>OJBO01000116.1_pt1 | contig 47536 bp, 50 predicted proteins | sample 1590461 | NCBI WGS metagenome assembly OJBO01 (sample SAMN05416836, study PRJEB24817) | seawater metagenome | isolation source: Sea water | place: Canada:Atlantic | collected 2013-07 | reverse complement strand
AGATCATGCCTAGTCTCGTGGGCTCGGAGATGTGTATAAGAGACAGTGCCGAGCCTGAACATTATTTGAACAAACACACCTCAGACTGACAATTTTTGATCAGTCTATCGCCAAAAACGACAAAAAACCCGGCCAGTCGCCAGTTTTGTGACACTCCTCACTTGTCGGGTGTTAGCGGCTCATAATGAATATGGGTGATCACAACGTGATTCCAGCCATCCGGCGTGCGTACGCTAACCTCGTCGTCGATGCGTTTGCCCAGAAGGGCACGAGCCATGGGAGAGTCGATGCTCAGGTAGCCGCGGGGCAGATCGAATTCGTCCGGACCAACCAGCCGGTAGGTGCTTTCGTCGCCTTCTTCGCTTTCGATAGTTACCCAGGCGCCGAAGAAGACCTTTCCCCGGTCGTCAGGAAGGCGATCCACGACCGCCAGTTCGTCTAGCCGTTTGGTCAGGAAACGCACGCGGCGGTCAATTTCTCGCAACTGCTTCTTGCCATAAATGTACTCGGCGTTCTCTGAGCGGTCGCCCTGAGCGGCTGCCTCCCGCACCGCCTGCGTCACTTCCGGACGCTTCTCCTTCCAGAGAAAACGCAATTCCTCACGAAGAGCCTGCTCGCCCTCCGCGGTTATGTAGCGGGTTCTGGCCATAGAAAACCACCGTGTAGACATAAAAAAACCCCGTAAAAACGGGGTAAGGCTAGCGCTGTGCTGGAGGGAGAAGCAAGCGAAGTTTCCGCCGGCTTCCTTAGCTACAATTACTATTATCCACAGAACAGGTTACACAGTGGTGGCGGCCGAATTACGTTTTGGTCAGAGCCGGATTAGGTTGCGCACTCTAGACGCAGGCGTTAGCGTTCAATTAACTGAATTTCCGATTTAACGTCCAAGCACGGGATACCAGAATGAACACCAAAAAGCTTCTCAACACGGCCCTCAATGGTCTCGACAGTATCGGCTATCGGCTTGACCAATACGGCATCACCGGCAAGCTGAACCGTCATAACCTGGCGGCGTTTATCATGCTGGAACAGAAACACCTGGAAGGTGAGTGGGACAGCATCCAGGCCAAATTCGATCGTCGCCGCTCACAGGTAGACACGCTGCTGAAGCCAGTGATCAGCCGCGTGAATCAGTTCCGCGGCGCATCCAGCAACTGATCAAACGCCCCTGAGCTCCCCCGGGGAACTTTGTTCTCCGGCTTCCGAAGCGGAAATGGTCTGGGTGTCTTTCAGACGTTTCCGGTTCGGCGAGTAAGCGGGCAACCGAATGGTGACCATCAGCCCCGGATAGTCTTCTCCGGGGTGATGATCACTCAGTGAGATAACGCCCTGGTGGATCTCCGCCACCGCGCTGACAAGGCTGAGCCCCAGGCCGTTGCCGGGCAATGACCGGCTCTTTCCAACCCGGTAGAAGCGCTGGAACACTTGGTCTTTCTCGTCATCGGGAATACCGATGCCGCTGTCCCCTACCTCGAAAATCGCGTCGTTGCCGTCCTTGCGTACGTTTACCCGAATCTGCCCCTCCTCCGGGGTGTACTTGATGGCGTTATCAATCAGGTTACTGACCATCTGGAACAGCAGGTCCCGGTCGCCCTCGATCACCACATGATCTTCCAGCGACTGCTGAAACTGCTGCTCTTTGTCTTCCGCCAACGCTTCATACAGCTCACACGCATCGCTGACCAGTTCCCCGAGGGGCACCTGCTGCATGTCCGCTGTATTGCCACGGGTTTCCAAACGAGCAATCCGAAGCAGCGCGTTAAAGGTGGCCAACAACTGGTCTGCCTCTGCCACGGCCTTGCCGGCCTGATCACGGGCCTCATCGTTGTCCACTGACATGAGGGTATTTTCCAGTTGATTGCGCAGTCGAGTCAGCGGGGTTCTTAAATCGTGGGCAATGCTGTCGGATACGTGCCGGATACCTTCCATCAGGTACACAATCCGGTCCAGCATCTGGTTCAGGTTTTCTGCCAACTGGTCGAAGTCGTCGTCGGTTCCTCGAGTTGGTATGCGTAGTGACAGATGGCCGTTCATGATGCGCCGGGAAGTGTTATTGATAACTTCAATGCGGCGGGTGGTACTTCGACTCATCAGAAAGCCGCCCAGCAGCGCCAGTGCCAGGGTAATGCCCATCCCCCAGTTAATGGCGGTTTCGATCACCCGCTTCAGGTTGGTGAGCTCGTCCACGTCGCGGCCCACCAAAAGGCGCAGACCGCCCTGCACTTCAAAAATGCGCGCCCGTGCGAGGCGCTCCGGGCCAGTCCAGCCCACTGACGGATTCAGGGTGAAATTGATCCAGCCGCTGTCGGAGCGAGAGCCCTTGGGCCAGTTTTCAACGTTACCGGCAAGCTTGACGAAGTCATCTGTCGTCAACAGATAGATGGACTTGGCATTGGGGTCGCGGGCAACACGCTCGCGTATGATGGAAATAAGGCCATTGATACCGCTGCCACGGTATTGCTCAGCGAGGCCGGCAATTTCAGCCTCGATGGTCTCATCGGTCTGCGCAGTCATAAACCCTGCTGTGCGCCAGTAGATAAACGCAAGCAACAGGAAAACCGAGGTGGCGAACACCACCATGTACAACAGGGCTAACTGGAACGATGAAGTTCTGAGCTGGCTAAGCAGTTTCACGCAACATGTACCCTGCACCCCGAATGGTCTGCAGTAAAGGGGTCTCGAACTCCTTGTCGATCTTCGCTCTCAGACGGCTGATATGCACGTCAATCACGTTGGTCTGGGGGTCGAAATGATAGTCCCATACTTTTTCGAGCAACATGGTGCGAGTAACCACCTGCCCGGCATTGCGCATGAGATATTCCAGCAGACGGAACTCCCGGGGCTGTACGTCGATATTATGCCCTGCCCGCTTGACGGTTCTGGCGAGCAGATCCATTTCCAGATCCGCCACCCTCAACACCGTCTCGGTTTCTGCAGACTGACGGTTGCGGCGAGCCAGAGATTCTATGCGGGCCAACAGTTCGGTGAAAGAAAAGGGTTTGGTCAGGTAGTCGTCTCCCCCGCCTCGAAGGCCTTCCACACGGTCGTCGACATCACCCAGGGCACTGAGAATCAACACAGGTACCTGATTACCCGTGGCACGTACCGTTTTGATGATTGACAGACCGTCCATGCCGGGCAGCATGCGATCCACAATCATAATGTCGTAGTCTTCGCTGGCGGCCATCATCATGCCTTCCTTGCCATCCGCCGCGTGATCCACGACAAAATCAGACTCTCTCAGCCCTTTAACAAGGTAGTTTGCCACGTCCTGATCGTCTTCAATTACCAGTGCTTTCACCGGTTATCCTCCCGATAGCGGATTACATTAACAGCTAGGGTACGAAGAACATCGGTTGCCGGCCAGTTACGATCTTGTAAGAGGGTGTCGCCAATGGCGACGGTCACGGCATTCCCCGGAACCAGCCTAGTCTCAACATCGTATCGCCCGCAAGGCGACATTCCATGCTCACCCAACCACCATAGCCCAGACGGTCAATCACTGCGAAAACATTCCGAAAGTTAATCTCGCCCACGCCCTGCTCATGCATTCCACCTCGGTAATACAGCATGCAGGGGTTCGCTGCGAGTCTACGTTTTGCGTTTGATGGCCGACGAAGAGCCTAGCAATGCCCCATTGAGATGCTCCAATTCCAGCAGCAAACCACTGTGATCCACATCGCTGTGCCCGTTGGCGATCAGGCTCTGATACTCATTATGCACCTGCTGCGACAGCGGCAGAGTCAGCCCCTCGGAACGGGCCTCATCCAGAATCATCCGCAGGTCCTTTAACTGAATCCGCGCCGGTGCACCGGGTGAAAAGTCTCGGTCAATCATCCGCTGCCCGTGCAACTCCAGAATCCGACTCCCCGCAAAACCGCCCATCAGCGCCTCCCGAACAGCGGCAGGATCAGCCCCACCCTTCGCCGCCAGCAACAACGCCTCAGACACCGCACCAATGGTAATCCCCACAATCGCCTGATTGGCCAGCTTCGCCAGTTGCCCCGCCCCTACCGGACCAATGGGCGTACATTTCCCCAGAGCCTCAAAAACCGGCCGCACCCGCTCAACGTCTGCGCCAGAGCCACCAGCCATAATACTCAGCGTTGCCTGCTCAGCGCCGACAGTACCGCCGGACACAGGTGCATCCACATACCCGACCCCCTGCTCCTGCGCCAAGGCCGCATGGCGTCGCGCCAGCGACGGCTGAACCGAACTCATATCAATATAGACCGCCCCGGCCTTGAGCGCCGCGATACCCCCTTGCGCCACCATCACGTCTTCCACTACATCGCCGTTCTCCAGCATGGTGATGACGATGTCGGCATCTCGAACCGCGTCTTCCGGTGTACCGGCAATGATAGCTTCATCGGCAAAAGGCTCGCACTTACTCCCCGTCCGATTCCACAACGTCATTGGATAACCCGCATCCAACAAATTCCGAACCATGGGCGCACCCATGAGACCAACACCAAGGAAGGCTATATGAAAACGATTTTCAGCCATTTTTTCTTATCCTTACTCCGAAGCTGGAGAAGCGAGTGGGCAGGCTCTTCCAAAACCGTGTGGAGCCATGGATGGCGGAGCCGAGCGTACACGGACATATTCACAGCGTGTTTTGGAAGAGCCTGCCCACTCGCGACCACCCCAAGGTTTGTGTTTGTTTTAAGGATTATACAAACAAAAACGCCACCAACCCCGCAAAGGGTGGTGGCGTTCTGACAAACCCCGGATTAACCAGGAGTTAAGCAGCCTCTTCTTCCGTCGTCATATGCAGACGGATCTTCTTCATGGCGTTCTTCTCCAACTGACGGATACGCTCAGCGGAAACGCCGTATCGGTCAGCCAGCTCATGCAGCGTCGACTTGCTATCTGACAACCAGCGCTCACGAAGGATATCCTGGCTACGCTCATCCAACTGTCCCAGCGCCGCCATCAGACGACCATTGGAATCGTCCGTCCAGTCTGATTGCTCCAGCTGCGTGGCCGGATTGCTGCGTTTGTCCTCCAGATAATACGCCGGCGCCTGATAGGCATTGTCGTCGTCATCGTCCTGGGGGCCGTCGAACGCCGTATCATGGGAGGCAAGACGGCCTTCCATCTCCCGCACAACCTTGGGCTCAACCCCAAGGTCACTGGCCACGGCATTAACCTCATCATGACTCAACCACGCCAGACGCTTCTTCTGGCTGCGCAGGTTAAAGAACAACTTACGCTGCGCCTTGGTGGTCGCCACTTTCACGATGCGCCAGTTGCGCAGGATAAACTCGTGAATCTCGGCCTTGATCCAGTGAACTGCGAAGGATACCAGACGCACACCATATTCCGGATTGAAACGCTTGACCGCCTTCATCAGGCCTACGTTGCCTTCCTGGATCAAATCCGACTGGGACAGCCCATAACCCGCGTAGCTACGGGCAATGTGGATCACGAAGCGCAGATGCGAAAGAACCAACTCACGCGCAGCTTCCACATCACCATCGTAATGCAGTCGCTCGGCGAGCTTGCGCTCTTCCTCGACAGACAGTACCGGAATGCGGCTGGCCGCCTGGATATAGGACTCAAGGTTGGCACCCGGAACCAGTCTGTCGATGATCTGTAAACTCGTACCCATGTCTTATCCTCCGAACATGACGACCGATAAATATAGCAACTCTAATTCAGCCCGCCAAGCACTCTGCAAATAACCCAAATTTCCATCTAAACCGTTTCAAATCAACAAACTGGAAATCTGGCTGCCTTCGAATTCTATCTTCAAGCTACGCCGAAACCTGCATTGGCTTCAATACGGTATTTCCGAGATCGGAGATCATCCGCCGGCAATTTCTCCCGGCTCAATGTCATCCAGATGGCGCTTGACGGCAACCCAGGCGCCCAACCAGCCTAACAGCATGGCTGCAATTATCAACGCCAGCGCGCCATCGACGCTCAGCCCGCTCAGGGAAAACTCACTGCGGTACAACCCGGCTAGCCGCTCCACTGGGCCACTGAGCCACCAGAGCGACACCTGGAGCAGGATAAAGGCCACAATCCCACCTCCCAGGCCAAACCAGGCCCCGGTATAAAGGAACGGCCGGCGCACAAAAGCGTCGGTGCCACCCACCAATTTTGCCACCAGAATTTCGTCGCGGCGATTCTCAATCGCAAGGCGCACGGTATTGCCAATCACCAGTACCACGGCCGCCGCCAGCAACAGCGCCAGCGCCCAGACGGCCCGGCCCAACAGGTCGGTCATGGCGTTCAGACGCTGCAACCAACCGAGGTCCACCTGTACTCGCTCAACGCCATCCAGCCCCTCAATAACCTTCAGTAGCATTTCCACGCCATCAGCGGTGCGGGAACCTTCATTGGGTGTTACCAGCAGAGTATGGGGAAGCGGGTTTCCGTCCAGGTAATCCAGGGCGTCTTCGAGGCCGGAAGAAGCGCGGAACTCTTCCAGCGCAGTCTCACGGTCAATCAGCTCGACTTCTGCCACCCGACTATCATCAGCCACTTCGGCTTTCAATGACCGGGCATCTTCTATGGACACAGAGTCACTCAGATAGGCCGTCACCCTTGCTGAGCTTTCCCAGCCGGCACTGACGCCTTCCAGGCTGGCCAGCAACAGCATGAGCGCCACTGGCAGCGCCAGAGCCACGCCCATCACTGTCCAGGTCATCATGCTCGCCACTGGTGAGTGCCAAAGACGCTGCGCGCTGTCCCGGGCCACCTTGCGATGATGGCTCAGGTAACTTTCGGCCTGCTGGCGCCAGGGTGAACGGGCACTTTTGGCGCCCCGGGCAGGCTGCCGTCGGGGATCATTAGCCATGAAGCCCCCCCTTAACGCCAACACCTGTCACCAGCCGACCATGATCGAGCGTCAACGTACGGCGACCGAGATCGTTAATCAGTGCAATGTCGTGGCTAGCAATCAACACCGTGACCCCGACCTGGCTGAATTCCGCGAACAGCCGCATGATATCGGCCGACAATTCCGGGTCCAGGTTACCGGTTGGCTCATCCGCCAGCAGCACCGGGGGCTTGTTCACCACCGCTCGGGCAATGCCCACCCGCTGCTGCTCACCCCCCGACAACTGCATCGGATTCATCTTTTCCTTGCTCAACAGCCCCACCTTGTCCAGAGCGGCCCGTACACGGCGACCGATATCCCGGGCCGGGGTGCCCATCACCTCCAAAGGCATGGCGACGTTGTCGAACACGGTGCGATCAAACAATAACTGGTGATTCTGGAACACCACACCTATGTGTCGGCGGATGTACGGCACCTGACGGCGCGGCAGGGTATTGAGCACCTGCCCGCCCACAATCACCTCGCCGGCACTGGGGCGCTCCATCACCATAATCAGCTTCAGCAGCGTACTTTTGCCAGCGCCGGAATGCCCCGTAAGAAACGCCAACTCACCACGCTCCAGGCCGAAATTGACCTGACGCAACGCGGTATGGTCGCTGTCATAACGTTTGGTGACCTGGCGGAACTCGATCATTGAAGGTTACTTATCCGAGCTTTCATCAAACAGCGCATCCACAAAGGTGCGGGCATCGAAGCTGCGCAGATCATCCACCTGCTCCCCCACACCAATGTAACGGATGGGTAGCTGCAACTGCCGGGCGATGGCGAACACAATACCACCCTTAGCCGTGCCGTCCAGCTTGGTCAGGGTAATGCCGCTGACCCCCACCGCCTGCTGGAACACCTGGGCCTGACTCAAAGCATTCTGGCCAGTGCCCGCGTCCAGAACCAGCATGACTTCATGGGGCGCAGACTCATCCAGTTTCTTCATAACCCGCACAACCTTCTCCAGCTCGCTCATCAGGTTGTCCTTGTTCTGAAGGCGGCCGGCGGTGTCCGCAATCACCACATCCACACCACGGGACTGCGCAGACTGAACAGCATCGAAGATGACGGATGCGCTGTCGGCGCCGGTATGCTGGGCCACGACGGGAACGTCATTACGCTCGCCCCACACCTGCAACTGCTCAACCGCCGCGGCACGGAAGGTATCCCCCGCCGCCAGCATCACCGACTTGCCGTCCCGCTGAAACAGCTTGGTGAGCTTGCCGATCGTGGTGGTTTTACCAACACCGTTCACACCCACCATCAGGATGACGTAGGGCTTTTTGCCGGCTTCAATTTCCAGGGGCTTTGTCACATCCGCCAGCAGGCCATGGAGCTCATCCCTCAGGGCCTTGCGCAGGGCTTCGCCGTCCTTGAGCTGGTTGCGCTCCAGTTTGTCGGTGAGCGACTCAATGATTTCCGACGTGGCGGTCACACCCACATCCGCCATCAGCAGCGTGGTCTCGATTTCCTCGAGCAGGTCCTCGTCCACTTTCTTGCCGACCGAAAACAGGTCTGCAAAACCACCGGTCAGATTGGCACGGGTTTTACCCAACCCCTTGCGGATACGCTCGAAAACACTGACCTGAGGTGCTTCCGGCTCTGGCTCAGGCTCCGGCGTTGTCGGGGTTTCAGCGGGCGCTTCCTCAACAACTGGCTTTTCAGGTGCTTCCGCGACCAGCGCGCTATCGGGCTGGGGCTTGGGCTCCGCCTTCTCCTCCGGCCCGGATTTCGGGGTAGCACCTTCCGGAGCCTCCGGCTTCTTCTGGGGCACCGGCTTTGGCCGGGGTACACGCTGACGGTTTGCCGCCACATCCAGAACAAACACAAGGACAAGAAGGGCCAGAAGGCCGATAGCAATCCACTCTGCCGTCATAGTCATACCATTGATCATCGATTCGCGGGATACAAGAAAGGCGGTATTCTAGCAGACTGACCGGCCTAAGTGATGGCCGTAGGTGACTCGCCCCATAAACCTTCGTAACATGGCGCAACCTGCACCGGCAGGCGCACCAAACCATGCTCGAGAGGCCTCATCCCCATGGCGCGCACCCAGAAACCCAGGCCAGCCAGCAACGGCGGCGAACTCCGCATCATCGGCGGCGACTGGCGCAGCCGCAAACTGCGCTTCCCCGAAGCCGGCGGCGTACGCCCTACACCGGCACGCACCCGCGAAACCCTCTTTAACTGGCTGACGCACCACCTGCCCGGTAGCCGCTGCCTCGACCTCTTCGCCGGCTCCGGCGCCCTGGGTCTTGAAGCTCTCTCCCGAGGCGCTGGCCCAACCACCTTCGTCGATCACACGCCCGCACTCGCCCAGGCCCTGAGAAGCAACCTGCGCCTATTGAAATCGGAAAACGGAGAAGTGGCCTGCCAGGCTGTCGACACCTACCTGGCCCAGCCACCGGCCAAACTCGTCGACATCCTGTTCATGGACCCACCCTTCAGACAGGGCTGGCTGGAAAAACTGTTCCCGATGATCGCGGACAATGGTTGGGTGAAACCCGGCGGCTGGATCTACGCAGAACACGAAAGCGACATGCCAACGCCTACGGCGCCAGCCAACTGGACCCTGCACAGACAAAAAACAGCAGGCCAGGTGACCTACTGTTTATTCAGAGTGGATACGTCAGAAGCAACCAATTGAGGAGACCAACCCGCCAGAAAAATCAGGCTACTAGGGAGAAGGCCGAAGAGAATAAGCCCGCAAATGCGCCGCAAAGTCCTCAAGGTAGCGAATACCGCTGGCCTCCGCCTCCCGGCACCACTCCATCAGCGCATGCAACTTCTCCTGCGGCTTCAAACCACGGCGACGCCACAACTCCTGCAACTCATTACTCTTCTCATAAATCTGCCGCAGCACCGCATTGCTCTCCAGAGCAATTTCCAGGTGCTCCTTCTCCTTCGGCTTGATCAACGTCACCTCACGGGACAGCAACCGCTTCAGACTGCGATAACGCGGACGAATCTCCTCATCCATCACCGCCCTCTGCTGACGCAACACCGGCTCCATCACCCGCTTGCGATACTGACGCATAATATCGAACCGGCTGTTGGTAATGGCCTGAACCGTCTCCACATCCACTTCCTTCTTGCCGGGCACATAATGCGCAATCGGCTTGAAGCCCTTGGGTTTCGCCAGCCGGAAGAACTGGAACAGACGGATGTAACCCCAACCAATATCCACTTCATACCAGCGGCGAGACAGCTTGGAGGAGTTGGGATAGGTGTGGTGATTATTGTGCAGCTCTTCGCCACCAATCAGGATGCCCCAGGGTGAGATATTACGGGCATTATCGCTGCACTCGAAATTGCGATACCCCATAAAATGCCCGATGCCATTGACCACGCCGGCCGCCCAGACCGGAATCCACATCATCTGCACCGCCCAGATCCAGATACCGTGAACACCGAACAGCAGCAGATCAATCACCGCCATCAGCTGAATGCCCAGCAGCTTGTAACGGCTGTAGACGTTGTTCTCGACCCAGTCTTCCGGAGTGCGCTGGCCGTAACGCTCCAGGGTTTCTGGTGTGCCGGCTTCGTCGTACAGCTCTGCACCTTCGAACAGCACCTTGCGAACACCCAGGATCACCGGGCTGTGAGGGTCTTCCTCGGTTTCGCACTTGGCGTGATGTTTACGGTGGATCGCCGTCCACTGCTTGGTATTCTGCGCCGTGGTCAGCCATAGCCAGAAGCGGAAAAAATGCGCCAGCACCGGATGTAGATCCAGCGAGTTGTGAGCAGAATGACGATGCAGGTAAAGGGTAACGCTGATAATTGTGATGTGTGTAAGTCCCAGCGCAACCAGAATCAGCTGCATCACCGAAAGGTCCAGAAGACCGTTGTACCACATAGAGTTTTCCTCGTTCGAAATCAGGATCCGGCACTGCCCGACAACCGTATTGAGCCACTTTAGCGTACAGTTGTTAGCCCGAACAACCGCATTTGGATGCGAATTTGTTACCGATTACACTTATCCGTTACCGCCCGTGCCGCTGGAGTAGCCCCCTTGCCCGAATTGCCCGAAGTAGAAACCACCCGACGCGGCATCGCCCCCCATTGTGAAAACCGGACCATCACCCAGGTAACCGTGCGCGACGGCCGCCTACGCTGGCCCGTGCCGGGCAATCTCGCGGAACTGATCGAAGGCTCGGTCATCCACACCGTGGACCGCCGGGCCAAATACCTGCTGATAGGCGTAAGTTCGGCCACCGTTGCCGGAACATTGATTGTGCACCTGGGCATGTCCGGCAGCCTGCGGGTGATCACCGACCAGAGCGAACCCCTACTTCATGATCACGTGGAACTGACACTCGACAACGGCATTCGCCTGCGCTTCAACGACCCCCGCCGCTTTGGTTGCTGGCTCTGGTCCGAAACACCGGACCAGCATCCACTGCTCGCCAGCCTGGGGCCGGAACCCCTGGCAGCGGAATTCAACGGGCGACTGCTCTATCGACTCTCGCGGGGCAAGAAAACTCCAGTGAAGTCCTTCATCATGGACAACCATGTGGTGGTGGGTGTGGGCAACATCTATGCGAACGAAGCCCTGTTCAAGGCCGGCATCCACCCCCGCCGCGCCGCTGGCCGCATCAGCCTGGATCGCTACAACCGCCTGGTGGAAGCCATCCGCGAAACCCTCAGCGCTGCCATTCTCATGGGTGGAACCACCCTGCGGGACTTTGTGAACAGCGACGGCAAACCGGGCTATTTTGCCCAGTCGCTGCTGGTGTATGGCCGCAATGGCGAGTCCTGCCGCGAGTGCGGCCATCCGCTGAAGGAAATCCGGATGAACCAGCGCTCGACGGTTTACTGCGGAAAATGCCAGCGTTGAACGGTGGCCAGACAACTAATGAAACAGAAAAATCGTTTGAAAATACGCAAATATGATTCATAGTTAACAGAGTATCCATAATCGTAAGCTACACTGTGCGGTATATGTATCGTCAGCCATCCAAGGCAGGGCGACCATCGGCCAGATCAGAACGCCGACAAGCTAAGGTAAGCTCAGGAGAAACAAGAAATGACCGGTAAGATTTCCCACATCGTTATTACAGCCGTAGCGGTTTGCCTGCTGGCTTTTTCCTCCGTCGGCCACGCTCAAGCCATCGACGAAGAGCCTACAGCACTGGCAATGACAGGTGATGCGCTGTTTGTTCGCCCGGCCTTGTTTGCCACCACCATCGTGGGAAGCGTGGTTTACCTGGTGTCCTTGCCGTTCTCCGCACTGGGCGGTAACGCAGCGGAAGCCGGCGAAGTCCTGGTTGTTGGCCCGGCCAAAGCCACCTTTGTTCGCTGCCTCGGTTGTACTCGCACCGGCAGGAAACAACAGCCCATTGAACAAAGCAGTAACTGATCCGTAAAAACCCGCCTTGCCAATTTGCGCATTCTTCGGCAGCCTGACGTTTAACCAACTTCAGGCTGTTTTTGTTTATGGTGAACTGGCACTCCCTTGAGACGGTGTTCCTGGATATGGACGGAACACTGCTCGACCTGCATTTCGACAACCATTTTTGGCTTGAGCACCTGCCCAGGCGTTACGCCGAGTACAACAACCTCAGCCCGGAAGAAGCCCGCGACACCATCATCCCGATGATCATGGCCGAACGTGGTTCCCTGAATTGGTACTGCACCGACTACTGGAGTGACCGGCTGGATATGGACATCACCGGGCTCAAAGCCGAAGTGGGAGAACGCATTGGCTACCGCCCGCATGTGACGGATTTTCTCGATGCCGTCCGTGATACCGGGCTGCGCTCCGTGATTGTCACCAACTGCCATCCGGATCCGCTCAGTTTGAAGCTTCAGCGCACCGGCCTGGACAGCCGGGTGGACAACATCATATCGAGCCACCAGCTGGGCAAACCCAAGGAAGATCCCGCCTTCTGGCAGGACCTCGCCGGGCTGGAAGCTTATCAGGCTGCCGCCACATTAATGGTGGACGACAGCTTCCCGGTACTGGAAAGCGCCCGCACCGCTGGCATCGCCCAGTGCCTTGCCATTCTGGCACCAGACAGCAGGCAGCCCGCCCGCGACCGACACCCGGACATTCCCTCGATTCATCATTTTGATGAGATCCTGCCGGCACTGCGTCAGCGCCAACCCCTGCCATCCGGCCAGTGAGCCAGCTATACTATGCGTATACGCTCTTCAGGTGAGGAGACATGACGGCAACCACCACTGACGACACCCGCGTAAGACTCGACAAATGGCTGTGGGCAGCACGCTTCTACAAAACCCGCAACCTCGCCAAGCAAGCCATCGAAGGGGGCAAGGTTCACTACAACAGCCAGCGAACCAAACCCGGAAAACTGGTGGAGCCCGGCGCCAAAGTTACCCTGCGGCTGGGCTGGCAGGAATGCATTGTGGTGGTGGACGACATCAGTGACCGTCGCCGGGGCGCCCCCGAAGCCCAGAAGCTCTATCACGAAACCGACGACAGCGTGAAACGCCGGGAAGAACTCTCGTGGCAGCGCAAAACCATGCAGGCGGCGCAGCTCCCCCCGGCCAGACGGCCTTCCAAGAAAGACCGACGGGATATACAACGCTTCCGGGAACAGAACGGGCTCTAGCATTCCTGTTTCCCGCCCCAATGATTACCGTTTCCGACTTTAACGCTCAGGAGAAATACCAATGGCATCCCGGGACCAGTTCCAGCGATTTATTTTTGAAGACAGCCAGGTCCGGGGAGCCTGGGTGAAATTGAACGACAGCTATAGTGAAATTGGCAACCAGGCTCCCTACCCCGCGTCCGTGCGGCGCATGCTGGGGGAATCCCTGGTGGCCAGCGTGCTGATGAGCAGCACCCTCAAGTTTGAAGGCACCCTATCCCTGCAAGCCCAGGGCGACGGCCCGCTGCGCACGCTGATGGCTGAGTGCAGCCATGATCGTTTCATCCGTGGCCTGGCCCGCTACGACGAACACGCCGTGACCGAGGATTCCCTGAATGCGCTGCTGGGCGAGGGCCGCATGGCCATCACCATCTCCCCGGACAAAGGCCAGCGTTACCAGGGCGTGGTGCCCCGGGAAGAGGAAAGTCTGGCCGGCTGCCTGGAAGAATACTTCGAACGCTCCGAGCAGATCCCCACCAGCTTCTTCCTGTTTGCCGATGAAAACTGCAGCGCCGGCCTGATGCTGCAGAAACTGCCCGGCGACACCGAACAGGATTCCGACCTGTGGGATCGCCTTAACCACCTGGCCAGCACCGTCGAAGCCGAAGAACTACTGACCCTGGACAGCGAAACCGTGCTCCATCGCCTGTTCAACGAAGAAACTGTGCGCCTGTTCGATGCCGAGCCCGTCGCCTTCCGCTGCAGCTGCTCGCGGGAGCGAACGCTGGGCGCTCTGGAATCCATCGGCAAGGAGGAGTGCTACAGTATCCTCGACGAGCAGGGTTCCATCGAAATGGACTGCCAGTTCTGTCATCAACACTATCGCTTCGATAGAAATGATATTGATCACCTTTTCACCGGCCATACGTTACACTGAACACCCGGCTGAATGGCCCGGAAGCCAGTCGTAGAGCGGTTTCCGGGGCAGTCGTTTTTTACCGGCGTCTCTGGCATAATAGCGCGCCTGAATTGACCCGATTGCTCAGATTTCCGTCAATTTTTAGGGGGGACGGCCTGAGTAATCACGATCACATCCCGAGGGCGAGGTCGAAGTGAGTAACACTTATAATGATCTGAGTGCAGCACAACTGATTGAGCTGGCACTGGAAAGACGCGAAGGCCAACTGGCCGCAAATGGTTCCCTGGTGGTCAAAACCGGTGAACGTACAGGCCGGTCCCCGAAAGACCGCTACATCGTCGAAGAGCCCAGTACCTCTGACGATATCCATTGGGGCCCCATCAACCGCCCGTTCGATGCGGACAAGTTTGATGCCCTCTGGGATCGCGTTGAAGCCTACATCGCCGAGAAAGACAGCTTTGTAAGCCAGGTACACGTTGGCTCCGACCCGGAACACTACCTGCCAGTGCGCATGACCACCGAAACCGCCTGGCAGAACCTCTTCGGCCAGAACCTGTTTATTCGCCCTGACAGCTTCAATCCGGCCGACAAGCAGGAGTGGCAGATCCTCAACGCCGCCAATTTTGAGTGCGTGCCCGAGCGCGATGGCACCAACAGCAACGGCTGCGTGATCATCAACTTTGCCAAGCGCAAGGTACTGCTGGCAGGCATGCACTACGCCGGCGAAATGAAAAAGGCGATGTTCTCCGTACAGAACTTCCTGCTGCCGGAAAAAGACGTGCTGCCCATGCACTGCTCCGCTAACGTTGGCGAAGACGGCGAAACATGCCTGTTCTTTGGCCTCTCCGGCACCGGCAAGACCACCCTCTCCGCCGACCCCGATCGCTTCCTGATCGGCGACGACGAGCATGGCTGGGGCCCCGGCACCGTATTCAACATTGAAGGCGGCTGCTACGCCAAGTGCATCGACCTGAGCCAGAAAAACGAACCCATTATCTGGGACGCCATCCGCTTCGGTGCCATCGTTGAGAACGTCACCATCGACCCGGAAACCCGCGAGCCGGACTACACCGACGTCTCCCTCACCGAAAACTCCCGCTGCGCCTACCCGCTGGAGCACGTTGAGAAGCGCGTTATTGAGAACCGCGCCGGCGAGCCGTCACACATCGTCTTCCTGACCTGCGACATGACTGGCGTACTGCCGCCCGTGTCCATCCTCAGCAAGGAAGCCGCGGCCTACCACTTCCTGAGTGGCTACACCGCACTGGTGGGTTCCACCGAAATGGGCTCTTCTTCCAAGCTGAAAGCCACTTTCTCCACCTGCTTCGGCGCGCCGTTTTTCCCGCGCCCGGCCGGCGTCTACGCCGAGCTGCTGATGAAGCGCATGGATGAGTTTGGCAGCAAGGTCTTCTTGGTGAACACTGGCTGGACCGGCGGCCCCTACGGCGTGGGCGAGCGTTTCAGTATCCCCACCACCCGTGGCATCATCGCCGCCATCCAGAACGGTGACCTGGACGATGCCGAAACCGAGCACCTGCCCACCCTGAACGTGGACGTGCCGGTTGACGTACCAGGCGTGGACAATAACCTGCTGAACCCCCGCAACACCTGGGCCAGCAAGGAAGACTACGACGCCAAGGCCGCCGAGCTGATTGGCCAGTTCGTGGAAAACTTCAAGAAGTTTGATGTTTCCGACGCCATCGTGGAGGCCGGGCCGAAAGCGTAAGCCCGCCTTAGCTGAAAAAAGCGCCCTGCTCTTTGAGCACGGCGCTTTTTTTGTACCTGACCAGGCCCGTCACGTACCACAGCTGCGAAAACTCAGTCCCTCACTCAGGGGTGGGAAAATCGTGCTCTGCGTAGCGACAGTGCCCGCCCTCAAAACTCGAAATTCATAACCACTTCAGGCGCCTGGATGAAATGCCCCTGGAAATAGCGAATGTTTTTCTCCCAGAACCAGGCCACTGCCCTGGCATCCTCCAAACCCGTGGCCACAATCGGCAAGCTGGAACCAAAAATAGCGGTAAGCTGACGAATCAGTTTTTCCAGTTCCGGTGTCTGTTCCGCAGTCGAGCCATATTTTGACCCAAGTTTCACGAAATCGACGGATTGCAGTTCTTTTAGCAAATCAATGGAAGCCTGACTGATATCGATGTGTTCGATAACCAGTCCGCAGTCCATGTCCTGAAGCAGCTTGAGCACCTGTCTGGCCTTCGCCACATCTTTAAACACGGTTGGACTGGATAGTGCAAGGTAGATTCGGCGCTTGCCCTTGATACGCGCGTTGCGCATCTCGCTGCTGATAAATGACATCAGCTTCGCCACGTCGGTCATTGGTGAGGCAAGTTTAATGGCTACAGAGTGACTCGCAGCGGCTTTGCCCTCGAGCTTTGAGAGCCCCTCCAATGCGTGCTCTACAACCCAGCGATCCAGATCATAGAGAGATCCATGGCCGCCCTCAGTCAAGTGGGGTAAGAACTGACCGGGTAAATACACGGCGTTGTCCTCGTCCACCAATCTTACGAGCGCCTCAAACAGTATATCTCCGGAATCCATATTCACGATCGGCTGATAGTGCAACTTGAAGGCTTTGGCATCCAGCAGTTCGCGTATACGATCATCCAAATTACTGTGCTCAGAGCGCTCCGGCGGCTGGTGCCACATCAGGCATCCACCGCCCGCTTGCATCGCCTCGCTACAGGCCTGCTCGACTTCCAGTAGCGCTTTGTCTTCATTCACCGCTTCGGTAAGGGGCAACACACCGATGCTGAGGGTAATCGGGATGGGCGGCTCGCTCAGGGCCCACTCCTGACTGTTCAAACGCTGGTGAAAATGCTCAAGGTACGCGCCGGCCTCTGTACCCACGGGAATAATGACCTTGAACAGAAAACTACCGCCCCCCAAAGCACAGCCGGAATCACTCACACCCAACTGGTTGGCAAAGTTCTGCTCCATGCGAGCAGTGAGACTCGCCATAGCGCGGGCTCCGTGCTGAGCGCGCAGATACTCTTCCCGGTCAATGCCCGCCTGCACCAGAAAACAGCCCTGACTGGCCGGCGCCATTTCCAGGTAGGCAATCGAGGTAGCCAGTTCGGTTAGGAAATAGTCGTGGTTTTGCAGTCCCTGGCGTTCGTTGCGCTGGCTCACCAGGTTGATGCGCGCTGAAATCAGCTGAGCCTGCGCGAGGTGATGATGAAGCGCGGCCAGAAACCGCTCGTTATCCAGCGGTTTCTGAAAAAATTCGTTGCCCGTCATGCTGTACTTCCCAATCTGCTCGGAGACCGCTTGCGAGGCCGACACAAATAGAATGGGAATAGTCATGTACCGGGCATCCTGACGTAGCACCCGTGCCAATTCCAACCCCTGGACCCCGGGCATCTCGTGGTCAAGCACAATGGCGTCCGGCTCGAATTGTTCAATGCGCTCGAGGATTCGCACCGGCTGAGACAGACCTTCAACCTCATAGCCTTGCCCAGCCAGCAGATTTTCGTAGTAGGCGAGTAAATCGCTGTCGTCTTCCACCCAGAGCACCCGCGGTCTTGAGCCCACGTTGGCATTCAGCAATTGCTCGATCTGCTTCTCCAGAACTCCCAGATCCAGGGGTTTGGTGAGATAGCTATCCGCCCCGGCCCGAAGCGCACGCATTCGCGCGACCATATCGCTGCGAGCCGACATCATGATCACCGGTATACTGGCATCCCATCGGTATTTCAGTCGCTCGAGCCAAACGATCCCTTCCAGTGCGCCCTCGGGGAAACTGATGTCCAGCAGAATCAGGTGATGATTGTGGTCGTCCACTTTCCGGCTGTATGTCTCTGGCGTCTCGAAGCTCTCTACTGTATAGCCCAACTGCTCCAGCCAACTCTGCAGAAAATCCGACTGATTACGATCATCTTCAATGACGGCAATGCGATGGTGGCTTTTTGTGGCCGCCCGAACCGTCGTTACCGCTTGGATGGGTGTCGCGGTGTGGATTGCCTTCTCTATGGCGCCCTCCAGATTGTCGAGGGACGTCTCGATTGCATGTCGCTCATCCACCGTTACATCCGGTTTGTTCAGCACTTTCTGCAAGTGAACTTCCAGAATCTGGGCGGAGTGGCTAATGTCCGGCAACTGAAAGGTCGCACCACTGCCGTATAACTTGTGAGCACACAGGGCCATAGCAGCCAGCGATCTCGATTCCCAACTGACGTGCTGCAACTGTTGCCAGGACGCATGAAGCTCTTCCAGACGCGCGGGAAGACTTTCAATGTATCGCCGCCTCAGCTCTTGGCCCTTTGGTCCCAGGTCGACACCTGCCATTGTTGAACCTCATCTACTATGCATGGATGATATGAGAATGAACCCGGTCTCACGTTGTAGCTATACGTTGGAGTAAACGAGAATCCGATAGCAATGGTTTCAAACATCTCTGAAACTGCCACACCTCGCCGTCAGGCACAATGGGCAGGGAGGAGTAACTCTCGAACCTTAACCCGCCGTTCAGGCCTGGATCGACCGTATAAAATCGCTACCGGAATACCTCGGGATACCAGGGATTAAATAAGGTTGAAGACTCCACGGCGATAACAATCATCGCTATGCTTTGATCTGGGTGGTAGAACAATGCAATCTACGCAGATCCAGGCATTTAAATCGTCCTGTCTTGGAATGGAGTCTGTACATGCAGCCAAAAGACGTCGTGGAGCAGTTCATCGCCGATACCCGTGCTCATCGCTTTGATGAGGCAAAAGCGTGGCTGGTTGCCGACGGGTTTGAATATGTGGGGCCGAACATGCATTTCCTCAGTCCGGATGACATGTTGTCCTATCAGTTCGGGATGGCTGCTATCCAGAAAGACCTGGTCCTCCGACAGCTCAGTGCCGACGGGGAGCACGTATTCGCGATTCTGGATTACCAGACCCACTTTGAACCGATTGGGGATGTGCGGCTGGCCGTCTGGTTCCGCGTGCGCAACGATAAGATCCAGACGGTTGAAGCTTTCTACAATGCTGCCGTGGTTGAAAACATGCTGGGAGGCAACCTGCCTTCCGCCAACTGAAAATGGTAGCTGCGCCAAAGCTACCTTCTAGGGACGGTATAAATCATGCACAGGGTTCTGATGGCGTGTTTCATTTTTTCGGTAGCTGGATGCAGCAACAAGGCCGTTTACGACAACATCCAGCACAACAACCGACAGGAATGTAATACGGTTCCGCCGGCTCAGTACGAAGAGTGTATGGCGCGCTCCAACAAATCGTACGATGAGTACGAGAGGGAACGGGAAGCCGTCGTCGAGGGAGATTAGGGACATGAAAGAAACCGGAAAGATCAACTATGTTGAGCTCCCTTCGCGGGACCTTGAAGCCACGAAGCAGTTCTTTGCCAACGCATTTGGCTGGTCGTTTGTAGACTACGGGCCGGAATACGTTGCTATCGAGAATGCCGGGCTGGACGGTGGCTTCTTCATGTCCGATAAAGTCGCCACCACCAGCAATGGCAGCGCCCTGATTGTCCTCTACAGCGCGAACCTGGAAGCCACCCTCGACAAAGTAACGTCTTCGGGTGGCACCATCGTGCAGGGCATTTTTTCATTTCCGGGCGGTCGCCGTTTTCATTTCTCGGACCCCAATGGCAATGAGTATGCCGTTTGGTCTGAGCCCGCTAGCTAATCGGGTAACTTTGCGATCACTTTAATTTCAAAATCAAAGCCGTAAAGCCACGTCACCCCGACAGCGGTCAATGTCGGGTGCGGTGCGCTTCCCCAGTAGTCAGGCACTACGTCCCAAATCCTGCCGAATTTCGATTCCGGATCAACCATAAAGACGGTCACGTCGATGACATCATCGAAAGTGCAATCTGCAGCCGCGAGGATCGCATTCAGGTTGTCGAAGGCAAGCCGTACCTGATTTTCCAGATCCGGTTCAGGGGAGCCGTCTTCGCGGCTACCAACCTGCCCGGAAACAAACAACAAGCCATTGGAACGAATTGCTGGCGAATAACGGTTCCGCTCGTATAGCGTTTGTCGGCCAGGTGGAAAAACAACATCACGTTTGATCATGGAACTCTCCATCAACGGGTCGACACCGACCCTGTGTTTACGATGAAGTAACTTTATAAACCGGTGGCTGACGGATAAACGGTGAATCCTGATCATCACTGTTTGTATAATCCAAACAATCCCCTGGTGTCTGGAGTAGACATGGACCGCTTTAATGCGATGAAGGCCTTCGCCCGGGTAGTGGAGACTGGCAGCTTTACCAAGGCCGCCGAAACACTTCATATGAGCAAGACCACCGTGACGCAACTGGTTCAGCAACTGGAGGCGCGCCTGCGTGTCAGGTTGCTCAACCGAACCACACGCAAAGTCAATGTTACCGCCGACGGCGCCGCCTACTACGAGCGTGTTGTAAAACTGCTGGCGGATATCGATGATGCCGACACCAGCCTGTCCAGCGCCTCGGCATTGCCTCGGGGCCGAATCAGGGTGGATATTCCCAGCCCCTTGGCCCGCATGATTATCGTGCCGGCGTTGCCTGAGTTCCATGCTCGATACCCCGATATTCAGTTCGACATGGGCGTGAGCGACCGCATGGTGGACCTGATCGATGATGGCGTAGACTGCGTGGTACGTGGTGGAGAGCTTACGGATCTGTCCTTGGTGGCGAGACGCGTTGGCGATTTAGGGCTCGGCGTTTACGCAGCTCCAGGTTATCTGGAGAAGTCGGGGACGCCATCACACCCGGAGGATCTGTCGTCCCCGGAACACCACATCGTGGGCTTTACATGGGCTCTCGCCGGCAAGGCACCTCCCTACGCTATGCATCGCAACGGGGAGAGCTTTAAAGTGCATGGCCGCTATGTGATCGCAGTCGACGACGGCAACGCCTATCTTACGGCTGGCCTGGCCGGCCTTGGCGTGCTTTGGTTGCCGGACTATATGGCCCGGGAGCACCTAGCACGTGGCGAACTTGTACGCCTGTTTGAAGAATGGCAGCTGGACCCGATGCCGATGTATGTGGCATTTCCACCAAACCGTCGTGTAAGCGCGAAATTGCGTGTGTTCATTGATTGGATCGTAGATCTTATGGCACAGCATGCCCCTGTCATTGACCAGCGGGGTGCCTGAACGCTAACTTTGACGCACCGCCGCGAACATGAGGGAAATCAACATGCCAGGGAAGACATCACTCAGACACAGAGTATTCATTCCGTTCGCCTTGTACACGCTATCCGGACTGGCAATCGCCGGCCAGCCCACACCTTCAGACAACCTCGGCAGCAAGCCTTTGCTTCTCGAAATCCGCTACTGTGAGTGCCCGGCCACAAAACCTGGTGGCGCCCCAGGCGATGTGTTGCCGGAGTTTTTGGATGAGTCGAGGGGGCTACGGGTGGGAGCAGTCACAACCGAACACAGCAACTTTGTTGCTTCGCGGGCGCTCTCCATGGGATATGAGATAAGCCCGATGGACAAGTCCCCTGGTTCGTTCCAGCTCACCTATGCCAGTGAATACACGACCCGTGATGGCACCAGTTCCGCCCAGGGGACGCTGTTGCTGGAAGCAGGCCAGTGGGTGAGTCTTTTCGGATCCAGCCTCCACACTGAAGCCGGGGCGAAACATGCCGGTGTTGCGATTCGGCTGGTGGATCAAAGCGCCTCCCAATAGAGAGAAAGCAGTCGATGATACGCATTCCTTTTCCCCAGGCACCGGACTACCCGGCAGTTGAACCAGGTTTCGATGGGCCAAAGGTGGCGGCGATTCACGGTCTTCTGGGCCATGACCTTATGCGGAAACACCTGCTTCGCATGATGAGGGAGTCCGGCTACCTCGACACAACGATGTACAGCCATCTGCATCCCACGAAAGCCATCGCGGACGATTTAAGCGAAGCAGCTGGCGCCAACCGCAGGATAGCCATCGTCGGCTATAGTCAGGGCGGTTTCGAGGCGATCAAGGCGGCACGTGAGCTTGCCAAGCGTGACATCGGTGTCGACCTGGTTGTGACCATCGCAGCGGGTGGCCTGGGCCGAACGTTGCCGGCCCAATGGGGATTCAACCCCCGCAAGGTGCCGGCCAACGTCTCCAGGTGCCTTAATTTTTTCTCCGAGGGCGACCGGCTTGGGTCCGATGACAAGCCGGAACGCAATCTGGTGGAAGCCAGCCAATCAAGCCAGTACGTTGAGAATATTGTCTTCCCGAAGGACGAACACATATCCCACGTTCGATTGGTCATCTGCTACCCGGAATCGCGAGTGCATCCTACCGTCAGAGCCCAGTTGCTGGATCCGCTGCGAAATGAACTAGCGTCGTTGACCCGCCAGCATCATGTTTCCGGCAATGCTGAACGCGCCTCGAAGTAATCCGCCGATTTTACCTCTTCGTTCATGCTGGCGAGCCCCAGCTTTCGAAGCTCTGAGGTTTCCATCGCTTTTTTCATCAGCATCCGGCTATTACGCCCGGAGTTGGGGAACACGCTCTGCCCAGCTCGAAGTTCAAGTGTCACGCCACTTTCTGTGTCCGTCGGAAGGTTTCGAAGGCGCTGATACATGTCTTTGTGTTTGTCGTCTGCGGGGTTTGTCACGAGCAACACAAACGCACTGGTTGAATGGCGTGCCAGGTAGGTTCCTTCATCGACGGCTGTCCTCACACTTCTGGCCAGGGCGGCTATTGCGTCTTCAGCTTGGTTGTCGGGAATCTCCCGATGGTTGGCAACCTCCAGGTAGAGCACGGCGAACGCGTGTTTGTCGGTTTCACTTCTTGCCAGTTCCCTGACCAGATGATTCGCCAGGCTGGCCCGGTTGGGCAGTCCTGTGGTCGAATCGTACAGTGCTTTGCGCTCAACACGCCGGGATTCCTCCAGCGCCTGGATTTCAGCGTTCCGGCGTTGCTTGACGTCATTGGCGGAGGCAAAAAGAGCAATCAGGATTAATACGCCACTGAACAGGGCCAGAGGGGCACCCAGCCAATCACCCGATAGCAGATTGTCTGCGGCGGGCATGGCGTTTTCAGGATAGATCATGGCAGCCATGCCAGTGTAGTGCATACCACAGATAGCCACACCCATCGCCAGGGCGGCGCCGAGCTGGAGGGCGGTTCCTTTCAGGCCTTGTATTGACTGCAAGCGGCGGCAAATAAACATGGCCACACCCGAGGCCCCGACCGCAATGACAACGGAAGCACTGAACAGAACCGGGTCGTAGCGCATCCCCGGCTCCATCTCCATGGCCGCCATGCCGACGTAATGCATGGACGTAATGCCGCCGCCCATGAACAGGCTGCCGATAACGATCTGCAGCGGGCCCGCGCGGTCCTTGCCGATGATATGCAGGGCCAGTCCCGAAGCACCCACAGCGGCAACCCAGGAAATCAGGGTAATGGTGAGGTCGTAGCTCATTTCCATCGGCATCACATAGGCCTGCATGCCTACGAAATGCATGACCCAGACCCCGGTTCCCATCGTCAGAGCCCCGAGCGCCAGCCATAGCCTGGCTTTTGCCTGTTCGAGCGTTGCAAGCTGTGCGCCGAAGTAGAGCGCGCTGTACGATGCCAGTACCGCAACCACAAAGGATGCGGCAACCAGGGTGTAATCGTAATATCCCGTCATTCTGAAACCCGTTTTTCTGGATGAACACTGTTCACGACCGGTTTCGCCAATGGCCAAACTGCCGTGAAATGAGAAATTCATCAGAGATACGGGGCTCTTGCGCTACCGTTTCATCGACAATGTGAATTTTCGTGAAATGTCTAACGGGGACAGCGGATTACCACTGCTCCCGGTCCTCCGCACTTTCCTCAGCTTCTACCTCGGCCTTGCGTTCCTGGATCTTTTTCATCTTTTCGTCAGAGATCTTCATACTGTTGGCGCTGTCCCGCAGCACAAAGAGGCTGCCGACCACCAGGGCCAGCGCGACTATGACAAAAACCCATCCGATAAGTGGCATGGCTTGGCTCCTTCATTGAACCCATTTACCTTATAGTGGACCACACGCCTTCAACCCGACAACCGGATTCCGGAAATTACGATGTCCTTCTCCAGAATTTACAATCAGGCAGCCGCCCGCAAAGGCGGCGAAGTCGAGCTACGCGCCATATTGCCCCGGGTTGCGGCGCCCGGTGAGCTTGAAGCCATGGGTGACGACCGCTACCTGTCCGAGGTCACACGGTGCGTCTTCAAGGCCGGTTTCGTGTGGCGAGTGATCGAGAACAAATGGCCGGGATTTGAAGATGCCTTCAAGGGGTTCGTGCCGCTGTACTGGCAGCAGGTTCCGCCAGAAGTGCTGGAGGATCTGGCACAGGATGAACGCATTGTGCGCAACATGCAGAAAATTCGCACGGTGCCGGACAACGCCCGGATGATTGTGGATGGCGCCCGTGAGCACGGTGGCTTTGGAGCCTTCCTGAGCCAGTGGCCTTCGCATGATCAGGTTGGCCTGCTGATGTGGTTCAAACGCCACGGTGCCCGGCTCGGCGGCAACACCGCCCAGTATTTCCTGCGCCGGGTAGGCTGGGATGGGTTTATCCTGTCGTCGGATGTGGCCGCCGGGTTGTATCGGGAGGAACGGCTGGATGCCAGCCCCGGCAGCAAAAAAGCCTTGATGCAGGCACAGCAGGCCTTCAACGACTGGCATAAGGAAACTGGCCTGCCCTACAGCCACCTGTCGCGAATTCTGTCTTACTCAGTGGGAGATTAGATGCGTTCCGCCCTGTTAATGCTCGCCCTTTGGTTGATGACCTCCACGCTTTCTCTGGTCCACGCCAACCCGTTGCTTGAGTCGGTGAAAACCGTGGAGCAGCGCCTGGACGCACGCGTGGGCATTGCCCTCTATGATTCCGGGACTGGAGAATCCTGGGACTATCACGGCGATGACCGTTTCCCCATCACAAGCACCTTCAAAACCCTGGCCTGTGCGGCGTTGCTGGCAAAGGTGGATAGCGGCATTGTTGATCTGGATCGGCGAATGATCTTCAGCGAGGACGATCTGGTGACCTATTCACCGGTCACTGAGACACGTGCCGGAGAAGAGGCAGGTATGAGTTTGCGGGAGCTGTGTGAAGCGACCATGGCCACCAGCGACAACACCGCCGCCAATCTGGTACTGGAGGCCATTGATGGCCCTGACGGTGTTACCGCGTATGCACGCGATCTGGGCGATACCGTTACGCGGCTGGACCGGACGGAAACCTCACTCAATGAGGCCACGCCGGGTGACCTGCGAGATACCACAAGTCCCAAGGCGATGGTCGCTAACCTCCGCAAATTGGTACTTGGTGAGGCACTATCCGAAGGTTCCCGGGATACTCTGGTTACCTGGCTCAAAGGCAACCGTGTCAGTGATAACTTGCTCCGGGCTGCGATACCACTGGACTGGAAAATCGGAGACCGTTCTGGAGCCGGCGGCCACGGCTCCCGTTCAATTACTGCCGTGCTGTGGCCACCCCATCGCCCTCCGCTGGTGATCGCGATCTATATAACGCAAACCGGTGCGTCTTTTGATGAACGTAATGGCGCTATTAGAGACCTCGGGGGCGCCATTGTGAAGCACCTCTGACCGCCAGCCCGGAGGCACCATCGGCAACTTCCTGGACGACGTGAAAGTATCGCTCAGGTCTCTGAACCAGGCACCGCTCGCGCCGACGGGGCTTGGCCAGAGCTTTTGCCATCATCGCCCGCCAATGGCAGGATAAGCGTTTTCCGTTGTCATGCTGAAGGGCGCTATGAATCCCACCATTGAACTTCTTAAATCACACCGTTCGATCCGCAAGTTCCAGAACCGCAGGATTCCCCGTGAGCTCTTCGATGAACTGGTTCGGGCCGGCCAGAGCGCTGCTACGTCCAGCCATGTGCAGGCCTACTCCATTATCCATGTGGTCGATCCGAAGAACCGGGAAGCCCTGGCCGAGTTGAGTGGTGGCCAACGCTATGTGGCGGAAAGTTCGGATTTCCTGGTGTTCTGCGCGGACATGAAACGGGCCACGGATGCCGCGGAACGCGCAGGTGCCGAGGTAGTCCGCGGGATGACCGAGCAGTTGCTGGTGGCCAGCATCGATACTGCCCTGGTGGCCCAGAACGTTGCCACAGCGGCGGAATCGGAGGGGCTTGGCCTGTGCTATATCGGGGGCATTCGCAACAACCCAGCGGAGGTCAGCGAGTTACTACGTCTGCCGGAGCATGTATATCCGGTGTTCGGCATGTGCCTGGGATATCCGGACCAGGCACCCGAAGTGAAACCGAGACTGCCACTGGCGTCCATCCTCAAAGAGGATTATTACCAGAGCGAACGCGACGCGGAACTGGTGGCGGAATTCGACACCACCATGAACACCTATTACCAGGCCCGCACCGGGGGCACCAAGGACACCAACTGGTCGCAACAGCTGAAACCACTGTTTACATCCAAGTTGCGCCCCCACATGCGGGATTTCCTGCGTGGCAAGGGCTTCGAGATGAAGTAATCAGGATCGCCGGGAGACTTACCCCGGCGCACCTACCAGCGAGCGGTAGACATCCACCATCGCCAGGGTGACCGCTGTGCGGCTACGCACGGCCGCATCCCGGGTGGCGGTGAACTCCTGTTCCGCCGTCAGCACCTCGAAATAGCCGATAAACCCTTCTTCATAGCGAGCCCGGGCCAGTACCACGGCGTGCTCGGCATTGTTCATCGCCTGTTCCAGCCGCTCTTCCCGCTGTTGCGCTCGCTGATAACGCACCAGACGCGTTTCCGCCTCTTCCAGGGCCTCCAGCACCGTTTGCTGGTAGCTGGCCAATGCCGCACGACTATCGGCCCCTGCCGCCTCGATACGGGATTTGACCCTGTCGTGGTCCAGGAAAGTCCAGTCAATGCCCAGGGCAACGCGGCGTGTTTCCGCCGGACCGGTGAACAGATCGTTGGTGTCGCCGGCAACGGAACCGATTAGCCCGCTCAGGGTAAAGCGAGGGAACAGGTCGGCGGTGGCCACCCCGATGCGGGCGGTGGAGGCCGCCAGGCGTCGCTCAGCAGCGGCGATATCCGGGCGGCGGCGCAGAACTTCCCCCGGGCTATCCACGGGAATCGTCGGCAGGGTTTCCGGCAGCGCTCCACGAGGTGACAGTGTCTCGACAAGCGCCATCGGCGGCTGGCCCGTCAGCACGGCAATGCGGTGCATGGCCCCTCGTATCCCCGCCTGCAGGGTGGGCACCTCGGCCCGGGTCCGTTCCAGTTGGGCCCGGGCACGCACCTGATCAAACTCGGTACCACGCCCGGCCTTTACCCGGGCTTCCACGATATCCAGTGACTGCTGCTGCAACGCCACACTCTGCAGGGCGACCTGAAACTGCTGCTGAAGGCCTCGCAGTTCAAAATAGCTGCTGGCCAACTGCCCCGCTATAGCTACCTGGACGGCACCGAGATCGGCGCCGGCTGCCTCCAGTTCCGCCCTTTGGGCCTCTGTCGCACGGCGAAGGCGCCCGAACAGATCCAACTCCCAACTGGCGGCAACGCCAGCCTGGTAACGCTGCAACCGCTCTGGCCCGGCACCGGGGGGAGATTGCTCAATATCCGCAAGATACTGTTCGGCGCCAGAGGCGCCGGCCGTGACGCTGGGCCATTGATCCCGCTCGGCGCCATACAGCAGGGCGGCCGAGCGCTCATAGCGAGCCACGGCGCCTTCCAGGCTGAGGTTGGCGGCCAGGGCATCATCAATCAGGCGTGCCAGCAGAGGATCATCAAATCCCTGCCAGAAACGCTGCTGGTTGGTTCCACCGGCAACCATGGTTCGCCCTTCCGAAAACGCATTCGGTTCCGGTGTCGTCGGGGCCTGGTAATCCGGGCCCACGGCGCATCCTGTTAACAGGGCCAGAGCCCCCGTCATGGTGATGACTTTAAGCATGGCTACCTCCTGGCAATGCGTCTTCGCTATCGCCGTCATCGGAAGACAGTGTGGATGTATGATGGCTCTTCAGTGGGTGGCTTCCAGAGAGCTTGCGCAGCGCCACGTAGAACACCGGAGTCAGGAACAGGCCAAACAGGGTGACCCCGATCATGCCGGCAAATACGGCCATGCCCAGAGCCTCACGCACCTCGGCACCCGCGCCGGTGGCCAGCACCAGGGGCACAACCGCTGCGGTAAAGGTGATGGAGGTCATGATGATGGGCCGCAGCCGCAACCGGCAGGCTTCCAGCGCCGCCTCCACAATGCTCCGCCCCTGAAGCTCCAGCTCGCGGGCAAATTCCACGATCAGGATGGCGTTTTTGCAGGCCAGGCCAATCAACACCACCAGACCCACCTGGACAAAGATGTTGTTGTCCCCGTCGCTAAACCACACGCCGATCAATGCCGAGAGCATGCACATGGGCACGATGAGGATCACCGCCAACGGCAGGGTCCAGCTCTCATAAAGCGCTGCCAACACCAGGAACACCAGCAGGATGGCAAGCGGGAACACCACCAGCGCGGCATTGCCCTGGGTGGCCTGCTGATAGCTCAGGTCAGTCCATTCAAACGCCATTCCGGCGGGCAGCACCTGGTCCGCCAGCGCTGTCAGCGTATCCATGGCCTGGGCCGACGACAGCACCCTTGGGTCCGCCTCCCCGGCAATGTCCGCTGCGGGGTAGCCGTTGTAACGCAATACCGGGTCCGGTCCGAAGCTCTGGCGAATGTTCACCATCGAGCCGATCGGCACCATCTCGCCCTGGTCGTTACGGGTGCGCAGGCGGGCAATGTCCTCCACGCTGTCGCGCTAGGGAGCGTCTGCCTGGGCGATAACCTGCCAGGTACGGCCAAACCGATTGAAGTCGTTGACATAGGTGGAACCCAGGTAGGTCTGCAGGGTGTCGAACAGTTCGGTCAGGGGCACGCCCTGGGCCTTGGCCTTGAGCCGGTCCACTTCTGCATCCAGTTGCGGCACATTGGCCTGGTAACTGGTGATGGGATACCCCATGCCCGGTGTCTGGCTGATGGCGCCCTGGAACTGGTTCACCGCGTTCTGCAGGGCCCCGTAACCGAGATTCCCACGGTCCTCGATGAACAACTGATAGCCGGAGCCGTTGCCCAAGCCCAGAATCGGCGGGGGCATGAAGGAGAAGGCAAAGCCTTCTTTCAGCCCGCTGATTCTCTGGTTGATCTGGGCGTTGATCTCCCCGGCACTGAGGCTGCGCTCGTCAAACGGTTTCAGGGGGAAGAACACCACACCGGTGTTGGAGGTGTTGGTGAACTGCAGTGCGTTCAGGCCGGGAAATGCCACGGCGTTGGCCACACCTTCGGTTTCCATGGCGATGTCGGTGACTTTCTGGAGCAATTGATCGGTACGCTCCAGGGAGGCGCCTTCCGGCAGTTTCACGCCCGCCATCAGATAGAGCTTGTCCTGAATGGGGATGAAGCCCGGAGGCACCGCCTTGAACATCAGCCCGGTACCCGTCAGCAACAGCGCGTAAACCACAAACACCGCACCGCGCCGACGCAGGGAGCGGGACACGCCACCCTGATACTTCTCGGCGCTGGCGTTGAAGAAGCGGTTAAAGGGCCGGAACAGCCAACCAAACAACGCGTCGATCACACGCTGCAGCCGATCCTTGGGGGCGCTGTGAGGTTTCAGCAGCATTGCCGCCAGTGCCGGCGACAGGGTCAGCGAGTTGATGGTGGAAATCACCGTGGAAATGGCAATGGTCACCGCGAACTGCCGGTAGAACTGGCCGGTAACGCCGGAGAGGAACGCCATGGGAATGAACACGGCGCACAACACCAGACCGATCGCAATGATAGGGCCAGAGACTTCCTTCATGGCCTGATGAGCTGCCGCTAGCGGTTTCAGGCCTTCCTCGATATTGCGCTCGACGTTCTCCACCACCACGATGGCGTCGTCCACCACGATGCCAATAGCAAGCACCAGGCCGAACAGCGTCAGGGTATTGATGGAGTAGCCCAACAGATATAGCGCGCCGAAGGTGCCAATGACCGACACCGGTACCGCCAGCAACGGGATAATCGACGCCCGCCAGGTCTGCAGGAACAACGTGACCACCAGTACCACCAGCAATACCGCCTCCAGAAGGGTGGCAATGACCGCCTTGATGGAGTCGCTGACGAAGATCGTAGTGTCGTAAACCGCCTCATACTCCACCCCTTGCGGGAAGCGGGCAGACAGTTCGTCCATGGTGGCGATCACTTCGTCGCGAATCTCCAGGGCGTTTGCGCCCGGCGCCTGGAAAACACCCAGGGCCACCGCATCCTTGCCATCCAGTTGCGAGCGCAGGGTGTAGTCACCGGCCCCCATTTCCAACCGGGCCACGTCTTCAAGGCGCAGAATCTCGCCGTTGTCGCCGCGCTTGAGCACGATGTCACCAAACTCTTCCACGGTTTCAAGTCGGCCACGGGCGTTAATCAGTGTCAGGAAGTCGCTGTCCGGCACCGGCTCCGCGCCAATTTGGCCGGCAGACACCTGTACGTTCTGCTCACGCATGGCGCGGACGACATCGCTCGCCGTCAGGCCACGGGCCGCAATACGGTCCGGGTCCAGCCAGGCGCGCATGGCGTAATCACCGCCACCGAATATCTGCGCGTCGCCAACGCCCTGGATACGGGCCAGCCGGTCGCGCACATGCAACCGCGCGTAATTACGCAGGTAGAGCGTATCGTAGGTGCCGTTCGGTGATGTCAGGTGCACCACCATCAGGAACGTGGGCGACTGTTTCTGGGTGGTCACTCCCTGGCGCCGAACCTCCTCCGGCAGTCGGGCCTGGGCCTGGCTGACACGGTTTTGTACTCGCACCGTGGCTTGCTCGGCGTCGGTGCCTGGCCGGAAGGTGACGGTCATCTGAAGAACGCCGTCCGAACCCGCCACAGACTTGAAGTACATCATGTCTTCGACACCACTGATGGCCTCTTCCAGCGGTGTAGCCACGGTTTCGGCAATTTCCTTGGGGTTGGCACCGGGGTAGACGGTGCGCACGACCACCGACGGAGGCACCACTTCCGGGTACTCGCTGACCGGCAGGTTCGGAATCGAAATCAGCCCAATGGCAAAGATGATGATGGACAGTACCGCCGCAAATATCGGCCGGTCGACAAAGAATCGGGAGATATTCATTGCGCCAACTCCTGGGCGATGGCAACGGCGCCTTCTCCCTGATCGGATTCTTTCATGGCGACCAGCTGCGGCTTGACTTGCATACCAGCGCCAAACACCTTCTGTACACCATTGATGATCACAAGATCGCCATGCTTGAGGCCTTCACGGATCACCTGCAGATCCTCCACCTGGCGGCCGGTAGTAACCTGACGGGGCGCGACCCGGTTCTGCTCATCCACCACGTAGACGAAACGGCGGTCCTGATCGGTCAGCACCGCCTTGCGGTTGACCAGCAGTGCCTGGTCCAGCTCGGCCACGGGCATTTCCACACGGGCAAACTGGCCGGGTTTAATCAGGCCGTCCGGGTTGTTGAGCACGGCACGGTACTGCAGGGTGCCGGTCCCCGGATTCAGGTGATTGTCGACGAAATCCAGCTCGCCCTGGTACTGACGGCCATCCTCGCCACCCAGTGAAATGCGCACATCCCTGGGCTGGCCATTGGCAAGCAGCTGCTGGCTACTGAACGCCGATTGCTCATCGGCCTCGAAATACACGTGCACTGGGTCTACCGAAACTAGCGTGGTGAGCAGGCTCTGGTCGGCGTTCGCCAGGTTGCCCTGGGTCACCAGGGCCCTGCCAGTCCGGCCACTGACGGGTGCAGTTACACGGGTGTACTGAAGGTTCAGCTCGGCGGTATCCAGCGCGGCCTGAGCAGCCTGCACACGGGCCCGGGCGCTCATCAACGCGGTATTGCGCTGATCGTATTCCTCACGGGATATTGCCCGGCTTTCCAGCAGCGTCTTGGCCCGGCCGGCTTCACTTCTGGCCAGATCAAGCTGGCTGTTGGCCAGCGCCAGTTCGGCACTGGCCGCCTGCTTTTGGGCTTCGTAGGGACGTGGATCTATCTGGAACAACAGCTCGCCGGCCTGCACCAGTTCGCCTTCCTCAAAGGCCACCTTGTCGATGTAGCCACTGACGCGGGGCCGCAAATCCACCGTTTCCGGCGATGCCACACGGCCAGTGAATGATTCCCAGAGAGTGACCGGTTCCACGACCACTTCCGCCACATCCACCTCCGGCGGAGGCGGCATGCTTGCAGCTTCGTCGCTTTGCGCTTCGCAGCCGGTCAATAAAACAGTGATCGCTACAGCCAGGCCCAGTAAACGGCCAGACCCTCTGAACGGTTTTGCAGTCAGACTTTCCATGGTTTCTCGCTCCGCTATCGGGTTCGCCTTGTGGGCGTTCCCGTTTTTGCCAAGTAATCGGTTGGATCGCTTGTTAAGTCGCTTGGGGTACAACGAATTCGACACGAAGCTTATTTCCTCAAGTTAGCTTGAGGTCAATAACCTTGAATCGAGATGCTGGCTATGGGTGACATAGCGCCGGTTAATCGGATCGGGTAATGTTTACCCAACGGGAGCACAACAATATCCAGTGGAAGGCGTAAAGCGGTATCGGGTTACTGCGGGAAGCTTGCCCGATTCTGCCGGCATGGTTTATGCCGGAGAGGCCGGGTTGCCAATTTCTGCGTGGTCATTGCCTGATTCTGCAGAAAATGCCTGAGAACCCGTACAGTTCAGGTTATGAAGGATTATACTGCAGCCAAAGGGAGACCCACCGATGACTGCCAACGTTCCTGAGATTTCCGGAAATCTCACGCTCAATCTGCAGCAACAGCTCGCCCGTGTCGCCAGCCAATGGACGACACACCAGGGCATTCAGGGTTCAGCCATTGATGGCCTGGAGTTGATCCGCTGCGACGAACCTTCCAGCTGTGGTTCCAGTGTCTATGAACCTTCACTGTGTTTCGTGATTCAGGGCACCAAGACCATCCAACTGGGCGACCGCGAGATCACCTACCAGCCACTGACCTACTTGGCCAGTTCGGTGCATCTGCCAGTACTGGGACGAATTATCGATGCCTCCGAGGACCACCCCTATCTGGCGGTAAAGCTCAAGGTAGACCCCCAGGAAGTAGCGGAGCTGGTGCTCGAACTGGGCGACAAGGCTCCCCCGCTACACTCCAACGAATCTTGCCCGGAAGTACAGTGTGGCCTGTGCATGTCGTCGATGGATGAGCGGATGCAGAGTGCGCTCTACCGGCTGCTCAGCCTGCTGGATTCGCCAGGTGATATTCCTATTCTGGCGCCCCTGGCTCGGCGGGAAATCATCTATCGCGCACTGGTTGGCGAAATGGGGTCACGGATGCGCAAGTTTGCCGCCACCGATTCCCAGGCACACCGCATTTCCACGGTTATCTCGACGTTGAAGGATCATTACGCCGAACCGCTACGAATCAGTGAACTGGCGGAAGCGGCCAATATGAGCGAGTCCACCCTGTACCACAGTTTCAAGCAGGTGACCCGGATGTCGCCACTGCAGTTCCAGAAGAAGCTGCGTCTGCATGAGGCCCGGCGGCTGATGTTGACCGAGGGGCTTGAGGCTGCCACCGCAAGCTATCGGGTGGGTTACGAAAGCCCTTCGCATTTCAGCCGCGAGTACAGTCGCCTGTTCGGTGCGCCACCCAGGGCCGACGTTACGCTTCTTCGTGGCGAACACCGGGCTGCAGAGCCAGTTTGATCCCTCAAACTCAGGCGTAGAACAGCAACGGCACAAAGGCCACCAGTACCAGTGAAATGCCCATGGCAATCAGTGGCATGATGATACGCTCGTGGCGCTGGTAGAAGGTGCCCTCTTCCTGCTGTGCTGCCAGCACTTCCGCTTCCCCGACAACCTGCCGCGTCAGCAGGTGGTTCAGCGCCACCGGCGGGCTTAGATAACCCAGCTCGAAGGCGACCAGGGTTACCATCCAGAAGTGAATCGGATGTATGCCACTGCTGTAGGCGATGGTGGCCACGGTGGCGGTCACCAGGATAACGGCGCCGAAAGCGTCCATGATCATGCCCAACACCACCAGGATCAGCACCATCAACAGCATGGCAGACCAGGCACTGTCGAATGCCTGGGGAAAGGTTCCCATGATATGGGAGCGTTCGATCACTCCGCCGATACTGACCGACAGGCCCAGCAGCAGCAACAGCGCGCCGATTTCTGCCGTGGTGTCGTTGGTAGCCGAGCGTAAGCTGCGTTCCAGGCCCTGGTGATTGATCTCGCCACTGGCCCGACCCTTGCGATTTTTCAGGCTGATATGCTCGTACAGCAGGATCGCCAGCATGATCACCGGCAACAACCGAGGGGCGGAGAATTCATCCATCTGCACATCCAGCGCAAAACGGTACAACAGAACCACCGCTGCGATTACCAGCGCATAGGGGATCAGATGTTTCAACGCTGACATCATGGGTAGAAAGGCCGTGGACGCTGGAGCCAGGTTGAACTTGCTCTGACGGTTCACCGTGAGGGCAACGACCGTAAACATGGTCGCGGTGAGCACGAACACCCATATACCCCAGCCAAACAACTCGTCCGTGGTGACTTCCCGGTTCAGGTAGGCAATGACCACCACCAGCAGGCAGGGCCGCAGGACCACACCCATGGACCCGGACATGGCGGTTGCCGCCAGCGCCAGATGACGGCGGGCACCGGCAGCGCGTAGTTCGCTGTAAATAACCGCGCCGGCCGCGATGACAAAGATCCCGGACGCACCAGTGTAGGCAGTGGGCACAGCAGCCACCAGCACCGCTACAACAGCGAGCATTTCAGGCGGCATACGCCAGGGCCGGAAGACATTGAACACCAGGGTGGCCAGGCGCGTCTGCTTCAGCATCATGCCCACCCACACGTACAGCCCGACGTTGAGGAACATGTCGGACAGCTCCATCATTTTGCCCAGATAGATACCGATACCGGAGGCGTGACCAATCAGCGCAAAATAGGTCCCCGATATAAGACACATGACGGTATAGAGAGGCACCGCCAGGAAGGCCTTGTTCAGATCACCGCCTTCCCTCAGGTCGTCCGGCACCCTGACGAGCCGATACAGGCTGGTGAGTGTCAGCGCTGCGAAACCGGTAATCCACAGGTTATGGAGCAGCAGTTCATCGGACGACATGGTGGTGTCGGCGCCAAAACTGGACTGGCGGAAGATCACGCTGGACCCCAGAAGCATGGCATTGGCGACGGTCTGCAGGGTGTGGGAAACCATGTAGTCCAGACGAGTTTCCATGGCCCGCATGGCAATATGGTGGCGAGTCAGGGTGGCGGTCACCGCGCACAGCATTACCAGGATCACCAGTATGTAGCGCTGGGACTCCAGGCCGAAGGCAATCAGGTCGGCCACAAACAGCTCCACTGCCCGGTAGGCTTTTACGCCGGGAGTAAGCTTGTCCTTAAGGTTATCGTAACTCTGATAGCTCTGGCGGCAGTCCGCCACCGAACGTTCAATGGCCAGGCGAACCTCATCCGGGTCTTTTTCCGACTCTCCCAGCAGGGCCGCCATGGGATTGTCGGAGCCCTCTTTCGCCAACTCTTCCTGAACGGCGGCATCGATGTCCACGTTCGGGTCACAGGTGGGTTGTACCGGGTCGACCCTCAGCTTGTAGTAGCCGCTCCACAATTGCTCGCCGCCACGCAGCATTTGATTGTGGATGTCGCTACTGGTTGAGAACAACACCACCGACAGCAAAAGCAGACAGGCCGGCAGAGAGGACAACCACTCCAACCCATTACGTCGAAAACCACCCTGGGACATAACAGCTCACTCTGGGAACGTTGATTTACAGCAGATCGTCCAGATCCATGGTTTCCACCGCTTCCTTCTCGTCGTCCCAGAAGGTACCCAGTTGCCCTATGGGCGTCCGGTGCCCGGTATTCTCCATCCACAGTCGATCGGAGATCGCCACAATCATGTCCGTGGCCATCGCATCGACGAAGACCCACTCCTCGTTCGCCGGCGTTTCCTCGATGGCCTGTGCGTGACTACGGATCACATCACGGAGGCGTTCCTCATCACCTTTGTTCTGGGCCGCGATGGCGTGGAACACGTGGCTGATCCTGACACCGGCTTCCTCGCCCTGCGCGTCGGCAATTTCCAGCCGCTCAAAAGGATCCTCGCCCTCTGGCAGTGCGCCAGGAATCATTGCCCAGACCGTCGCACGCAGTGCCATGGGAGCCCCCCACCATTTGTCGTTTTCCAGACAACTGGTCGCGCGCGAAACCGTAGAGCCGATGTTCTTGGGGACGCCGATGGACGAGGTGGACTGAATTTCAGCGTTCAGGGCCTGCAAGCCAGACAACAAGCCCGCCATGTAGATGAACTCGCCCAGGTCATCATCGAAATCAGGGCACTCACCCGCATCGGGTTTGCCATAGAAGGCGTTATGGTGTTTCCAGCCCCGATGATAGCGTTTGGCGGCCAGGGAAAGCGCGCGCTTCTGGCGAATCATGGCGTCTTCCGCTTCTTCCGCGTCCATCGCACGCAGGGCGGCCAGGCCATCCAGTTCGTGTTCCCGTGCCTGCTCCTCTGCACAGCCGCCAGCCGACAGGTACAGCATCACCGCCAATTGGTCAGGCTCACTGGTGACCCGACCAAAAGACATCAGCAGGGGCGCGGTAGCCTCACTCATGGCGCAACCCATGGCGAGGTCGTCACTTTCCAGTAGATAGGGCACGGTGTGATTGCGGGAAAAGCCCTGCATCACGTCGCCGGTGGTTTTATAGATCATGTTGTTGACGACACCACAACCACTCAAAACCACACTGGCAAGCACAGCGGCCATTGCACTACGGAAACGTGTATTGCCCCGATGAGCCTGACTGACAGGTTTCTGAATACTCGTCATAACGTTGTACCTTTTACTCTTCTGCGTTTTTGTTGTTCGGAGCGTTTGTTCAGAACCGGAGTGTCACCAAGCCAAAGCCGCACTCACAATCTGTTACGGTTTGTAACCGAATCGGCATTATCGCCGACAACCCCCTGTTTTTATGAGACACATCCCGCAAATGGAAACGGCGTTTCAAATGCATTCCAATTACCGGTTTGCACATTGGCCCGCAAACCGCTATAGCTTTGATCAGCCGACGGTGTCGCATCTGTCGGCCAGTGACCAAAAACGACAAAAAGGAGTACCTGATGCGCAAACCTGAACTTGCCGCCGCCGTTGCGGATAAAACCGGACTGTCCCGGGACAAAGCCAGCGAAGTCATTACCGCTTTTACCGACCAGATCTCCGCCGCCGCGGCCCGTGGCGAGGACACCACTCTGATTGGCTTCGGCACCTTCAACATCCGCAGCCGTGAGGCTCGGGATGGCCGTAATCCTCAAACGGGTGCAACCATCAAGATACCCGCCAGCAAAACTGTCGGCTTCAAGGCAGGCAAGGCACTGAAAGACTCCATCCGTTAAGGCGATCATCGGGGCCCACCCGGGCCCCTTTCATTGTCGGCTCAGGAGGCGCACTCGGAACGGGCACCGTCCACCCGGCAGCGAATCGCCTTCATCAGACTGATCGCACGCTCGTCGTAGACACCATCCTCCAGCAACGACAACCGCACCTTGCGCAGCATCTTGTCGTATTCGGCCACATCTTCCTGTGGCGGATGCATCCAGATGTCGTCGGGGATACCGGCTTCGGCTTCGGCAATGATTTCATAGGCCTCGTCAATACGCTTGATGGCCTGGTCACGCACCATCTGGCCGGCGTCGTCCGGGAAGCGATCGCGGTGGATGATCACCTGGAAGTTCATATAGGCCAGGGCGTACTTGAACACACCGCCGTTCGGATTCACCCCCTTGTAGAGTTCCAGGGGTGAGTAAGCAACCGCCGGAGCGTAGGCCAGATCAACACTGCCGTTGTTGAATTTGCCAGCAAAATTGGCGGAGTTGGAACCCACCACGGACGCCCCCACGTGGCGCACCATACGCACGGACGCCGTGTCGAAATCCAGCGTGGCAATGCGCTTGCCCTGCAGTTTTTCCACCGAATCAATGGCCCGATCCCGGGTATGGAGATACACCGCGCCACCGGGAAATACGCCAGCCACTTCGTAGTCACCGTCAATCAGGAACGGGCGTGCCTTTTCCTGGCTGAGGGTGTTGTACAGCAGCCGCATTTCCTCTTCACCGGGCACAGCGCCCATGGCTTCCAGGGTGCCGGTAAACTTGTTGAATTCGCGGGCACGGGTACCGGTCAACAGCACGGCGTCACATTGGCCTGCCTTGAAGTCCTCGGCCGCGACTTTCTCGTCGGTATAAGCACGCAGGTCCAGCTTGATACCTTCCTTAAGGGCCACCGGCTGGAAGGTTTTGGTAATGGCAAACAGGGGGCCGTTGGCACCGACCGGGTCAAACACACAGAAGCTTCGCTCCATGATGTCTGATTCCGCCTGGACGAACGGCGACAACGCAAGAGTGGCACACAGGGCTGCCACCGCAGTGGCCTTTCGCGGGAGGTTGGCTGATTTCACGGGGATGACTCCTGAATTATTATTGTTGGGCGACGGCACGTCCGCATGTGCACACGTCACCGCGATCCTTCGCCGAGACTATGTCGGCGATGGTAAGAATACGTTGGCACAGGTGCCTGTCTTCAAGGGCTCTCGGGCAAAAAGGTGAGGAACTGTGACGGGCTCGACAGAGGTTACGCAACCTCTGCCACACTTTGCTGATATGAAGCGATATGAAGGCGGGAGCTACAGGTCAGATTGGGGCCAGGCTTGCCGCCCGCCGCATAGGGTCAGACGAACCACGCCTGGGAGGGCCTTTCCTGGCAGCGGCACATGACGTCCAACGGAGCTGAGGCTGCTGTCGTTGGGAACCCAGGTGGCATCGGGGTCAAACACACACAGGTCTGCAACCGCACCCTGCCGGAGCTCGGCAGAACGGCCAATCACCTCAGCCGGGCCGCCAGTCAGCGAGCGGATCAGGCTAGCCATGTCCAGCTCGCCACGTTCGACCAGCAACAACCCCATGGACAGCGTGTTTTCGATGGTGGACAGCCCCGGTTCCGTCGCCGCCAGAGGCGCCTGTTTGGCAGCGGAATCGTGGGGCTGGTGCTGGCTGGTGATGGCGTCGATCACGCCATCCCGCACCCCGCCCAGCAACGCCTGGCGGTCCTTTTCAGAGCGCAGTGGCGGTCGCACGTGATAGCGGCTGTCGAATCCTGACAGGGCATTCTCGGTAAACATCAACTGGTGCATGGCCACATCGGCGGTCACTGCAATGCCACGCTTGCGGGCATCGGCCAGCATTTCCACGCTGCGGGCGCAGGAGAGCTGGCCAAGATGCAGTCGAACCCCGGTTTCCTCCGCCAGCAACAGCATTTCCATGACCGCGGCGGTTTCCGCCACCTCCGGGATACCCAGCAGGCCCAGCCGCGAAGCCACCAGGCCATCGTGGGCGTAGCCGTCCGCCGCCAACGCCTGATTCTCGGGGCTGAACATCACCGTCAGGCCAAACGTCCGGGCGTAAGCCATACAACGGCGCAACACCCTGGCGTTCTTCACCGGGCGGGCACCGTTGCCCAGGGCAATACAACCAGCACCGGCCAGGCCCGCCATGTCACTGAGCAGTTCGCCTTCCAGGCCACGGGTTATTGCGCCAACCGGCAATAACCGAACCGAAGAGCGCTTCGCGGCCACGTCCAGGATCAGATTGGTCACCGCGCCGGAGTCGTTGACCGGCGAAGTGTCCGGCGAGGCACACAGGGTTGTGAAGCCGCCATGAGCGGCGGCAAGGCTTTCCGAGGCAATATTGCCTTTCTGGCCATTGCCCGGCTCCCGCAGGTTGCAGCACAGATCCACAAATCCGGGTGTCAGGAGGCAGCCGGTGGCATCAAAGTCGTGGTCGGCAGGTTCATTCCCGGCCGCTTCACCCAGGGCGGAGATACGTCCGTCGCGGACCAGAACGGTGGTTTCGGCGTTGGTGTCGGCCAGGCGGCCACCGATAATCTTAAGGCTGCTCATCCCTGGGCCCTCCCCGCCAGTTTGCGACTGCGCTCGGCCATCTGCCCTCCCATAGCCATGGACATCACCGCCATACGAATGGCGATACCGTTGGTGACCTGATTCAGGATCACGGATTGTGGCCCGTCGGCGACTGCGGACTCGATTTCCACGCCTCGGTTGATCGGCCCCGGGTGCATGACGATGCATTCAGGATGGGCCAGCGCCAACTTCTCCTGGTTCAGGCCGTAGAGCCGATAAAACTCCCGTTCGCTGGGCAGCAGTGCGCCCTCCATGCGCTCTCTCTGAAGGCGCAGCATGATCACCACGTCCAGATCTTTCATACCCCGGGCCATGTCGTATTCCACGGTGCACCCCAGGCTCTCAACGTCCCTTGGTAGCAGGGTCGCGGGCGCAATGACGCGCACTTCAGCGGCGCCCAGTTCATTCAGGGCACGAATCTGGGAACGGGCCACCCTCGAGTGCAGCACATCACCGACAATCGCCACCTTCAGGCCTTCGAATTCACCCTTGTGCTGGCGAATGGTGAGCATGTCCAGCATGGCCTGGGTTGGGTGGGCGTGGCGGCCGTCGCCCGCGTTAATAATGGCAACTCCAGGGGTAACGCTCTCGGCGATAAAATGGGGGGCACCACTCTGGGAATGGCGCACCACGAACATGTCGCTGGCCATGGCTTCCAGGTTCAACAGTGTGTCCGACAAGGATTCGCCCTTGGACGTTGCGGACGTGTTGATGTCCAGGTTGAGCACGTCGGCCGACAGCCGTTTGGCAGCGAGTTCGAAGGTGCTGCGGGTGCGGGTACTGGACTCGAAGAACAGGTTGACCACGGTGCGCCCCCGCAGCAGTGGCACCTTCTTGATGCTGCGCTCCCCCACTTCGATAAACGAATCCGCGGTATCCAGGATTTCCGTCAGCAGCGCGCGGTTCAGACCGTCGAGGGTCAGGAAATGGCGTAACTGGCCATCCGCGGTCAGCTGCAGGGAGGTTTGTGAGGGATCGGTTGCCGTCATGGGTCGCCTGTTGATGTTATGCGTTCGCTGATTAGTGGCCTGTTTCCTGGAGTTCTATGTGCAGTGGGTCCGGCCCCCGCAGTTTGACACGCTGATGCGACTGCAGGGCAAGCACCCGCCCGGTCACATCCGGCTGAACAGGCAACTCCCGAGCGCCCAGATCCACCAAAGTGGCGAGGATGATACTCGCCGGCCGGCCGTAATCGAAGATTTCGTTCATGGCCGCGCGAATGGTACGGCCGCTCATGATCACGTCATCGATCAGGATAATGTCACGGTCTTCGGTGCTGAACGGCAGGCTGGACGGCTTCACTTTCGGGTTCAGTCCAATGCGGCTGAAGTCGTCGCGATAGAAGGAGATATCCAGTTCCCCCCAGGGTTCCTGCAGGCCCAGGCGCTTACTCATGACATCCGCCAGCCAGACACCGCCGGTGCGAATGCCAATCAGCGCCGGGGAGGTTACGCCACGCACTTCCAGCTTTTTGCGCAGGCCAGCTTCCAGGTCATCCAGCAGCCGGTCGATTTCAAGCAATGCAGTCATTTAAATCCCCATAGTCAGCAGCCCGGGCCCGGTCAGGACGAACGGGACTCCTGCTGGTGAAACCAGGTTTCCAGAATCAGCACGGCGGCGCGGTCATCGACGCCATCGCGGCCGAAATCACGGCTGCCACCGGACGCCATTACATCGCCCTTGGCCTCAAAGCTGGTGAGACGTTCGTCCACCATCTCAACCTCGACGTGAAAGCGACCGTGCAGGCGTTTGCCAAATTTCCGCGCCCGTGCACACATGTCATTTTCGGTGTCGTCCATGTTCAGGGGCAGGCCGACCAGCACACGGTCCGGCTGCCATTCTTTCAGCAGTCGATCAATCTGTTCCCAGTCGGGGACCCCATCACGGGCCGGCAGCATGGTCAGAGGCTTGCCCGTGCCCAGCATTTCCTGACCACTGGCCACGCCAATTCGGCGGGTGCCGAAATCAAACGCTATTACCCGCCGGTTTCCAGCCTCAGGCATGGCCCACAAACTCACTGAGCTGGTTGAGGTCAATGCCAATGAGCTTCAGCACGGCCTGATACCGGTCCTCCCAGGGTGTCCTGAACAGGATATCGGCGGTGGCGGGACAGGTCAGCCAGGCGTTGCTGGACAGCTCTTCTTCCAGTTGCCCCTCATTCCAGCCCGCATAACCCAGGCACACCAGGTAATTCTTTGGCCCCCTGCCTGCACCAATGTCAGACAGCACGTCACGGGAGGTGGTCAGCAAGACGTCGTCAGCCACCTGCGCAGTGTTCTGCCAGCCCGCATCCGGGGAATGCAGCACAAACCCGCGCTCGGGCTGAACCGGTCCACCTCCGTATACCGGCACGTCGAGCTCGCCACCCTCCATGTCCAGCTGTTCCAGAATTTCCCCCAGATGGATGTCCAGGGGGTGGTTCACCGTCAGCCCCAGGGCGCCTTCATCCGAATGCTCGCACAGATAGATCACTGCACCGTGGAAACGTGGGTCCTGCAAATAAGGAGACGCCACCAGAAACTGGTGCCGCAGGCTGTGTGGAGAGTGTTTTGATGCTGTCATCCCGATGTCAGCCCCCGCCGTTCGAATACCCAGGTGCGGATAATTTCCAGTTCGTCGACATTCTCGCGCATGTCATCCGGGAAAGGCGCGAAAGGCGCTGCCATTCTCACGATGCGTATTGCTGCATCATCAAGCACGCTACTGCCGGATGATTCGAGTATAGCCAGTTCCTTTATTGTGCCATCCTTCTTCATGGAAACCAGCATCCGCAGAGTGCCATAGATTCCAGCTCGCCTGGCCTCGGTAGGATAGTTGATATTGCCGACACGGGTTACCTTGCTGACCCAATTCTGAACATACCACGCGTTGGTTGATTTCAACGTTGAGGCCGCGGTAACCCTCATGACCCGGGGTTTCTTGGCGTAGGCTCTGCGTTGCTGATCAAATCGCGCCTCCAGACTGGCAATTTCCAGGCTGCGCTCCATCAGGCTTTTCTTTTCCTTCACCGGTAGCGGCTCATCCGATGCTGGTTCCGCCGCTGAAGGCTCCGACACCTGGCGTTCATTCTGAGCCTGTGTCTGCACCACCGGCTGTTCCTGCTCTTGCCTGGGCTCAACACGGGACGGAGGTTCCGGCTGAACTTCGGCGACCTCCGGCTGGCTGATTTCAGAAGGCTGCGGTGTCGTCATTTCCACCGGTTCTTCCTCGGTACCACTGCCTTTCTGGCTGGTCTGGGCCAGAAAATCGGCTTCCTCCGGGTCGGTCTCGTCATCAAACTGGGAGAGCGTGATTTCCATGGTCTGGGCCGAGGAGCGCGGAGGCTCGGGCGCAAAGGTAATACCCAGCACCACGATGGCGTGGAGCGCCAGCGCCATGAAGAGCGTGAACGAAAACCGATCGAAATCGCTGACCTGTACTGCCATTCCTGCTATTTACCCTCGGTTAAACCTGACTGGACGCCATTATTTCAGACGGCGCTCTATGGCATCCAGCAACTGACTGGAAATATCAATGCCATACGCGGTATCCAGTTCCCGGATGCAGGTGGGACTGGTGACATTGATTTCGGTGAGGTAGTCACCGATGACGTCGATGCCGACAAAAATGAGTCCTTTTTCCTTGAGCACTGGCGCCACACGGTCACAGATTTCCCGATCACGTACCGTGAGTTCACGACCTTCCCCCCGCCCTCCGGCGGCCAGGTTCCCACGATTCTCACCCTGAGAGGGGATGCGCGCCAGCGCGTAGGGAACCGGCTCGCCATCGATCAGCAGGATGCGTTTATCGCCCTGTTTGATCTCGGGTATGTATTTCTGCGCCATGGCCTGGTGGGCGCCATAGTTGGTCAGGGTTTCAATAATCACCCCAAGGTTGTCGTCGTTTTCCTTGACCCGGAAGATGGAGCGCCCGCCCATGCCATCAACCGGTTTCATGATGACATCACCATGCTCGGCGTAGAATTCCTTCAGTCGCTCGGCCGAACGGGTAACGAGCAACGGCGGCGTGCAGTCTTCAAACTGGGCGGCAAACAGCTTTTCGTTACAATCCCGTAGCGTGGACGCCGGATTGACCACCAGGGCACCCTGTTGCTCGGCGATTTCCAGAATGAACGTCGCCATCAGGAACTCCCGGTCCACCGGTGGGTCCTGCCGCATCAGGATAACGTCGAGGTCCCCCAGTGCCCGGTCCTGGGCGCCACCGAAACCGAACCAGTCTTCCGGGTCCATGTGCACGGTCAGGTCACGGGTTCGGGCCCTCGCCTGCCCACCTTTCAAATACAGGTCCGGCAGCTCCATATACTCGATTTCCCAGCCCCGCTTCTGCGCTGCCAGCAACATGGCCAGTGAGCTGTCTTTCTTGAAATGGATCTTCTCGATGGGGTCCATCACGATACCAAGTCGGACTGTCATAATGCCTCGCCAGATAAAAGGTTGAAAACACGAACCGGTCTGCAGAGCGATCCTGGGAAGAGGTGCTATGCTGTGGACACAGATGGTATTGTACCCGAGCCGCGAATGCATCCGGAGAAATCCCGTATCAATTACGTGACTTTCCGGGCAGAAGTACATTTGGTCACAAAGTTATACTTTTTATCCGGCCCCCAATACTCTATAAATAAGCAGGATTTATAGAACATCGTTAATGTTTGTGTTAAAAATCCCGGTTGAAAATAACGACAGTCGCTGAGCGCAAGGCAGTTGGACAATGGATGACAACTTCGAGAATCTGAAGATTATGGTGATCGACGACAGCAAGACTATTCGTCGCACCGCCGAAACCCTTCTTAAAAAAGTCGGTTGCGAAGTCATTACCGCAACAGATGGCTTTGACGCTCTGGCGAAAATTGCCGATTCCCAGCCCAATATCATTTTCGTCGATATCATGATGCCCCGGCTGGACGGCTACCAGACCTGCGCACTGATCAAGAACAATTCCTCTTTCAAAAAGACGCCGGTCATCATGCTCTCCAGTAAAGACGGACTGTTCGATAAGGCCAAAGGCCGGATTGTCGGGTCAGACCAGTACCTGACCAAACCGTTCAGCAAGGACGAGCTTCTAAACACGATTCGCCAGTATGTTCCCCAAGCGGAACAGTAAAACTGCTGAAGTAAAGAACTATTGAGGACACCATGGCCCGCATTCTGATTGTTGATGATTCCCCGACCGAGGTTAAGAAAATCTCGACCATTCTGGAAAAGCACAAGCACGACGTGCTGACTGCCGACAACGGAGCCGACGGCGTTGCCAAGGCACGCGCCGAAACACCAGATCTGGTCCTGATGGACGTCGTTATGCCCGGCCTGAACGGCTTCCAGGCAACTCGTCAATTGACCCGCGCCCCGGAAACCGCTTCCATCCCGGTGGTGATTGTCACCACCAAGGACCAGGAAACGGACCGCGTATGGGGAACACGTCAGGGTGCAAAGGGTTACCTCGTAAAACCCGTCGTTGAAGACGATCTGATCAAAACAATCAATAGTCTGATTGCCTGATCCCCAACCGTGGAGTAAGCATGTCCGCCCAGGCCGCCCCTTTTGCCGTTCTGACGGATATCGCCCGACGCAGCCGCGCCATGGCTGCCGGCCTGCCGGAACAACAGGAAGCCGTTGAACTCTGGAACGGAATCGGCTTTGTTCTGGCGGGTGAGCGTTACGTAGCGCCCATGGGTGAAGTCACTGAAATTCTCCATGTTCCCCGCTATACCCATATACCGGGTGTTCATCCGTTTATGATGGGTGCCGCCAACGTACGTGGCCGCCTCCTGCCACTGGTCGACCTTGCCGGTTTTTTTGAAGTTCCCCGTTCTTCACGCAGCACTCGCGAACGCCGGGTACTGGTTGTCGAGCAGGGCGACGTATTCAGTGGCCTGGTGGTCGACAGCGTCTCAGGCATGCAGTATTTCGCAGTGGACAGCTTCGTGGCATCGCCACAGGATGTGCCTGCAAGCGTTCAGCCGTTTGTGAATGGCGGCTACGAGCGTAACGAGGAAGTCTGGAAAGTGTTTTCCGCCGCCGAGCTTCTCGGCGACGAACGCTTCCTGGATTTAGCGCAATGGTAAGGGTGGTGACATTGGCAGGAACATCTTCCCGCCTGCCCAACGCCCGCAGAAACAAACTTGCCACTATTACGAAGAGGCCGGGAGCCAGAAAATGAAAAATAGAGCCGGAAGACTCAGTATGGGACAGGGAGGCAACAAACTGGTTGCCGGCCTGATTGCCGCGCTGATTGCATTGACCGTCCTGCTCGTTGCGGTGCTGTTCATTATCAATCGGGACAGCCAGAACGATCAGGAATACATCGCTCACTCAGCCGAACTGCGGGTGCTGTCCCAGGAAATCGCGAAGAACGCGACGGAAGCCGCCGGTGGCACGGCATCAGCGTTCGACGCACTACGGCGCTCCCGTGACGAGTTCGAACAGCTGTGGGGTTATGTAGTAGACGGTAATCCGGAAACCGGCCTGCCCCCGAGCGAGGTTGCACAGAACAGCAACGTGCAGGCGACCTGGGAGTCAGTTCGTGACAACGCCGACAGCATCCTGTCCACCCAGGACGCAGTACTCGGCCTCCACGAAGTAGCGCGGACGCTGAACGAAACCATCCCGCAGCTGCAGGTGGAATACGACGACATCGTTCAGATCCTGCTGGATAACAACGCACCCGCTGAACAGATCGCACTGGCACAGCGCCAGTCCCTGCTGGCGGAACGGATTGTGCGCTCAGTCAACAACGTACTTTCCGGTGACGAAGACGCGGTTATCGCCGCTGACCGGTTTGGCCGCGACGCCAGCCTGTTTGGCCGGGTTCTAGACGGCCAGGTCAATGGCAACCCGGCCATGGGCATCTCCCAGGTAAACGATGAAGATGCCATCTACGGCCTGGAAGCCGTTGGCGAACTGTTCGAATTCGTTTCCCAGAACGTAGACGCCATCCTTGAAGCCTCTCCCGACCTCTTCAAGGTACGTACTGCGGCCAGCGACATCTTCCAGAACTCACAGGTTCTGCTGGACGAACTGTCGGTTCTGTCCGAGACATTCACCGGCCAGGCCGGATCCCGTTTCGTCAGCCCAACACTGGCGTTCATCATCCTGGCCGCGATGGTCGGTATCGTTGTGATGATCGGTGTGGTGCTCTACCGCGAAGCCCAGGAGCGCCTGGCAACAACCCAGGAGCAGAACGAGCAGAACCAGAATGCGATCCTGCGACTGCTGGACGAACTCGCCGACCTGGCGGATGGTGACTTGACCACAGAAGCCACGGTCACCGAGGACTTCACCGGTGCCATCGCCGACTCCATCAACTACGCGATCGACCAGATGCGCG
>OJBO01000115.1_pt1 | contig 47677 bp, 46 predicted proteins | sample 1590461 | NCBI WGS metagenome assembly OJBO01 (sample SAMN05416836, study PRJEB24817) | seawater metagenome | isolation source: Sea water | place: Canada:Atlantic | collected 2013-07 | reverse complement strand
ATAAATTTCTTTCATCAATCTGCTAAAAGTACTATCCATCACAAATATGATTAATGCAAATATTACAGATGCAATTAATACAATAACTGAACTACTTTGTAACTCGTTCCATGTTGGCCATGAAACTTTGTTTAACAATTCGTCAGTTGATTCTTTTATATAATTTCCAATTTTAGCCATAATATTTTTTATTCTCTGCACGGGTGGAGAGACTCGAACTCCCAGCCAATGGTTTTGGAGACCACTACTCTACCAATTGAGCTACACCCGTAAAAGCTTTATCATTCTTAAATAAAATACCGATAAAGCGTACTAATAAAATAAAGTCAAGAAAGGTACCCACTAAATAGTGGATACCTTTATACTACTTTTACTAAATTCTAGTGTAATTTATTACTTAAGAATTTCAGTGATTTGACCAGCTCCAACAGTTCTACCACCTTCTCTGATTGCAAATCTTAATCCTTTATTTAAAGCAACTGGCACAATTAATTTAACTGTTACAGTTACGTTATCTCCAGGCATTACCATTTCTCTACCTTCTTCTAAGTAAATCTCTCCAGTAACATCTGTAGTTCTTAAATAGAATTGTGGTCTATATTTGTTTTGGAATGGAGTATGACGTCCACCTTCTTCTTTTTTCAAAACATAAACCTCAGCTTTGAATTCAGTATGAGGAGTGATTGAACCTGGTTTAGCGATTACCATACCTCTTCTGATATCAGATTTCTCGATACCTCTTAATAAAAGACCTACGTTATCACCAGCTTCACCTCTATCTAATATTTTTCTAAACATTTCAACACCTGTTACAGTTGATGATAATTTTTCATCACCCATACCTAAGATATCTACTGATTCTCCAGAGTTAATAACACCAGTTTCGATTCTACCTGTAGCAACAGTTCCTCTACCAGTAATAGAGAATACATCTTCAACAGGCATTAAGAAAGGTTTGTCAATATCTCTTGGAGGAAGTTCGATATAAGTATCTACTGCATCCATCAATTCCATTACTTTTTCTCCCCATTTTTCATCACCTTCTAATGCACCTAATGCAGAACCTGCAATTACCGGAACATTATCTCCATCATACTCATAGAAAGATAATAATTCTCTGATTTCCATTTCAACTAGTTCTAATAACTCAGCATCATCAACTAAGTCAACTTTATTCATAAAAACAACCATTCTAGGGATACCAACCTGACGACCTAATAGGATATGCTCTCTAGTTTGCGGCATAGGACCATCAGTTGCAGCAACAACCAAAATAGCACCATCCATCTGAGCAGCACCAGTTACCATGTTTTTTACGTAATCCGCGTGACCTGGACAGTCAACGTGAGCGTAATGTCTGTTAGCAGTTGAATATTCAACGTGAGAAGTATTAATTGTAATACCTCTTTCTTTTTCTTCCGGAGCATTATCGATTGACGAGAAATCTCTCAATTCAGAAAGACCTTTTTTCGCCAATACTGTAGTTATAGCTGCAGTTAAAGTAGTTTTTCCGTGGTCAACGTGACCAATTGTTCCGATGTTTAAGTGTGGTTTGGAACGATCATAATTCTCTTTAGCCATGATTTTAGGTTTATTTTATTGTTTTTAAATTATTATTTATACTTATTTAATTATTTACTTTTCTCACACTCTTTACACGACACTTCGTTAAGAGCCAATGACGGGATTTGAACCCGTGACCTCTTCCTTACCAAGGAAGTGCTCTACCGACTGAGCTATATGAGCCGGACTCACCTCAATCTGGAACCCTCGCATACTTGGAGCGGGTAGCGGGAATCGAACCCGCATCATCAGCTTGGAAGGCTGAGGTTCTACCATTGAACTATACCCGCACATGCTTCAGCTAGGTTAGCTCAAACTAGATCAGCTATCCTGGCTGCTTTGACAGGAAGACCATTCACTGTCGAATAATGGTGGTGGGGGCTGGATTCGAACCAGCGAAGCTTTCGCGTCAGATTTACAATCTGATCCCTTTGGCCGCTCGGGAACCCCACCAAAGTGGCGCGTATTATCTTGATAGCGCGCACACCTGTCAACTACTTTCTTCTTATTTATTATCGACTTAGCGATAAAAGCCAATCTAGTTAGCTTGTTCCTTGCTGTTCGCAGGCAACCATCTGCCATTGCACTCCAGCATCCTCCCCGCGGACACGGCGACGCATGCGATCATCTAACTTGGAGATTTCTCGAATTTCTAGCCAGTACTCTGTTGCGGTCGAGCCAATCTCACGAATGGTGACATCAGCAAACCCTAAACCTCGTACTTTCGCCGACAACCGCGTGGCTGAATCTTGCTTACGGAATAAACCAAGCGATACGCCATCCACCAGATCCCCTTGGGTAATGATGTAGCTATCGACGCCTCGCTTTTGTAGTTGCTTAAGTTGCTCAAGTGCCGCCGCCCGGCTGGCTTGGGGTGGTAAGAGCACCCAATATTCGGTGTCTTTATTATTCGGCACTTCCACTTCATTAATTAGCCCTGTCAAAACCAGCTTTAGCGCTCGTGCTTGAGCAACGCGAACACTAATGTCATCGGTGTAGGGCCCAAGCGCATAACAAAGCTTGCGATCACCATAGGCATTCATTGGTTGCTGACTGACGGGTTCGGTTCCGGCACTTCGCTCAGTAAGAAGAACAAGGGTATCGCCTTCATCAATATTTTCCGTTGTCACAACACGCGGTGCTATGTCCGCAGGCTGCAAAAGAAAATAACCCGCTATCGCGATGTTGATTACGATCAGGCTGTATACAATCCAACGCATAAGGAATCCATGCCGTCAAAAATGAGATCCGGATAGTATCCGGTATTAAGCGATGCAGCCAAGGTCTGGCCGTCACCTCCTGTGACTAACAGTTGATATTCGGGGTAATCGGCACAAACTGATGCGACCAAAGCGAGATGCTGACGTAAGGTTCCAGCAACGACACAGTTAACAGTATTTCTACCTAGCTCAACGTTATCGGCCCTTTCGTCATCGACAAATGGCCGAACTTTACCCGTCCCAGAAAACAAAGCATCACGAGCCATGGTTAGGCCGGGAACGATGTATCCCCCTTCGTGTTCATTGTCTGCACTGAATACGTCGATGGTCAGAGCCGTACCAGCATCCACAACCATCACACCGCCTTCTTTGTGACTTCTCGCACCAAGCATGGCCAGCCAACGATCAACGCCAAGACGTGAGGCTTCCGGGTAACAATGCTTAAAGCCATTATAATCAACCAGAGGAGACGTTAACCACTCAACTTGCCCGGGATAGCGTTGCTCAAGCAGCCGGAAGAGCTCTTCATCATCTCGTACGCTTGAGACAATGACCTTTCCTTCAACATCCGGCCAATAAAAGTGCGTCACATTGCTTTTTTCCAACAAGCCCTGCACCGGTGCCCGATCGTCAAAGCGCTGTTGCCACTTTATGCGCGTATTACCAATATCAACGTACAGGGCGGACACTTAACTCTCCTGCACTGATGACTTCCATGCCTCGGCTGGTTTTAAGTAGCAACTCACCTTTGCGATTCACGCCTTTTACCACCCCTGTAATTTCTTGCGAGGGCGATACGACCGAGACTTCGGATTCGTGATAAATATCCCGCTCTGACCAGTATTCTTGCAGTGGTGCAAACCCTTCTTTTTGAAAAGTATCTATGCACGTCAGTAATTCATCTAAAAGAACGCCAGCCACTTCGTTACGCGACAAGTTTGGGTTAAGACTGCGAAGGTCAACCCAGGGCTGATCAATGTCTTTTGCTTCGCTCTCATTCATCGACAGATTAAGGCCGATGCCAATGACCACCTGACAATGGCTATTATATTCGCCCGTCACCTCTAGCAAAATACCCGCGAGTTTACGGCCATCGGCATAAATATCATTCGGCCACTTAAGCCCGACACCCTGAATATCTAGACGACGCAACGCTCGCTCAACCGCAATAGCTGTGGTCAGGCTCAGACCTTCAAGGGCTGACATTCCGCCAGAAAAAGAGACCAACAACGATAAGTAGATGTTGCGTCCAAACGGACTAACCCACTGGCGACCTCGGCGGCCTCGACCGTGATTTTGCTTTTCGGCCATCACAGCGTAGCGCTTACCCATATGGTCGGAAGCACGATTAAAGAGGTAGGTGTTCGTGGAGTCTACATCCAGTAATAACTCTAAAATATCGAGGCGCTGGCTGATACATGAACGAATCTGCGATTCATCAAGCAGCTCAATCGCATCGTGAAGACGGTAGCCCTTCCCTTTTACCGATGAAAAAGGCACATCGAGATCTTCTAGCTTTTTTAATTGCTTCCAAACAGCCGCACGGCTAACACCAAGTGCGTCACCGAGTTCTTCACCTGAGTGAAACTGTCCATCCGCTAAAAGAGCCAATAATTTGTTTAACATGGTCATTCCTCTACTATTTAGCGACTATATCAGCCCTCAGTACTGCTTTATAGAATCTTAATGTCTTACCTTTATATGACAACGACATTGACGATTTTAGGCTAAGGTAAATTTATTTGGGTGGGATGGTTTTAATGCGCACATTATTCATTCAAGCATTGACGATGGCTTTTTTAGCTACCGCAAGCTCATCATTGTTTGCACTTGATGACATTTACATCCAGCCACCACGATCAGTTGAAGATTCATCTCAGGCCTATTACTTCGACCTACTAACCACAGTGCTTCCCGCCGATATTACGGTGGCCATCACACCGCGAGCTATGGCGCAAAAGCGCAGTATGCAACAGTTAAAGAGTGGTGAGTTAAGCCTCGCGTGGAGCGGGACGACACCATCAAGAGAGCGCGACTATGCGCCTATTCGCGTACCTCTATTTGCGGGATTGTTAGGAACGAGAGTCCCAGTCATACGAAAAAATGCGCTAGCTCAGTTTGATCAAATCAAAACCGCCGATGACTTAAAAGCACTCACGGCGTGCCAGGGAGACCAATGGTTAGATTCAGACATTCTTGAAGACAACGGATACAAGGTTGAGCGAGTGACTAAATTCGAGCTGATGTATCGCATGTTACGCGCCGGGCGCTGTGATTACTTCCCTAGAGGCATCACAGAGGTGTATACGGAGGTTGATCATCAAGAAGACGACTTGGTGATGGCTTACGATCGAATTATTCTTGTGTATAAATTCCCCATGTATTTCTTTGTCGGTAAATCCAACACAGAACTAGAAAAAGTGCTTTACGAGGCATTATACGGCTATGCCGCATCAGGCGAGCTTATCAAATTCATGAAAAATCATGAAACCACCCGCAATGTCTTTCCTCTGTCTAAATACAAAGACTCGCTGATTTTTAAACTTGATAACACTAGCTTGCCGCCGCTCACTCCTGTGAACGACGACAAACTCTGGTTAGATTTATCGTTTGAAATTAACGATTAGAAATTAACAGCCAACGACAAGTTGATATTCCGACCTGCTCCCGGTACGGCATCTTTAACGAATGAGGTGTGATAGCGCACCACTTCGTTAAGAAGATTCTCCCCTTTGATGCCTACACGATATTCGCTCGCCGGAGCCACCCAGCGGTAACTCACACCGGCACTTAACAAATTAAAACCAGCAGTAGGAATCTCTTCCGCTACTCCCTCCCCTAGACCGTCGTAATCGGCGGTGCGATCTTGATCAGCATACGTCATCCAACTTGCAAAACCGGCCCAATTTCTACTTTGACGATTTAACGTTAAGCCAACACGATCCGTTGGCATACGCGGCAAGTAACCACCATCCATTAACGTTCCTCGTGTCCTATCAGCTAATACAGAAATGCTCCACTCGTTACTAAAGGCATATGAGGTTTCAATTTCCGCCCCTTTTAAAATTGCATCGTTTTGTGTGTATTCATACACCGGCAGCTCATCCGCCTCTTGAATAACACCGGCCTCTGCCAATGGCGATGCATAAATATAGTTATTCACGTGATTACGATAGACAGCCAAGGATAACGCCCATGCATCACGCTGAAACGCCACACCCGCATCAAGATTGAATGCTCGTTCACGATCTAACTCTGGATTGCCGACATCGAAAGAAAAGGTCGATTCATGCGGCCCACAAGAATACAGCGCCTCGGCATCCGGAGCGCGAACAACAGACGCCGCCGATGCCGTCACCGTCCAGTCGTTATTCACAAAATAAGTCACTCCGGCAGAACCGCTCGCGCCAAAGAAGTCTTGAGACTTAACATCATTGGTAGAAAAACCACAGACATCCTCCAATTCGTCAGGCGTTTCTGGCGACATACTGGTGTTATCTAAACGGGTGGCGACGCTGATAAGAAAATCGTTAATAGCCTGCTCACCCAACCAAAACACGCCGACTTTCTCTGTCGTGGTTGAAGGCATTAACGCTTCGCCACCTTCGGCGCTAAAGTCTTCATAAGCTGCACTGGCACCAAAGACATGCTGACGACCTGCCTTCTCAACAGTTTGCAATTCAGTGCGGAGATTCCAAGCCGTTTTAGAGAAGGTCGTCATGCCGTGTTCTTGCTCATGCTCCTCTTCTTCTGCCTCTTCCTCTTCGTGTTCTTCATGCCCGGCTTCTTCATGACCTTCACTATGTTCATAATCCGTCCAAGAAATACGAGTATCCCAACGGCTAGCCCAAGCGAATGGTGCATCGACATTATAATTCAGGGCTAAACGGAGGCGTTCAAGATCGACTCGAGCTTCGCCTTCTTCATGTTCCTCGTGCTCTTCATCCCCCTCTTCCTCTTCGTGTTCTTCGTGCTCTTCATGAGAATGACCCGGCAAGCCGAACTTAGAGGCTAAATAACCGATATTGAACGACGTCACGGAAGAATCGCCAAAATAACTTCCACCAGCAATAATTTGGCGCTGATACTCGATATCAGAATTATCTAAGTATTTCGATTCCGCATCGTGCGCTTCAATAGAACCGTCGTCTTCTCGATGCACTTCACCAGCATCAGAAGGGACTCTGTAATCTTCAGTTCGGCGCTCACTTGCGCCGACATGCCACCCCCAACGCTCTGACGTTTGCTTATGGCTTAAGGCTGCAAAACGTCCAGTGCTCACGGTGTCATAACCAAGGCTTATACCTGTATCACTAACATCGCCCGGCGATAACGTAACACCACTCACATTAACCACACCGCCAGCAGAATCAGCACTATAGATTAGCGCCGCTGGGCCACGTAAGACTTCGATTTTGGTGGCATGGTCGGTTTCAACCGCAACAGCATGATCAGGGCTAACAGATGATGCATCTGCCGCTTCTAAGCCATCTTGTAAAATTGCAACGCGTCCACCGCTCATCCCACGAATAACCGGGCGGCCAACGGCACTCCCAAAGCCCGCGTTTTGAATCCCTGGCTGTTGCGATAGCGTATCGCCTAGTGATGAGGCACGTGAACGTTCTAGCGCATCAGCGTCCATCTTTTGTGCTGGGCGTAGTGAAGTTAGCTGCTCTTCGGACGACGCAGTAATGGTCACAGTGTCTAGAGCAATACTTGTATTTGAATTAGCTGCGTCTACAGCTTCAAGTGAGTTCGCCTGCAATACGCAGGCACACGCAGCAACGGCCAGTGCCGTCACTCGAGTTATTGAGTTGATCATGTCTATTCCTGAAAAATGTCTGTTAAAAAAGCGCAAAAAAAGAAACGCGATAAATCAGACAGCAGGAGGGCCTCTAGCAAGCGCAACAGGCGAAGCAAGATCAACAAATACAACGGCTGCCACAGGCATGGTAACGACTGAAGCAACAACAGAAGAAAGGTAGCCACTATTTAGCGTAGCAGACTTAACATCTTGAACATGAGTACAGAACTCACAATCTACAACGGCTTTCTCGTGGCCGTCACCGTGCGCTACAACTTCATGAAGAGGTTGCAGTAGCTGCATAAAAACAACAGCAAGCAGGGGGAGTAGATAATGTTTCACGGAAACCATTATGTTATAAAGTTACATACGTATTATGCCAAACATAAGAGATGAGGCAAAGCGGTTTATCTCTCGATGTCTTTTAAGAGCACGTTGAAGTGATTTTCGATAGCTTTGTGTACATCTTTGGCACTTGTTGCTCGCTCGGTATGCACCAATATCAATAACGACTGAGCATGAACATGATCATCGCCATCCGGGTGCATTATGACCGCCCCATCTCGTGTGACATACGCCAGCGGTGTACCAATATTTGATTGGATGATCGCATTCACCACATCCGCCCAACGCTCGCCTTCCAGCCACACCGGGTAACGCACAGTATGATCATTGGCGTGGGTAAACATATCCTCGATCACCACCTCAGACCCCGGCGCCACCATGGAACGAACCACCAGCTCAGGGTAGGAGCGGATCGGACGAATCACAGCCCTAATATCTAACTCCTTCAAGCGCTGCCGATTGGTATCATCCACACACTCAACAATCGTTTTATGGCCCAAGGATAACTCCCATAAACGATGACACACATCAAAGGTATAGCTATCGCTATCCGAGGAATACTCATTCCGGGCTAAGACAACAATATGCTGCACACGCTCGGCATTCGCACGGACTAAATCTTCCGGGCGGCTGGCAAGGCCCGTCACATGAACAACCCCAAGAGACTTTAATGAATCAGGCAAGCCATCTTGAAAGTCCTCATTTAATAACATGATGGGGGTTTCTTTGAACTCATCACTCTCGCGCAGTTGGCTGACCATTCGCGTAAAGTAATTTTCACGATTGTACTTAGGGGTGTTAATGATGAGGATGTGATTATCCATGTTCCAGTCCCAATGTCCGCTTCTAATACGCTCACGACGAGCAATTCGAAAATCCACGTAATCACTGATTAGCAAGGTCATTAACGTAATACCAATCAGAAAGATCAACAGCATAGTGGCAATTCTGCCCGGCACGGTTTCTGCCGTTAGATCACCATAACCCACCGTAGTCAGCGTGGTCATGGTTAACCAAAATGCATCCCATAAAGACATGCTCTCAAACTGCACCATAGCCAACACGTGCAAGGTTGCGAAGACCGCGAGCAGAATCATAGATTTCTGCACGCTGCGCAAAATATTGCGGTCCGTCATGTAGACGGCATGGCGGGTTCGCTTTTGGTGACGTACAAAACGCGTGAGTTTGTTCATGCCTGCATCATAACCACTTGCGACTATAAGGGCTAACCTCTGTAACGACTCTGGCTTTGAGGTACACTCAACACCAGCAAAAACACAAACATCTTATAAGATATAAAAAACCAAACGGGACGACATAATGGGCTATCACATATACGGCATTGGCAACGCACTGGTTGATAAAGAGTTTGAAGTTGATGACGCTTTCTTCAGTGACGCAGGCATTGAAAAAGGCATGATGACTTTAATTGAAGCCGACCAACTAGCCTCCATGCTTGAGATACTGACCAGCCGTTACGGCCTTAAAAAACGTGCGTGTGGTGGCAGTGCCGCCAATACCATTATCGGTGCAAGCTACTTTGGTGCGAACGCCTTCTACACCTGCAATGTTGCTAACGACGAAGCCGGTGATTTTTACATTGCCGACATGAAAGCGGCTGGCGTTGATACCAATATGGGTGATGACCGCGACGAAGGCGTGACCGGTAAATGCTTGGTCATGGTAACACCCGACGCAGAACGCACTATGAATACTCACCTAGGTATCACCAGCGAACTGCACCAAAACCACATCAATGAAGACGCCTTAGCACAGTCTGAATACGCCTACATCGAAGGCTACTTAGTCACATCAGATCCAAGCCGCGCCGCCGCCATTCAAGTACGCGAACTAGCCCGTAAGCACGGCGTGAAAGTCGCAATGACCTTCTCCGACCCTGCCATGGTTCAGTTCTTTAAAGACGGTGTGAAAGAAATGATTGGAGATGGCGTTGACCTGCTGTTCTGCAACGAACAAGAAGCCAAACTCTATGCCGATACTGACAGCCTAGACGACGCGATTGATGCCATTAAAAAAGTGGCAAAAACCTTCGCCATCACCTTAGGCAGCAAAGGCGCATTGGCTTTTGATGGTGAAACACTGCATGAAATAGCGCCTAACGCTGTGACGGCAGTAGACAGCAATGGCGCAGGCGACATGTTTGCTGGCGCATTTTTATACGCGATCACCCATGGTCATGATTTTGCTGCAGCAGGGCGCTTAGCCAGCGCAGCTTCGTCGAAAGTAGTGAGTCAGTTTGGACCTCGCTTGGATGCCGAACAACACGAGCCATTAAAAAGCGTACTGTAATATTTACTGCATTATGGTCACTTGTTCGTGACCTCACTGACCAGTCACTACAGTGGCTGGTCATATTCCAGCCAATTTAAAATCAACCTACTTAAAACGCTCGTTTCAATCAGTTAACCGCAGTTTATCCCCGAAGTTATCCACAGAAATTGTGGATAGTTGAATAACTAACAAACATGAACTTTTCATTAAAATTCTAAAGAAAACTCAATAGATTCATTGAGTTATACGTGTTTTGTAAGGTGATGACAAAATAGCAACGTTTTTATACGACAAAAAATCAATTTTAAGTATTGCTTTATCCACAAATTCTAGATCGGCGTTCTGAAGTAAGTTCACACTCACGCGCAAGCAGTGATTCTTTCAGAGACATCCCCCATCGATAACCGCCTAAACCACCATCCGAACGAACGACACGATGGCAAGGAATCAACACCGCAATCTTATTGGCTCCACACGCATTGGCCACCGCGCGTACCGCCTCAGGACGACCAAGATCCTCGGCAACTTCAGCATACGTTCGTGTTTCGCCCACAGGGATCGTTTGTAGATAACGCCAGACTTGGCACTGGAATTCAGTACCTAGCATATGCAGCGGCACATCCAAAGAACGCTTAGGTGATTCTATCGACTGCAACACGTTGCTAAGCATATGCGAAGCGGTTTTATCGTGAGACATAGTGATGTTTGGGAACATATGCAGAAGATCATCGAGCAATTCCGCACGACTGTCGCCCAAAAGCAAAGCGCACAGCTCGCCTTTATTGACGGCGACAGCCACTACGCCGTAAGACGACAGGCCAAACGCGATTTCCATACCTGAGATAAAAGATCCGGGCATACATAGAATTCCGTATTTTTATAATCTTTGAACTGTAACAAGTACAACAAGGAGTAGGTAAGCCCGCAATCAACGCAATTACGAGATTATTCACTATGGCCGATTTGGCTAACCACTGTGTTAGGTTAGCACTTCAACCCGTGAATTTATGAGCACGAAAAATGTCAGTGAACATTCAGAACATAGTCGGCAACTTATCGTCAGCAGCTTAAAGTCAACAACATAGTGAGCGCAGCCAATCGCTAAACGCTCATGCGAAGCTATTTAGCGCGAGATCACGTAGTTGATCACTTCCACAACCTGTTCTGGTGTAGTCGCCCACGCCATGGCCGAGCCATCCACTTCTTTCAGAGGGTGAATAATATCTTCAGCGTGAAGGGTGATGTAAGGCTTGCCCAATGCCGCACAGTAACCGGCATCGAAGGCCGCATTCCACTGCTTGTACTTATCGCCAAAACGAATGATGGCTAAGTCACACTTTTCGATTTGGTTTTTAATACGAATGGCATTCACCTTTGCCGACTTATGATCGCGCCAGAAGCTCTTTTCTTCTTCACCCAGTACATCACCGGCGGCATCGCTGGCTTCATGATTGGTCACGGCGGAGGTAAAGGTAACGTCCAGTTTCAGCTCTTTGCAGCCATTGATGATTTGCTCGCGCCAGTCGGTATGAATCTCACCCGACAAATAAATATTCCACGACATACGGTTCTCCCAGTCCGGTAAAATAGAAAGTTAAAAAACACTCGTTGAAAGACGCTATTATGCCTGACTGAATCCAGATTTTGTGGCGACATCGGAATGAAATGGCTGACATTTACTGTTCTAGCACTACTTAGTAGCCTTTCTAATAGCACCCCCTCTAGCCAGGCGAATGAAGTGCGTGTGGCCGTCGCATCCAATTTCACCTCGACCTTGCATGCTCTAGCACCGTATTTTAAGCACGCGTACGGCCATGACTTAGTTATCAGCTCGGCGTCATCTGGCAAACTCTTCGCACAAATTCAGCACGGCGCACCGTTTGATGTGTTTCTCTCTGCTGACAGTGACAAGCCCGCCTTACTGGCACAGAACGATGCCACACTCGAACCCTTCACTTACGCAATCGGTCGCTTAGTTTTATGGTGCCCCACTTCATGTCAGTCACCGCTTACTTCACTGCAAACCAGCGACTTGACTAAATTAGCCATCGCCAACCCTCGTCTTGCCCCTTACGGGCTGGCGGCAGAACAAACACTACAACGCCTGACACTAAAACAAGCGACCCAACCACACTGGGTGATGGGCGAAAACATCTCGCAGACGTATCGGTTTATTGAAAGCGGTAATGCCCCACTCGGATTTATCGCCCGCGCTCAGGTTCAAGGCGAACTGAATACGACGCAACACTGGCTTGTTCCTGAAGCGTATCACCAACCAATTAAACAAGATGGAATACTCTTGAGTCGCGCAGCGGATAACATAGCAGCGCAGGATTTTATTCGTTTTATTCAATCGGCTACCGCCCAAGGCATTATTCGCCAACAAGGGTATGATGTTGCCCATGACTGATTCAAACTTTGCGCTCTCCGCCGACGACCTAAGTGCCCTATGGCTAACCGTAAAACTGGCCACCACTGCCACCCTGATTTTATTAATCATCGGAACACCATTAGCCCTATGGCTAAGCAAAAAACCAAGCAAATTACGCAGCGTGATTAATGCCTTAGTCGCCCTCCCTTTGGTGCTGCCACCGACGGTACTTGGCTTTTACTTATTGCTCGCTTTTAGCCCGGACAGCCCATTCGGCAAACTTATTCATGCACTCGGATTTGGTACATTGGCGTTCAGTTTTACCGGGCTAGTCATTGCTTCTGTGATTTACTCACTGCCCTTTGTTGTGCAACCGCTACAAAACGCCTTCGCTGCGATTGGCCCTCGCCCGGCAGAAGTAGCAGCAACCTTAGGCGCTGGGCCCTGGGCACGTTTTATTCATATTACCCTGCCCTTAGCGCGCCCCGGATTTATTACCGCAGCAGTGTTGGGCTTTGCCCACACAGTAGGTGAATTTGGCGTCGTACTGATGATTGGCGGCAACATTCCCGGCGAAACCAAGGTCGCCTCAGTGCAAATATATGACCATGTGGAAGCGCTCGCTTACCCACAGGCACATGTATTATCTGCCGTATTATTAATATTTTCGTTTGCGGTGCTGTTGCTGGTATACGGGCGAAAACAACATAAGAGCGGAGCTAACTCATGGCAGTAAATGGGTTAACCCTAGATATTAAAGCGACGGCCGAAGAGTTTACCTTTGAAGCAACATTAGCGCTCCCCGCCCAAGGTGTCAGCATTATTTTTGGGCCGTCGGGTTCCGGTAAAACGACGCTACTCAGAGTCATCGCTGGGCTTGAACCATGCCAAGGCGACATCGAATTTAACGGCGAGCATTGGCAACAAGACAGTAAAAGTAAGCCAACAGAGCAACGACCGCTCGCTTATGTGTTTCAAGAAGCGAGTTTATTTTCGCATATGAGTGTCGAGAAAAATCTCGCCTTTGCTGAACGTTATAAACTGCGCCAAAACGATGAGTCGCCCAAAGAAGAGCTTTCGAAGGATCAACTGATCGCACTCTTTAATATCGAACACACCCTAATGCGCATGCCCGAGAGTTTATCCGGGGGCGAACGTCAACGCGTGGCGATTGTACGAGCACTACTACGCCAGCCCAAGTTATTGCTAATGGACGAACCGCTGGCCTCCCTCGACGAAGCCCGTAAGCGCGACATCCTGCCATATTTAGAACGGCTAAAAAGTGACTTCAACCTGCCCATTATTTACGTCACGCACTCATTACATGAGGCAGCAAGACTGGGGGATTACATCGTCGCCCTCAATCAAGGCAAAATCATTACTCAAGGGACGATGCTCGACATACTCAGCGACCCACGCTTCCCAGAAGACATTGGCAGAGAAGTAGGCAGTATTATCGAAGGCGGCATCAGCAGCATCGACAATCAATGGCAACTGGCGAATGTGCATCTATCCGCAGGCAACAAGCTAAAAATTCCAGCGCAGCATCTTCGGCCTGGGCAAGTGGTACGCTTATGGATACAAGCCCGAGATATCAGCCTAAGTCACACGGAAACACCCGACAGCAGCATCATCAACAGCCTGCCGTGTGTCATCAAAGACATCCGTCACGACCGCAACCCCGCGTTACTCCTCGTGCAGCTGCAAAGCGGCAATAACACCCTCACCACCCGCATCACCAAACTATCCGCCAGCCAACTCGGCTTAACAAAAGATATCCCCATATACGCCCACATCAAAGCCGCGGCGCTGCTCTGAAGCAGTAGAGCGATATCCAAAAACCATATACAATGCGGGCACTTACGACATAGGCCTAGCGCTGAACGTAAACCGCCCGTAGCTCAGCTGGATAGAGCGCTGCCCTCCGGAGGCAGAGGTCGCAGATTCGAATTCTGCCGGGCGGGCCAATCTTGAAATGCACTATCAGTAAGTGACTACTGAAAAAATTCAATTGTGACCAAGCCGTGACCATTTGGTGCAACGCTTTAAGTTCCTATTTTTTACTACCTGAAACTTGATCTATATACCGATCAATAGGCCGCTCATGCAACGCTGTAATTAACTGACCGCAGTTATAACCTTGTATTGCTCATTTAACTTCTGGCTCCAGCTCATAGATTTTTTGCCATAAACCAATAATGTCCTCTACAGCAATACCTGCAAGACCAACGCTTTTCATACCAATATCTTGGCCTGCGATTTCAGTAATAAATTCTCGCATGTGTTGCTTGATAACCTCTGCCACATGGATTTTTGAGGTGGGTGATAATACCTGTGATATTTTTAGCACATCATTCTTATGTTTCTTTATATCCTTCGAATCGACTGTCTCGCCTTTGGCTCTTCTAGCAGACAAATCACAATATGCGCGCATTTTAAAAGGCACAAGGTATGCAGGTGTCAGTACCGGTACGCCTTCTATTTCAATACCGCCATCTTTAATACACTGGTAATAATCTTCATCTAACAATATGGCCGATAAACTCAAAACATCATCGTCGACAGGTATGGGCGTTAACTCACCGTCGAATTCTAAAAATACATCATCTGGCTGTTTTGAAAATAGCTCAAGCATATATGGGAAATCTGCATGCCCAGGCCTGCTAAAACGATAGAGTTGTTTTTTACCGGTGCTTTTTTCTTGGTGCTGGTATCCGCCCTCTTTAACAAAGTCCCAAAATTTTTGCACAAACTCTGTGTCTATGGCCTCCGCCGACAACACGATATCTAAATCTTTAGTGGCTCTGAAATCAATACCTGCTTGTGTTAAATTCAAATAACACGCAACACCGCCTATTAATGTGTAGCGGTCTTCAAAGCCTTTAAAGTATTCGCTAAATTTATCCAATCCTTGAATTTCACTCATACTTTTCCATCCTCTAAAAACTCGCTAACGAGGTCATCTAAAGCTATCTGAATACGATCATCATCATTCGCTAATAAGCTCAAGAACAACGAAAGCTTGTCTACCGTTTCTACCACGTTCACATAAGCTTTTAACCAGCTAGGGTCATAACGCCAAAGCTCCAATACAATAGAATCATCATCAGGATGAGCCTGTTGCTCAATTCCTGTTAGCTTTTTTAAGCTAACCCAATCATTCGCACTCACGGCATAACAAGGGTGCTTAGGGCGGCTTAACATACCTAACATGGATAACGCCCATTCACCCGCGGCCAGTTGAAACAAATTTCCATGCTGATGGTATTGCTGCGCGCTAAGCCAAACCTGCTTTTTAACCGGGCTAGATAGATAGGGTTTCGCCGCTAGCCACAACTGGTGGTTATCTGGCTCAAATACCAATTGGCTTGTACGTCCCACCATCACCGCTTTTGCCAACCCTAATTCGGTTAGCTCTCTGTAGGCCCTCGATACCGTCATCTTGCTTACACCCAAACGATTAGCCAGCATCTGTGCCGACGTCTCAGTTTGCCACAAGCCAAACAGCCGAATGAGTAGCAACTGCTGTGCACAAGCACCCAACCTTGTTAGCTCTACCGATGCTTCAGCGGCAAAGTTCTCGCGTAAATCTAGCGCCATAAAAGGAAGGTAAAGCTGCTTTCCTGGCACCACAAACGCAATACCCTGATCAATGAGCCGCTTACGATTATAAGATTCCAACTCACGCACCCCGTAGATCACTGGGCCGTTAAAGTAGCTCGTAATGCTGTTAATGGTTTTTTTTAGGCGTTGTGCGGTATCTGGCTGCTCCCGTTCATCTAACATCAATAAGCATTCATACCCACCTACCGTTAGCAGACGATATGTCCAGCCCCCCTGCAAGTACAAGGGTAAGTCTTTGGTCAGTGGCCAAGGGCTCTTTAGTGCACACGGCTTATACACCTGACTTATATATGCAGCCAAGTGCGTTAAGCTAGTATCAATTTGCGGGGTATTCATAGGGTATGTCTATGTAACAATAAAAATGCACAGTAACAGTAGCGGTGTTACCGTGCAAAATCAATGTTACATAGATTGTTTGTATTAGATCGAATCGCCACAATTTTTATAGAGACCCTATTTCTTCACAAAAATGTCTTTGAGTAGTTCCTTGTATTTAAAGTCACATACTCAAACTAAAATCGCTCAACCGTTGCGTCTGAGATGTCACACCATCGAAAATTGACTGGCTCACTTGTACTGGAAAGTCTTCGGGCAAGTTTGCTTTAACCCGAGCTAATACCTGCTCTGTCATATCAACGATTTCACGCATCAGCTCCATTGCTCGCCTAACTGAATACCCAACCTGTTCAGCTGTACTGATAAAGTGCCGAGGTTCTATTTTTGCCCAGTGATAGTGACGATTTTTACCTTTAAGCGACATGGCCATTTTTGCTTTTTCAGCAGGTAAACTGCCTTGGGCCATTAACGGATAAGCAGACAGAACATCATAAATGGGCGTCATGCGATAAGCAGAATCGGGTTCTAGAAACACACTGAAGTTCTTTGCATGACCGTCAATCGCAGCTAATAGCCAGAAGAGTATCTGAACGTTGAAAAACAGTTCTCTGTCGGCGTTTGAGGATTGTGATCCTTGCAGCAGTTTCATACCGTCTTGAATGCTTGGCCCGCCGTGATTTTCATACTTAAGTGCTGGCGATACACCCAGTGCTTGGCAAAAGTCTTCTTGAGGAAGGCGCATTAACCATTGTTTGTCTGACGACCAACGTCGATCAAAGCGTTCGACGATCAGTGCTTTCTGAGTGCCGAACTGCGCCAATTGAGCGTTCGGCACTGGCACTCCGTACTCTTTCAAAATTTGCAGACACAACCATTCGTTTTCACCACTGAGGCGTAGGTCGATATTACGCGGCTCTAAGAATCCGATGGGTAATTTGAATATATGACTGGTCGGTGTGCTTCCAAATGGCCTTTGCCAACCGCCCTGATGCCAAAGTAAGGCTGTCTTCTCTTGGGCACCCGCCAGTGATATACGGAAGTCATGGTCATCATCCATGCCGAGCGGTGCCTGCTGATAACCCGCTAGTAGGTTTTCAATATCAGCGTCGGTTAGTGGTTCAGATATCACCTGTTTTACATCGGGAATATTTTCGCCCAAAGGATAAAGCTGAATAGCGCCAATGCAATCGCGCCCTACTGCAGCCAATAAATCAAAAGGATGACTACTCGCAACACGAAATGTCGACTGTATTCTCGTTCGAATGGATTCCGAATCAGGTAACAAGTTGTCAAAGAAGTTAAGTACCTTTTCGCCTTGATACGAAGTATCAGACAATGGCATTGACAATGAAATTGGTCGGGCACCAGATCGTTGCAACCACTCCGTTAGATAGCGAAAACTGAGCGCACCTGACGTACGTTTATCGAGAATACCAACAGGAATTCCATTAAGCGCAACCGTGAGTTCAGCCATTGATTACCACTCCTGATCCCATTGGGTTTTACCTGATGGATCACCGCGGTTAGTTATGTGCAATTCAAGCTCTAAGGCAGCCAGTAGTTTGAATAAAGTATCTAAACGACTTCCGTCTGGATGATTCTCAAATGCTGAAACGGTGGCTTGCTTGATACCTATTCTATCGGCTGCTGCCGCCTGCGAGAGCTGTTGCTCTTTTCTGGCTTGTTTCATTGCTTTAGCAAGTAGTTCGGTTGAGGTGACCTTCATATGGACTATCCCCTTTTACGGATAAAATTCAACTTATACCCCATAAAGGATAAAATCAAATTAATCCTCTATAGAGGATCATATACTTGCAAAGCGGCCTACGCATTCAAACGCTCTGGAGACGAAGATCGCAGATTCGAATTCTACCGGGAGGGCCACCCAAGTAGTCATGTCCCAACAAACTCATAATCAAAATACTTCCTGCGTTCTACGCCCGCCAAATTCGAGTTCACTTTGTTCGGGTGTTTGTATTCATGCCAACCAGCAACATCACGCCCGGTGTTCAGCTTTGGGAATTCGGCGTTGATTTGCGGCTCTTTGCCTAAAAATTCTCTCAGTTGATTTAGGCTACCTGGCTCGCTGATGTCGATGGATAAAAAGTCATCACGGCCTTTAAAGTAGTCAAGTATCTCGGTTTTATGACGGGTGTAACACTGTATTAATTCTTCTGCGGTTAACGGCAAGTTTTCTGAAAACGTATGTTTAAAGCTGCGCTTCATGATGGGGTTAAAACGCCCTTTTTCTGCATTTAAATGCGGGGCCATTTTGTCGAGCAACATGCTGATGGAGGGTATCCACTTGTCGAGGTCTCGGGATAAATAGATAAATTTTGAACCTGGAAATAGTTCGTCCAAGTGCATGTAATCACTAAAGCATGGGCAGTCGGTGATGGCTTCGGCCACTTCAAAGGCTTTTTTGGTAAATCCCATATGGGCGACTAAAAAACCCATTTCCAGCAGTGCTACGCTCACACTGGTGGTGCCGGTCCTGGGTAAACCGACCACGATTATTTTAGACATCGAACACTGCTCATTATTTTTTGTTTCGTGTTTTATTCTTGCTCGAATTGCTCTTCGGCGTCGTTATCATTCAAGCCAGCATTTTGCTCTTCATCGTCGCCAATACCGAGGGCTTCTTCTTTAACTTCTTTGGGTTCTTTGGCCACACCAACGTGATATACAGCAAAACCAGTTTGCACCACTTGGTTAACCGCCATGCCGATAATGCGTCCGCTCTCTCTGGCTATAATGGTGCTGCCGGTATTGGTAACGGGGTCGGTCACTCGCCCTAACTCGTCGCCTTTTTTAACTTTGTCGCCTAGCTCAACCGAGGAGATTAAGATTCCTCCTTGGTCAGCTCGCAACCAATGTGATTTGTAAAATACCGGTGCGGGGGTTCCCCAAAAACGTAATGTCGGTTGTATGTCTAAATTCTGCAGCATGGTTTCGAGGGCGTTTACTCCAGCGTCCACCGAGGCTTTATCCAGCTGGTTCGGCCCACCTGCTTCGAGCGTTATCGCTGGAATACCTATATTTTCAGCAGCGCGTCGTAAGGTGCCTTCTGCGCCGACGCCATGTAATACGGTAATACCACCAAAATGGCGGCTAAAATCGAATACTGTTTCACTCCCTAAATCACCACGAATTTGTGGCAAGTTAGTGCGTTTTAACGAACCGGTATGCAGGTCAACCAAATACTCGCAATGGCGAATAACATTGTGAAATAACGAATACGCCATGCGATCAGCAGCACTGCCTTTCGGGCTGCCGGGGAAGTGGCGGTTGAGATCACGACGATCGGCTAAATAGCGACTACCACGACGAAAGCCATCCAAATTCACGATAGGAATGCCTATGACAGTGCCGTTCATTTTTTCTGGATCAAGTTGATAAATCAGGCGTCGAATCATTTCAATGCCATTTAATTCATCGCCGTGAATTGCCGCCGTTAAACACATTACTGGGCCACGGTTTGCACCGTGGGCAACCAGCACAGGTACGGGTGTATTAAGGCTCTGAAAAGATTGTTCGGGGCTCCAGTTCAGAGGCATAAACTTTCCAGGCAAAACCTCTTCACCTAATAACTGCAAGGCTACAGCTTGAATCTCCACGGAGGTTTCTAAAGCCTGCATATCCAACACAGGCTCTTCTGCAATAATGGATTTTTCGTCTACCTCGCTGATAACAATGTCTTCGTCATCAGCAAGTTCGGTGGCGTATACATTATTGACAGAAACACCCAAAAACAAAGTCCATAAAAACACGATACGGCAAAAAAACGGCATGTAGGGAAATCCTTGTATGGCAAATATGATAGACGCCATATGACTGCTTGATGGGATTAGGGTTCGGAACAAAATTTTAGAAAATTCACTTAGGGCTGTATTCATTCTAGTAGTAATTTTGTTCGATAAGTAGTCGTGAAATCATCTTCATTAATTAGTTTTTCAAATGATCAGCTATTTTGCATTTTGTGCGACATATCAGCACACGGTATGACGCTAGGGATTTATCAGGGCGAGTGACTTTGCGAAGTAAACCTTGAGGTAATCCAGCAAGAGCCGTAGCTTTTTCGAGCTGGCACTGCCCGGAGGAAAAATACCATAGATATCAATACTGCTTAGTTGATAGTCGTCTAACACTGACTCTAACAAACCGGCTTGAATTTTTGGCCATGCATCATAAAGCGGAATCTTCCCCAAGCCATGGCCGCCAACGATAAAGGCGGTGCGCGCTGCTGCGTTGTTCGTGCTAATGCAGCCTTTGACGGCAACGCTGTAGGAACTGCTACCTTTATTTAATTCTATAACGCCGGACGTTAACTTATAAATAACCCAAGCATGTAGTTCTAGCTCTGCTGGGGTGGTCGGGCGACCGTGTTTTTTAAAGTACTCGGGCGAGCCGCATAGACAGGTAGGTAACCTTGATAGCTTGCTTGCTTGTAATCCAGAATCAGGCAGAGGCGCACCCCTAATCGCTAGGTCAATGCCTTCTTGCATGATGTTAACCACCTCATCGGTCAGCATCACATCTAATTCAATCTTAGGGTACAGGCGGCGAAAATCATTCAACGCTGGCACCACCATTTGTAAACCGAAATTCACCGGACACGTTATTTTTAAAAGTCCTTCCGGTTCATTTTTGAGATTTTCCATTTTCTGATTTGCGATCGAGGCTTGTTCCGCAATGATTCGGCATGACTGGTAATACTCAGCACCTGCTTCGGTTAGCGCGACAGAACGCGTCGAGCGATTGAGTAACTTCACTCCTAACTGAGATTCTAGCTTTTTAATGTGATAGCTGACGACAGCACGTGATAGACCGACATGCTTGGCGGCTTCGGTCAGGTTACCCTGCTCAACGACCTGAGCAAAAATCACCATGCTTTTGAGTTGTTCAATCGATAAATTCATACCCAATTGTATCAAATTTTAAACCAATGTGTTCAATTTTATCCGTATTGTTCGATCCAAAACATAGGCATACACTGGTTCTAACGATTCAGCATCGCAATACACGTGGTGCGGTGCTAACCCACTAAATAGACGAGACGACAACATGGTTGATTCAAGCACTAAACGAGTATTAATGGTCATTACCTCTCATGCAGACCTAGGCAACACGGGCGAGAAGACCGGATTCTGGGTAGAAGAGTTCGCCGCCCCTTACTACGCGTTTGTCGATGCCGGTGTTCAGGTAACACTTGCATCCCCCGCAGGCGGCCAGCCCCCGGTGGATCCCAAAAGCGAATTGGCTGACTTCCAAACCCCATCCACGCATCGCTTTGATGCCGATTCTGCAGCAAAGGCTTTAGTAGCCAATACTGCAAAGCTGGCCGATATGAATGCCGCCGACTATGACGCCGTATTTTACCCAGGTGGACATGGTCCATTATGGGACTTGCCAGAGAACACGGATTCTATCGCGCTAATTGAAGATTTCTTAACGGCGAATAAACCGGCTGCTGCGGTCTGCCATGCAACGGCCGCATTCTTAAATATTAAAGACAGTGACGGTGAGTATGTTGTCAAAGGCAAAGTCATCACCGGCTTTACCAATAGTGAAGAAGAGGCCGTGCAGTTGACCGATGTTGTACCTTTCTTGTTAGAAGATGAATTGGTTAAACGTGGCGGAGAATTTCAGAAAGTCGCGGACTGGAGTGCATTCGCGGTCCAAGATGGTTTGCTAATCACTGGCCAAAACCCCGCTAGCTCAGAACTGGCTGCAAAAAAATTGTTAGCCGCTCTTTCAGTATAGACACACCCTCTGCGCCTCTTTAATTAACCATTTTATTGAATATATAGGAAAACCAGCATGTTAAATTTCAGTTTTCAAAACACGACCAAAATTCACTTTGGCGAAGGTCAAATTAAAGCGCTAAGCAAGGCTATTCCTACGAATGCAAAAGTATTAGTTACGTATGGTGGCGGTTCGATCAAAACAAATGGCGTTTATGATCAAGTAGTCAACGCTTTGAGCGAACATACTTGGTATGAATTTTCGGGTATTGAACCAAATCCAAGTTACGACACATTAATGAAGGCCCAAAATTTAATCCGTGAGCACAATATCGACTTTTTATTAGCGGTTGGTGGCGGATCTGTAGTTGATGGTACCAAATTTATTGCAGCCGCCGCCTTGTTCGAAGGCGATGATCCATGGGACTTCGTCGCAAAGGGGCAACCGATCAAGCAAGCCTTACCAATTGGTTGTGTATTGACGCTGCCAGCAACGGGCTCGGAATCAAATACCGGCGCAGTGGTTACTCGTGATGGTAACAAACTACCATTCCAGAGCTCCTTTGTACGCCCATTATTTGCCGTCCTTGATCCCGTCGTAACGCTATCGTTATCGGATCGTCAAATCAGTAACGGGGTTGTCGATGCGTTTGTTCACACAATGGAGCAATACCTAACCTATAGCGTAAATGGTAAGGTTCAAGACCGTTTCGCCGAGGGTTTATTGCTCACTTTAATAGAAGAAGGGCCAAAAGCCTTAGTCGCCGAAACAGCGAAAGACTTAGACGTTCGCGGTAACATTATGTGGGCCGCAACGATGGCATTGAATGGCCTGATCGGTGCGGGTGTTCCGCAAGATTGGTCCACTCACATGATTGGTCATGAGCTAACCGGTGCCTATAAAATTGATCACGCTCGCACCTTGTCGATTGTATTGCCTGCCGTGATGAAGGTGTGTACTGAAGCGAAGCGCGAGAAATTATTACAATACGCTGAACGCATTTGGAACCTAACCGACGGTAGCGAAGAGTCACGTATTCATCGCGCCATAGAGCAAACCGAAGCCTTCTTCCACGCAATGCAAGTACCGACTCGTTTATCACATGTTGATTTGGGTGAAGCTGACATTGATGGCTTGATTGAAAAATTAACCCAGCATGGGATGGTCAAACTCGGGGAGCATGGCGCAATCACGCCCGAAGTAAGCCGTAAAATTTTAATCACTGCACTGTAATTAGCGGAATCCTATTGTGGCTATTTCCAATCAGCAAAATAACCGCCAATGGCTATTGGCGTCGCGCCCGGTAGGCGCGCCCAAATTTAGCGATTTTAATTTGGTAGAGACGAAAAAACCTAGCCCTAAGCAAGGCGAAGTATTGTTACGCACGGTTTACTTATCACTCGACCCTTATATGCGCGGGCGCATGAATGATACTAAATCATACGCCGAACCCGTCGCAATTAATGACGTGATGGTCGGTGGTGCCGTGTGTCGGATAGACGTCTCCAATCACCCAGACTTTGAGGTGGGTGATTGGGTAGTTTCATTCACCGGCTGGCAAGACTACTCGATTTCAGATGGTGTTGATTTATTAAAATTGGGCAGGCATCCGACACAACCGTCCTACGCACTAGGGGTTATGGGCATGCCGGGATTAACCGCGTACATGGGTCTGTTAGATATCGGCCAACCGAAAGCCGGTGAAACCGTTGTTGTGGCTGCTGCAACCGGAGCTGTTGGTAGCCTCGTGGGTCAAATTGCCAAATTAAAAGGCTGCAAAGTGGTTGGTATCGCCGGTAGCGTGAAGAAGTGCCGTTCGGCAATCGATGAATTAGGCTTTGATGAGTGTGTTGATCACACAACACTGGATTTTGCCGAGCAATTAGCCAAAGCCTGTGATGCCGGCATTGATGTGTATTTTGAAAATGTGGGCGGTAAGGTATTTGATGCAGTATTACCGCTATTAAACGCATGCGCCCGAATTCCCTTGTGCGGAATGATTTCACAATACAACGCAACTGACTTACCGGGAGGCCCTGATCGTTTATCAATGCTCATGAGGACCCTGCTAGTCAAACGCATCAAAATGCAAGGGTTCATTGTATTTGATGATTATGGTCATCGTTACAATGAATTTAGCGAAAATATGATGCAATGGTTACAAGCCGGAAAAATTAAATACCGTGAAGATTTAGTGGATGGTTTAGAGCATGCGGTAGAGGCCTTCATGGGATTATTAGAAGGTAAAAATTTTGGGAAATTAGTGGTAAGAGTGGGTTCTGACGAACGCTAATATACGCGTTTTTCTACGAGTTTATTTTTTACAACTGCCCTGTTGGAGCGACTGACTATGTTAACCGTACACCACTTAAATCAATCCCGTTCTAAGCGAGTATTATGGCTGTTAGAAGAGCTGACAATGCCGTACGAACGTATAGATCATCAACGTGATGCCACCACGCACCTCGCACCAGAAAGCTTAAAAAAGGTTCATCCTTTAGGTAAAGCACCGGTTGTGGTTGATGGGGATATAACCTTATGCGAATCCAGCGCGGTGATGGAATACATCATTAATCTAGATGAGCAACAACGACTAAGACCGACGCTAGGGAGTGCTGAGTATTATCAGTACCTTGAGTGGTCTCACTTTGCCGAAGGATCTTTAGGCTTGCCCGTAGTCACCAATCTCTTGATGAAAATGGAGACGCGCGCGGGGCAGCAACCAATGGATGGCTATATCGCAAAAGAAATTGCGACTGACTTTGCCTACATCGAAACAACCTTGAGTCAGCGTGCATACTTCGCAGGGAATCATTTTACCGCTGCGGATATCATGATGACGGTTATTTTAGAGATTGCGGCTAGCGGTGGATTACTGGAGGGCAAGAACAGCACTCTGGCTTATCTCGCCAAAATGCAGCAGCGACCAGCCTATCAAAAAGCAGCGAGCTTTGGTTGATCACTCAGACGATTGCTAGCTTGCCGTCAAATGCAGTCTGATCAGATAACATCAGCATTGATAGCAGGCGTCAGTGCAACCATAACGAGAGGCCGACTTAATGTCGGCCTTTTCTTCAAAATTTAATAAGTATTTAAAAAACCAAGGGCGATGTAGTGCTTTGCATTAGCAAATGCGACCACAGCTTACAGAATCAGATCTTACAAGCACCGCCTTCACAGCCATCGTCGTCTTGCTCTTGATAGGACTCAGGGTCTACTTCACCTAACTCCATCTCATCAAGGAACGACACATCATCCCAATCGGTAGTCTCGTCCGTTTTGTTTTGATCAACTACTACATCACCCATAATGGTGTCTCCAAAGAAGGATATTGAACGCCAAATCATCAGTATGCACTCATCATAGAATGCCTGAAACCGATGAGAAAGCCTGACGACACATAAATTGGGCATCAGGCCTCAAAGTATTAAAAAAGCCAGCAAGAGGTTCCTCTCTTGCTGGCTTTCTTTTCTCCTTTCAATATTTCTATTTCAAGGCTTCGTTATGGCTTTAGATCACACCGTTTTAATTACACATCAAAACGGTCAGCGTTCATCACTTTCACCCAAGCTTTAACGAAATCGCGCACAAACTTCTCGCGGTTGTCATCTTGAGCATACACTTCGGCGTAGGAACGCAAAATCGAGTTAGAACCAAACACTAGGTCCACTCGGGTTGCCGTATGTTTCACGTCACCGGTCTTACGATCAACGATGTTGTACGAGTTTTTGCCCGTTGGCTTCCAGTCGTAGCCCATGTCGGTCAGGGTGACAAAGAAGTCGTTACTTAGTACACCGACGTTATCAGTAAATACACCGTGCTGTTTGTTGCCTACAGTACCGCCGTAGTTAGTACCTAGCACGCGCATACCACCAATCAGAGCCGTCATTTCTGGTGCGGTTAAGCCCATCAATTGTGCGCGATCTAATAGCATTTCTTCCGGCTGTACGGTGTAGTCTTTTTTCACCCAGTTACGGAAACCATCATGCACAGGCTCCAGTGGTTCGAACGACTCAATATCCGTCATCTCGTCGGTTGCATCGCCTCGGCCTGCGGTAAAGGGGACTGTGAGATCCACACCACCGGCTTTCGCGGCCGCTTCTACCGCTGCTGTACCGGCTAATACGATCAGGTCTGCCATACTTACTGGTTTCGCTAAACCGGCCTGAATGCCTTCAAGCACACTCAACACGCTTTGCAGACGAGCGGGTTCGTTACCTTCCCAGTCTTTCTGCGGCGCTAAGCGAATACGGGCACCATTAGCACCACCACGGTAATCCGAGGCGCGGAAGGTACGCGCGCTATCCCATGCCGTTGCGATCAAATCGGCACCACTCACACCTGAGGCCAAAATTTTCGCTTTCAGATCCGCGACTTCTGCGTCTGTTAAGGTGTAATCCACCGTCGGTACTGGATCTTGCCAGATCAAGTCTTCCGCCGGTACATCGCTGCCTAAGTAACGGCTTTTTGGCCCTAAATCACGGTGCGTTAATTTAAACCACGCGCGTGCAAACACGTCGGAGAAGTACGCTGGGTCTTTATGAAAACGCTCAGAAATTTTGCGGTATTCTGGGTCCATTTTCATCGCCATATCAGCGTCGGTCATCATGGGCATACAACGGATCGATGGATCTTCCACATCCACCGGCATGTGCTCTTCTTTGATACCGATGGGCTGCCATTGGCTTGCCCCGGCTGGGCTTGTGGTTAATTCCCAGTCGTACCCTAGCAACAAGTCGAAGTAGCCGTTATCCCACTGCGTTGGGTTAGTGGTCCAAGCGCCTTCAATGCCACTGGTGACTGTATCGCGCCCAATGCCACGGGTTTTGTGGTTGTTCCAACCCATGCCTTGCTCTTCAATGTCTGCGGCTTCTGGTTCTGGGCCTAAATTCGCCGCATCACCATTACCATGTGATTTACCCACAGTATGACCACCGGCAGTCAAAGCAACGGTTTCTTCATCGTTCATTGCCATACGAGCAAAGGTTTCGCGAATATCGTGCGCACTCTTCAATGGGTTAGATTTACCATCCGGGCCTTCTGGGTTGACGTAGATTAAGCCCATCATCACGGCGGCTAGCGGGTTTTCTAACTCACGCTCACCTTCGTACCTTGATCCTTCACCACCACTTGGCTGCAACCATTCTTTTTCAGAACCCCAGTACACGTCTTTTTCTGGGTGCCAAATGTCTTCTCGACCACCAGCAAAGCCAAAGGTTTTTAAGCCCATGGATTCATACGCCATGGTGCCAGCCAGGATCATCAAATCAGCCCAAGAAAGCTTGTTGCCGTATTTCTTTTTGATTGGCCACAACAAACGACGCGCTTTATCGAGGTTGGCGTTGTCCGGCCAGCTGTTAAGCGGTGCAAAACGCTGATTACCCGTGCCTGCGCCACCACGACCATCGGCGATACGGTAGCTACCCGCTGAGTGCCACGCCATACGAATCATCAAGCCACCGTAGTGACCCCAGTCCGCAGGCCACCACTCTTGGCTATCGGTCATCATGGCTTTTACATCATTTTTAACGGCGTCGAGATCCAGTTTTTTAAATTCTTCGGCGTAGTCAAAATCTTCACCCAACGGGTTCGTTTTGCTGTCGTGCTGATGCAATATGTCAAGGTTCAGTGCATTCGGCCACCACGCTGTATTGGAGCTACCGGTATCGGTATTTGCGCCGTGCATCACTGGGCACTTACCTGCTGACGATTGTTTGTTATCCATGGTAATTCCTCTGTTCTGTCCAATTTCTTGGTTGCGTGTTCTTGTGAAGTCAGGTGATATATTAGCGAAACCATTCCATATAAAAATTCAATTAAATTTATAGGGCTGATAGTTTTTATCATCAATCATGGCTTAACATGGCCTGATCAGAAAATCTCACCAATTACTTTAGTGTAACGATATTGCATTTGCACAATGACGATAGAAATCAATTAAGACTATCGCGGCTTATATTGGGTCGCGCAATAAGCCCGTAACACGTCAGGGCTGCGTAATTGCTTATGTTTTGTTTTACGTCCACCCATTCGCTGACGCCACATTTTGAAAGAGGATGGTTTCATTTCGCTGCGCATCAGCTTAATCACCGCCGACTCGTTGAGGCCGTAAAGGGTTTCAATCGCTTCAAAAGGAGTTCGATCCTCCCACGCCATTTCGATAATGCGGGAGATATCACTAGTAGGTAGGTCATGAGTGCAGACAGACGGCTTAAAAGTCATACATGCAATCTCTGTAGTTCAGGGGAATCATTTTAAGTAGCTATCGTGTGCATAACAACAGCTGACAACCTGCCTATAGCATCATTGTCACTTGGCGAGCCAGTTTGACTCACCTACCATAGCGCTATGCCTACCCCTTTATTTGAACCTTACCGTCGTGGCCCAGTCCACCGCTCTGAAGACGAGTACATTTCCTTTCGTGAAGTGCGTGACCGCTTTGGCTTTTATGGCGTCAAAATTGGGCGCTGGGTTACTCAAAATGAACAAGAGCACGCAGCCATTCACTTCTACGATGCCCTGTGTGATCTCATGCATATTTTGCAGGTCCCTGAAGACGTCATTTCATTGCGAGGCACATTGGGGCTGCATTACGGTACCGGAGGACGCCCTGGTGTGGCTGCACATTACAGTCCTACAGAAAAAATATTCGCACTAGCAAAAAACGCCGGGCCGGGCAGTATTGCCCATGAATGGTTTCATGCGTTTGATCATTACATCGCACCACGCGCATTCAACATCACCAATACTAAACGATTTGGCTCTTGCGCTTGGTTAAAACAAGACGACGCCGTGTTTCATCCACTCAATGAGTTACTGTTTGCTTGTTACCAAGCCATCTTGTTGGATTCATCAGGGAGTGGCGTCAGCGATTTATTCAAAGCGTCAGCAGCAGAGGATCGAGAGCGAGGTATTATTTATTACGCTTTACCTGAAGAGTTGAGCGCCCGCGCGTTTGAGGCCTTTATTCAAGATGCGACGATCAAGAACAGCTTTTTAGTCAAAGGGACAGTTAAATCTGAGGAGGCCAAACTAGGTTTGTATCCACAGGGGTCGCAGCGACAACTCATCAATCAAGCGTTTGCTCGTTATTTTTCGGCGCTAGGGGCTGCACTCAGGTAATATCTAACGATAAGAACAACGTTTTTTTATTTGTATTCAAGCATAGGCAGTTTATGAGCACTCCCGCTAAGGGCAGTCGTATTTGGCTTTATCTATCAGGGCTCACCCTACTCGTGGCTATCGCCGCCGGTGGTTATGCCGCGTTTTGGGTATGGAGCAATATTTCCGCGCACATCCCACTGCACGACCAACAAGCACGCATTAAAATTGCACACAGCTTCCCTGTAACTGTCGATATTCTTGACCCCTTGCAGGTCGAGATTGATACCGTCATTGCCTCCAGCGTGCCGATTGATCAAAAGATCACGATTCCACTGCGTGAGCAGTTAGATGTATCGGTCGACTTTAAAGGCAAAGTACCTGTCAAAATGACTATCCCGGTAAATGAAACCATCCATATTGATCAGATGATTCCGGTAAATGGAGAAGTCAGCGTTAAAATTTTAGGTTTCTGGGTGGATGTGCCTTTAAATGGTGAATTACCGGTTAAAACTGACATCCCGGTGAATCTCAATATCCCTATTGATCGCTCTGTAGATTTATCGTTCAGCACCCCCGCCAAAGTGAATGTAAATGATGACATTACGGTATCTCTCAAAACACTGATTACCTCAGACATCCCGATCCGTGCTGAGTTATCCGTACCCGTACTCAATTCGCTGAATGCGGATGTCACGCTCATCGAACAAACGAATATTGCGATTACTGAGATGAACCTTGATCTGCCATTAAAAGATTTGCGCTTTAGTACTACCTTATCTGAAAAATATAAAGCGGCTAAAAAACAAGAACAAGAACAAGAACAAGAACTCAAGCAAACTGAAGTACAGCCATGATCACGCTTCGCCAAACCATTATTACCGGTTGGTTACTGGTGCTGCTCTCCGTGATTGGCGCCGTAATTGGCTTTGTGTTGTACAGCAAACTGGTGATTGGCGTATCCATTGAGCGGCAATTAAGCTCTATTAAATTTGGTGATGCTTTTGTAATAGACACCGAAACCACCAATATTGCCAACTTTCGTTTTTCAGGCAGTGTGCCCATTGAGCTGCCTCTAAATGCGGTCGAGCTGCCATTAACGCTAAAGGGCACGTACACCGCCAATATCGATATTGATACGCACATTCCTATCGATATTGAAGCGCAATTTAGCGAGAAAATTCTGGTCGAAACTAACCTTGATGTTGATTCAGATATTAAATTGGTCAGCCGCTGGTTGCCTAGATTGCCCGTGACCGGGGAGATTCCTATCCGCTTTGAATTACCTGTGAGTTTTACCGTACCCATCAATACGACGATGCCGTTTAAGTACCATGGCCCGGTGACCTTCTCTCTGGATCAGATCATTACTCCCAACACCGACCACGTGATCTCAACTCAAATGGAATTAAATCACGCTACACGAGCGCCAATTAAAAATCATTTTAAAGTGAGTGTAGACGGTGAGCAGGCGCAGATTCCGATTTCGTTTGATGACGTTACCGTGCAGATCCCGCTGAGTACGATTAAATACGCGCCGTCGAAATAACGTCGACACTCTTCGTCTGACCTTCTTAAATAACAACCAATAAAAAGCGCCCTTAGATTTTCTCTAAGAGCGCTTTTTTATTTTTAGCGAGTCAGTATAAATAAGGTCATAACCTAGAAGTTATGACGATAGCCCACGCTGTAGAATCGAACGTCTTCTGCAAAGGACGTGAACATAAACTCCACGGCATCTGTGCCATTCACTTCGTAATCAGCACCCACCGCAAAGGTCAGTACATCCGCCGATTTGTTATCAATATTCAAGCCATCGGCCACGTCATAAAATACACGGTTCATACCTAACTTAAACTGGCCACGTAGCTTGCCGTAGCTGACTAGCTCAGGACGATACTGTAAGTAAAACGCGAGGCTGCTGTAATCGACCCAGCCGGTATTTACCCCCGCCTTGCCGAGTATGCCGTAGGTGGCTTCTGCAGCCAGTTCATCGGTGAGCTGATAACCCAAGCCAAACACGAAGCCCGCGCCGTTTTCATCCGTCAGTTCTAGCGAGTCGGCAAGATCGGTATCAAACTTAGTTAAGCCCACAGACGTCACAAAGCTGAAGTTAGATGATTGCGGCTCGCCATCTGCGGCTTCGCTATCTATCCCTTGGCTATCCGCCGCCTGAGAGTGCCCCGCCACGATAGCCAGTGGCATAGCCACCAGCAAACGTGTACGACGACGCATCAATATAAGCACGCCACCTAACAACATCAAAATCCCCAAGCTCATGCTTCCTTTGCTCGCTACTTTTACATCAACGCCAGTATTAACTGATGGGTCAACCGTATCGAGTACGCCATCGCCGTCGAGATCGTCGAGGGTGGCACCCGGAGCCAGATCAACCGGCAGTGCTATTTCAGTATCGATATCATCGCGGATGCCGTCGTTGTCGGCGTCGTCATCCAGATAATCAACAATGCCGTCACCATCGAGATCGGGTAATTCACGATCATCACGAACACCGTTGCCGTTAGCATCTACACCGTTCGCTACGCCATTGATTAGGGCGTCAAAGCCGTCGTCAATGCCGTCACCATCGGCGTCTTCGCCAGTAAAGAATTGAGCTAGTTCAGCGTTTTCGTCCACGTCAGAACGGTTGTCGTTGTCGTCATCTGGGTCAAGGTGATTCGGGATGCCATCGCCATCGAAGTCTTTGGCTGAACCAAAGGCACCAATCGCGTTATCCACCACATCCGCCAAGCCATCGAGGTCAACATCCGTCGTTACGTCAATCACGCCGTCCAGATCAAGATCGAGTGCGGCTAACACACCACCTAGGCTCAGGTCAGTGTCGGTGCCATTACTCTTCAACTGTAGGAAATCAGCAATACCATCCACATCGGTATCAGGCAGATCAGCGTAGTCAGTGATAATCGCGGTACCGGCATCCACCAGCGCGTTTTCATCAGCGTCAGGCAAGCCTGCTTCGATCAGGTCAAAGACACCATCACCATCCGCGTCGATATCCAACGAGTTGATAATGCCATCGCCGTCGGTATCGACTTCAGCTGTTTTCGCGGCGACAGTTGCTAGCGCGGCAGCACTAACAACAGGCGCGCTCACTACAGGGGTTGGTGCAAAGGCAGCGATAAAACCAGACAAGGTTTCAAACTCATCAATCACGCCGTTTAAGTTTGCGTCGGTGTAGCCTCTGAAGTCTGGGAACCCATCGCCATCTACATCAAAGTCGAACAGATTCACAATGCCATCGCTGTCATCGTCAGCCATATCAACCAGAGCGTCGATTTCGAGGTTATCGCGAATGCCGTCATTATCAGCATCGACGTCGTCCCTATCATCAATACCGTCACGATCTGTATCCGCTAAGCCATCGTCTTCCAGCATATTTGGCAAGCCGTCGAGGTCGTCATCCTGCCCCTCTAGAATCGCGTCAACGAGTGCTTCGAGTTCGCTGAGTTCATCAATGTCACCATCAGCAACTTGCTGATTCACTGCTCGATTCAGAATCGACAGTATTCGGGTGAGTTCGTCATCCGTCAGTTCGCTTAAGCCAACATTGCGGTAGTCATCAAAGGTTGGTGCGGCACTGATCGCGCCGACAGAGTCAGTGATGTTATTCCAAGCGTTCTGCTCGATACTGATCACCGTCGCGGTGGCTAAAGAAACCGCCGTTTCCGCAAAATTCGCATCATCGACATAGCTGACATCAACAGTCAGAGTATTACCAATATCCGATGTTTGAATAACGTAAGTTTCATCGCCGCCAACCACGGTGGCAGTCGCTCCAGTAGACGTCCACTGATACGTGATGGTGTTAGTGATGTTGTCCGGATCAACCACAATCGCAGTTAAGGTTTGACCTTCAACCGCAAAGCCATTGATAGACACACTACCCGAGGAGTTCGTCGTGACTGTTACCAGAGGCGATACCTCGTTCAGGTTGCCCACGGCATCTTCACTAACGCCAGCAGCAATCTCTAGCGTTACATCCGTTCCAGGTGCTGTTGGTGTCACGGTCGCCGTGTAGGTCGTGCCCGAACCAGCAAAGTCACTCACGGTTGCATTCGTCGCGGTAATTTCCGTGTCAACAAAGCCTGTGACCACTTCCGAGAACGTAATGGTTATAGGGAAGGCGTCCGGGGAATTAACCGGTGCTGTCACTGCAACGGTCGGTAAGGTGTTATCCACACTGAACGTCGCGGATGTTCCACCGGCCTCTGCTGGGTTGCTTACCGCATCTGCCGCAGTACCTGCAGGGACTGTGATACCCAAAGTACCGTCACCGGTAATACCGCTAAGCGTCACGGTGCGGGTCGCAGCACCAGAGCCTGTAACAGCAACCGTAGCATCTGCCGTTCCTGTTTTATTCAGAACGATATCGCTCGGCGTCAATGTAACGCTATCAGCATCGGCATACGTCACTGTGTAGGTCACATCGGCGGACGCTGTAGCGGTCACCGATGGTGCACTGACTGACGTCGTTGGTGCGGTGTTATCCAACGTGAAGGTTTCGTCCGTAGCCGGTTCTGCAATGGCCAGTACGTTACCCGCACTATCAGAAATTGCCGCAGCAGCACTTAGGTTCAAACCGACCACACCATTCAACGAAGCCAAATCACCACCGCTTGCTGTCACCTGATAGGTGCTTGCATTAACTGGCGCCATCGCTGACATGGCGGTAGTACCTGTCAGTGTAAAGCTAGCAGGCGTTACACCGCTTACCGCTTCACTAAAGGTCACCGTCCAGCTCACATTATCGGCCGCGGTATTTTCAGTGCTTGGTGAGAAGCGTGTAAAGGACACGAGAGTTGGCGCTGTACCGTCATAGGTTGCCGTCAGTTGTGGCGCGGCTATATTGCTGTTGTTGGCCACATCAAGAGCCACAGCAGCAGCGACATCAAGTGCAACTGGACCGTCTGCGGTTGGTGTAACCAGTACCGTATAGATAGAACCCGAGCCAGCAAATACACTTAACGTCGCGTTCGTAGCCGATATATCTGACACATCAAAGCCAGTAACATCTTCACTGAAGGTAATAGTCGCGGTAAAGGCGGCATTAATATCACCAGATGCACCAGATATCGCAACCGAAGGCGCTGTCGCATCATAAGTTGCCGTTAAAGGCGAAGCGGCGGTATTACTGTTATTCGCAACATCCACCGCAACCGCACCTAGAACATTCAACGCAACAGCACCATCGACGCTAGGCGTTACCAGAACTGTGTAGGTAGAACCAGAGCCAGCAAATGCACTTAATGTAGCGTTACTCGCAACGATGTCCGAAACATCGAAACCAGTGACTGCCTCACTAAAGGTAATCGTTGCAGTGAAGGCTGAGTTGATAAAGCCAGATGCGCCCGAAATTGCGACAGTAGGCACAGTTGCGTCAAAGTTCACAGCCAGCTGTGAAGCCGCCGTGTTGCTATTGTTTGCAATATCCAGCGCAACCGCAGCAGCCACATCCAGCGTCACTGCACCGTCTGCGGTTGGCGTTACCAGAACGGTGTAAGTAGAACCCGTCCCTGTAAATCCACTGAGCGTCGCATTAGACACAGCAATATCAGAGACATCAAATCCAGTCACACCTTCACTGAAAGTAATGGTCGCCGTGAACGGTGCGTTGATATTGCCCGAGGCGCCACTGATAGCGACAGTTGGCACCGTGCCATCAAAATTAACGGCTAGTTGTGAAGCTGCAGTATTGCTGTTACTTGCAACATCTAGCGCAACTGCAGCAGCAACATCCATCGTCACCTCACCATCTGCTGTTGGCGTCACCAGAACTGTGTAACTAGAACCAGTTCCAGCAAATCCACTCAAGGTCGCGTTAGATGCAGCAATATCGGTAACATCAAAGCCCGTCACGTCTTCACTAAAGGAGATCGTCGCCGTAAATGGCGCATTGATATTCCCGGTGGCGCCGCTGATAGCAACGGTTGGTACTTCTACATCGTATGTAGCAGAAAGCTGAGTAGCAGCAGTATTGCCATTATCTGCAATATCCACAGCCACATCACTGGCAACATCGAGTGTCACTTCACCGTCTGTGGCCGGTGTAACCAGTACCGTATAAGTCGAACCAGAACCCGCGAACGCACTGAGCGTCGCGTTGGATGCTGCGATATCTGAAATATCAAAACCAGTCACATCTTCACTGAAGGTGATGGTTGCGGTAAACGCGGAGTTGATAAAGCCAGACGCTCCGGTGATCGCTACGGTTGGCAAACTGCCATCGAAGTTAGCCGTCAATTGCGAGGCCGCCGTGTTGCTATTGTTGGCCACATCAATCGCGACCGCACTAGCAACATCAAGGGTGACAGCACCGTCCGCAGATGGCGTGACCAGTACGCTGTAAACTGAGCCTGAGCCGGCAAAATTACTTAACGAAGCGTTCGTTGCAGCGATGTCAGAAACATCAAAGCCTGTGACATCTTCACTGAAAGTAATGGTCGCGGTGAAGGCTGCGTTAATATTGCCCGACGCGCCCGAGAGAGCAACCGTTGGCACTGTCGCATCATACGTCACAGCAAGTTCTGCTGCGGCAGTGTTACTGTTGTTTGCAACGTCTACAGCAACCGCACCGGCAACATTCAGTGCAACCGCACCGTCTGCACTTGGAGTAACAAGTACTGTGTACGTTGAGCCAGAACCAGCAAATCCACTTAATGTAGCGTTACTCGCAACGATGTCAGAAACATCAAAGCCTGTGACGTCTTCACTAAAAGTAATGGTTGCAGTGAAGGCTGAATTGATGAAACCAGATGCACCCGTAATGGCAACTGTTGGAACAGAACCATCAAAATCAGCAGATAGCTGGGTAGCTGCGGTGTTACTGTTGCCGGCTAAATCCTCGGCCGTTGCACTCGCCACATCCAGTGTCACTGCACCGTCTGCAGTTGGGGTCACCAGAACGGTGTAACTAGAACCCGTCCCTGCAAATCCACTCAGCGTTGCATTCGCTGCCACAATGTCAGAGACATCAAATCCCGTCACATTTTCGCTAAAGGTAATGGTCGCGGTAAAGGCTGCGTTGATATTGCCCGAAGCGCCAGTAATAGCGACGGTAGGTTGCACACCATCCACCAGCACACCGGTGGTATTAGCCACACCGTTCAGGGCCGTCACTATGGCATTGCCCGCAACGTCGGTAATGGCACCACTGTTCAAGCTTAACGAATCAATACTGATGCCATCGGTATCTTCGTCATTATTCTGCACGGTATAACTGAACGTTAAGGTATCGCTGCCAGTACCCGAGACATAAACAGCACTCTCATTGCTGCTACCTATCGTTAGATCTAACGCTGGTGTACCGCTTGCCGTATCAACCGTTAATACTTCATTTGCAGTCAGCGTGAAGCTCAACGTTTCGCCTGTCATATAAGTATCAGCAACAGGAGCGGTCACCTGAGTAACCGTTGGCGGAATCGCATCCAGCTGAATTTGGAAAGCGCTTAATGTCAACGCACTGCTGGCGTTACCGTTGGCATCCGTGACGGTGACAGTACAGTCACTGTAGGTGCCATCGACCAATGGTGTGCTGTTATCTGACTGAGTCAGGATAATCGTTTGATTACCCGCCGCAATCGCACCCTCACTGGCACTGCCACAAGAGCCGCCAACTGCTAACGTACCCGCCTGACTGACATTAATCGTGACGTCAGGAGTTGGATCACTGGTTGGGCTAGTCACTGCCGTAACTTCTGTAAGACTGGGCGCCAGAGTATCCACGGTAATCGTAAATGTTCTGGCCTGAGACAGGTCGTCATCACCGCTGTTTGTCACGCCGCCACTGTCACGCACTTGTGCTTGAATCGTGGCCACACCTTCAACGTTTGCAGTTGGGGTGTATGTCAGTGTGCCATTGCTCGCAATACTGACGGAAGAAACGACACCGCTTGGATCAGACACTTCGCTGACCAAATAACCCAAAACGGTTTGCGTATTTTCATCCGCACCGCCGCCAGCACTCGACATAGACGCAAATCCAACCACCGTTTGAGCGCTTCCCCCCACACCGTTGAATGTCTGATTAGCTAGCGAGGAAATTGTGGGTTCGTCGTTAACCGGGGTAATCGTCACGCTCACAAAACGGCTATCGATGTTAGTGCCATCACTCACCAAAACACCAAAGTTGTCACTGCCATTAGCATTTAGTTGAGGCGTATAAGTGACGGAGGTTGGCGTGGCATTGGTGGTAGGAGTAGAAGCCGTCCCGGAAGCTTGTGGCGTGCCCTTTGAACCGCCAGAGGCGGACCAAGTTAACGTCTGGCCAGAGTCGGAATCCGCCGTTGCAAAATTAGAAACATTAACCGCATTACTGCCAGAATCTTCCAAGACGGTGATGCTAATCGGTGGATTCGCCATCACCGGAACAGCACCGGTATTCACAAAAAAAGTATCAGTAGCTGAGTTGTTTCTGTCATCTGTGGCCGTCACCGTAATGTTGGCGCCACCCTGCCCAACCACGTTGGCAATCGTCAGATAAAATAAGTTCCCTGGAGAAGTACCGGGGTCGCGAGTAACACTAATATCGGCATTACGAATTGCACTTTGATTGTCGGATGTGACCGTGACATTAATAACGTCTAAATAATTTGCGCCAGTAATCGGGGGATCTTCAATTTCAAAATCCAGCGTAATATTCCCCCCCACGGCTAATGAAATATCCGTAAGAAATACGCCGGGATTATCCTTAGGGAAAACCGGCGGTAAGTTATCTCCGCTTGTCCATGTGTATCCTAGAATCGTACAGATACTGTCACTAATAATTGGATCACCCGTCGTATAATAAGCAGGCGCTCCGCCTGCAGTCACACAGCTCAAGAAGCTCTTACGACCGGTCAGTCCGCTAATATCACCCGAGGTATCACCAACCACACTCTCGCCACCCGCAAGAAAGTTGTTTTCACTCAAAAAAGCCAAAGCCTCAGAGTCAACTTGTCGAGATGCTGGCTGTACATAATGACTATTCCCAAAAGCCCCAAATGCTTGGCTTTTTTGCTCGGTGTCCGCTTTCTCATATTGAGAGATCGCCGCTCGCGTATTTAGCCCGTTACGGGAAATACTCGCAGGGCGTATCGACGCATTGGCAAGTGGTGCCGCCATCGCCATTATTGGCAGTACCGCTTTTAACGCGTTCAGCGTTTTGGGGCGATGAGTTGGGAGCTTCTTATCCATGGAAAGTCCTTCAGGTGGTGAGTCCTGGGTGGCAAAAATGATTTCGCATTCTCGGATGACTGGGTTCAATCACTTCCGGAAAGCAGGTGTTATTTAAAATGGCAATGTCATAAATTTGATCAACATTACCTTGGAAACTAATCTGACCAACCACCTCGTTATTTTCGAGATTAATCAGCCAAATGCCGGAGCACGTTTCCCCTTCTTTTTCGTCAATAAGGGCAGGGGCTGATACATCGCTGTTACGACGACGCGATAAACCAACAAACATTAAACTGCCATAAATATCGATACCGCGAGTAAAGCCGGGTAATTCAGCAATGACTTCCGTTTCGCCAGTATCAGGGTGATAACAAGTCACCTGACCAACACCTGAATGGCAGAAATAGACTTTACCGTTATGCCAACGTGGCGAGTGCGGCATGGACAAACCACTGACAACAATTTCATTGCGTTTAACATCAATTAACGTGCCTGTACGTTTATCGCTGTCACGCCACTGTTTGGCATTCTCAAATTGAGAAAAGGTCGTCACATAAGCGGGCTCGCCGTCACGCAGAGTCATGCCGTTTAAATGGCAGCGATCTTCCGGAGTCAGCTTGTCAATAAAAGGCGGCTTCCACTGAGGGACAAAACTGTACGCTGGGTCAACCGTGGACAAACAAGAAAAACTGGAATTAACCACCCACAATCCAGCATTGCCCCATTCAATATCGTGAATGTTAATCATGCCGGTGTAATGTGAGGATCGAGTGATAAAACACGCATCAACACGCGCGTCAACAGGCTGCAATTTACGTTGATACTCTTCGTCTTTGGCACGAATCTCAATGTCTTCCTGTTTTGCCTCATCATCGTTAAACACACGAGGGGCAGTGACATCTTTATGAATATCCGGAAGAGGATGTTTAATTTGAGTAAGTAATCTATCTTCACGCTGAAAATGAATAATCTGAGTAAAGGTTCCAAGAATCAGCCCCTGATCCGTCACGGTCAGGCCCATCGGACGTGGGAACTCTTTAAAATTAATTTCAAGCGATTCGCCGTCGGTACGCACTAGCATCAAGCGCCCAGCCTGATAGGAAGTGAACGCCAAGGATAAATTTAGGTGCTTAAAGATCGCCGGCAAGTTATCCGAATAGGTGTATGAAAAATCGGCGGGCGCTTGGGCTTGATCATCAGTCACAACTCATCTCTCCTTGCGAACTTCAGAAGAGCGAAGTTTGGCAATGTGAAGTTGAGCAGAGAGCTGCGCCACAAGCTGATCAAGGGTAAGCGACGGATTATTTGAAAGCAGGAGAGCAAAATAGCCACTGGCCACAGCGGTAGAGAGTGATGTTCCACTGAAACGCCCATAGCCCCCCGACACCAAGGCTGGTGCAGGCTTACCATAGATGTAGGCGTCCACTGAGCTTCCATAATTACTGAACCTCGTCCTATGTCCTATTCCGTCATCCGAACCAATCACAACCGCATCGAGCAACGAGGCTTCGTTGCTATCAATACCCTGAATTGATGTTTGCTCGGCTCCATTATTGCCGGCGGAAAATACCACAGCAGTACCTTTTCCGCCCCGGCCATTTCGCGCCAAGTCGGTTACAATATCAGCCAAAGGTTCCAATAACCATTGTGAGTTCCAACTTGCGTTAACAATGTCAGCATCTGACAGCTTAGAGAGGTAAAAACTAAGCAAGGTACTGCTCGTCCATGTGGTCGGTTGACGAATTGCAATCAAGCTCGCATCTGGGGCAATACCATCAATACCACGGCCATCATGAGCGGCGAAAATAGTACCGACAACCTTAGTACCATGAATATCAAGCTCGCTCTTTGGGCTGACATCCTGAACCCTGCGTTCGGCGTCGTAAGAAAACACAACATCAGTGAAACGTAACTCTTCGTGGCTTAGCTCAAAACCATCATCAATCACCGCGACCTTCACACCATGCCCTTTGGTGGTTTGCCAAAGAGTGGGAATATCTAATTGCGAAAAATAAGGGGCTGTATTCTGCGCTGGAGCTTGGTCTCTCGTTTCAGTACGTCCAACTTCAGTGCGAACAGTCAGCTGCAATATATCTGGCTGCACCAAAGAAATATTAGAGATGTCCTTAAACACTTTCATCACAGCGGAAAGCTGATCACGTGTGTTTAAAGTGACCAAATAATAATTCGCCTCGGGCATAAGATACAGCTCACTCACGGCAACGATGCGCGAATCGAGTGCCTGTAAAGAGGGCTTCGTAAATCCTGATGCACGGACAATAAGACGATTGCTCAACGACACTTGCAATGATTTACCAGACACCTGATAAACGTCACTTCCCTGATTAGCGCCATTAGATATGTTAGCAACCGGCGTTAGACAGTCGGTTTTATTAAAATTTTGAAAAGGAATGTCGCAGGCAAAAGCGTTGTTCACCCACAGCAAACATAAAAAATAAAATAGCTTTCTAACAAAAACAGAAAACTCATTTACATAAAAAAAATCGCGAACTTGAATCATTATTTTCTTCATAAAAGATTGGCCATCCTTGGCCAAGCCGCATTAACCGCGGCTAGGGTACAAACCGACTAACGCGATGCAATAGTTCATGCCAATCATCGGTTGGCGATTTTCGTGTGCTAAGCCACCGCCTGTGGTGGATAAGGCTTCAGGCGCCATAGTGGTATTCACCGTTCCGGTATTGTCCAAATACAGGATATTGTCAGTCGCAGCTTTATCAATGCCCATCATTTTATCTGGGCCCGGCGTTGCCGAGTCACTGATTGCTTGCGAACCATAAACAATATGCTTGTGAGCCGGAAGCTGAGTTTCATTTAAGGAAACTGATTCAACGCCGGTTTGCTCGCCTAAACGACGCGCCGTCAAACCTGGGCCTCGCCCCGGATGCATTGCGGCTCGTCCTTGCAAATTGGGCAACCCAAATGTATTTCGGCCATCACCGCCATAAGTGGTTCCTACAATAGAAAACAACGCCGTATTTTGTGAGACAGGCAACAACTGCCCATCACACGTCGCCCAGCCACGCGGGGCAAAATTACAGCCCATTATTCTAATTTCTCCGATAAATGGTTCTGACATAATTCTGACTCCTTAATGACGTGACGGATAAATACCGAACAGCGCAATGATGTAATTAACACAAAGCGCAGGCATAAGATTTGTATGGCTTCGAGAGCCACCTGCAGTAGCGACAACATCACTACTTAATCCCAAAACGTTCGATAGCGTTGATGTATAAGATTCATCGCCGTCGTTATGGCTGCCTAATACATCATTGGCCGGATTAGAGGATGAAACATCAGCCGTAGACGCCATGAAACCATGACTATGCGGAGGGATTTCATTCACGGTTAAGGTGACATTTTCTTCACCGTAGCGAGCGCCAAGACGGCGCATAGACAGACCTGGGCCTTGTCCCTGATGCACCGGAAGACGACCGCGCATATCGGGCAATGCAAACGTAGTACGACCATCACCACCATAAACAGTGCCCAACAATGAAAATAATGCATCATTCTGGCTAACTGCCATCAACTGACCATCACAAAATGCCCAGCCACGCGGAGCGAAATTTCCAGCGAACATACGAATTTCGCCAACAAATGGTTCTGACATAACAGACTCCTTAGTTAGATGAATTTATGTAGTGCTTTAGTTACGTGAAGGGAAAAGCCCTTGCAAAGCAATACAAAAATTAACTGCAATAGATGGCTGATTATTATCATGAGCCATCCCACTACCCGCTGTAGAAACAGACGCCGGAGACAATGCGACCAAAGATGAAGGCGCGACATACATATTCGTTGGCGTATTTTGGGTTTTATCAACCGCCGTCGCGAGCATAGAACCAGAAAACTGCTTAGTCGTCGCGTTTGAAGTGGTTGCTTTGACAGTGTGCGAGTGCGCTGGCATTTCAGCGGCTGTCAGTGTGACATGCTCAACACCCGGCTTCGCACCTTGTGGTAACTGCGCATCATCACCGGCGGGCGTACGACTACGCATATCCGGTAGTGCAAAAGTTGTGCGACCATCACCGCCGTAAGTCGTACCCAATAACGAATACAAAGATTGGTTTTGATTGATCGGCAAGATCTGCCCATCACACTGTGCCCAGCCGCGTGGCGGCCAGCCAAATCCGAACATACGGATCTCGCTCAAAAAGGGTTCTGCCATTTCTCTCTCCTCCGGTTTACTTTATGTGTGAGTCACCTCACAATTTATTCCCAGATTGCTCATCCCTTAATTCAAAAAATCAGAGAATCAACAATGACCAACCAAGACTGGGAAAGCCGTACATCTCTGCGCAAAGCGACAACAAACGATTATTCTTTTTTAGAATCGTTATATCGTGTTGGCCGCGAAGCCGAATTAGCAATGACTCCTTTTACTGCGCAAGAAAAAGATCGTTTTATTCAGCAACAATTTGCTGCACAAACTCAGCATTACCACACCAATTACTGCAGCGATTTTTTTAATATTATTGAAGTCGACGGCAATAATGCTGGACGTTTTTTTGTAGATTACTGGAGTAACGAAATTCGTATTGTCGATATTTCCCTGCTGCCTGAATTTCAAAATTCTGGACTGGGCACTTACTTGATGAAAAAAATATTGAAAGAAGGACACGCTCAAGACAAGCCAGTCACGATTCATGTGGAAGAGCAAAATCCGGCACGCCGACTTTACGAGCGCTTGGGCTTTAAAGAAAAAAGCCGCTTCAATGACGTTTATATTTTGATGGAATGTGTCGCTTAAAAAATACGTCATATCTAAGCATCCTTGCTAATTTTTAAATTACTGCCGCTTTTGGCTGATAACTGTTCCATATTCAGTGGGGCCATGAGCAGTGATAAATAATTCTTGCTCACCCACTGTTTCATGCGACACCGTGTAGGTGCCCTGAGCTATCTGAAAGCTTTCATCGCCCTCGAACTCGATAGAAAACGCTTCCCACTCATCACCGTGCAATGGCGCCGGCTTAACACTGGTCACTTTTAGCATGACTTGATTCTGCTGGTTATCACTTACACTCACGTTTTCACCCACTAATTTACTTACGGTGGCTAAATTAATAGTGGCTAAATTTCTAGTGGATAAGCTCAACTCAGTCATGCACGGCGTCCTTGTATGAATCATTATCAAAGAAGGTATATCCAACGCGTCTGGCACAGTGATGTCAACGACGCATTATGACCGACAGAGCAAACGCTTAAGTGGCCACTTTATAACTAGACATTTTACGACCCTCAGGTTTTTTATTGCGGATCGAGTCCCACACCAAATAGAGAGCACACACAGAAAACCAACTAACGTGACCTATAGGGGAAACCAGCTTTCAGTGTCTTGGGGCGTCACTCAATCATTAATCCATAGACCCGATTGTCAGTCTATTCCACCACCAACCACGAGGATTTCGTTGATCAACACTTGGACAGTTGCCTTAAAACTCGTACACTTTCAACTACATACGCCGAAGCCTTGCTGCCTAAGTCATACGATAAGGTCGCCTGGCCGCGAACCTGCACTTGCATACCGCAAGCACGCAGATGAATCGCCGGGTCCATGAAGAAATTGATGGGTCTCCCGTGCTTGGAAAGGTGTAAGAATAATGCTTCAAGACTCCCATGGTCGGCGCTTTAGTTACTTGCGCCTATCGGTTACAGACGTCTGTAATTTCAGCTGCAACTACTGCTTGCCCGACGGCTATCAGTGCACGGATAAAACAGAGCCCTTAACCCTCGACGAGATTCGCCAGCTCGCCACAACATTTGCCAAACTCGGCACTCGCAAAATTCGCATCACAGGCGGAGAGCCTTCTGTGCGCCGCGATTTACCAGATATCATCCGCGTTGTTGCCAACACCCCAGGTATTGCTGAAGTCGCGATTACGACTAATGGTTATCGCCTCTCTGAGTTTTTACCTAGCTGGATCGACGCTGGGCTGACCAAACTCAATGTCAGCATTGATAGCCTCGACCCACGTCAATTTAAAGCCATCACCGGACATGATCGCCTGCAAGATTTACTTAAAGGTTTAGAGTTGGCACGCGAACTTGGTTTTAACAATATTAAGGTGAACGCGGTATTAATGCGTGAACATAACGCCGACCAATTACCACAATTTTTACATTGGCTACGCGACACGCCCATTTCTCTGCGCTTTATTGAGTTAATGCAAACCGGAGAAAATAAAGAGTTTTTTGATGCTAACCATGTCAGTGGTGAAGACATCAAAAAACAATTATTGAGCCAAGGCTGGCAACCGGCGCTGCTCAAACCTGATGATGGCCCTGCACAAGAATTTTGGCATCCAGACTATGCCGGACGCATTGGTTTAATCATGCCGTACAGCAAAGATTTTTGCGCGACCTGCAATCGCTTACGAATTTCATCGGTAGGTAAACTGCACCTATGTTTGTTTGGCGAGCACGGATACGATCTACGCCCGCTACTTTCAGAGCAAAAAAGTGATCAACTCGAACATGAGATTCGAATGAGCCTTGGCGAGAAAAAAGCGACACACTTTTTACACGATGGCGAAAGCGGTGCCATCAGTCACTTCGCCATGATAGGCGGTTAGATCGAAATGAAAACAACATTCGCAGCGGTGATTTTAGCCGGAGGGAAGTCCAGCAGAATGGGGCAAGACAAAGCGCAGATGCTTCGCCCTGATGGCTTAACCCAACTTGAGCACACACAAGCACAAGTAGCCCAGCTAAACCCCTCATTCATTATGATCAGCGGCAGTCCTGATTTGCCTGACGTGTACCCAGAGCTAGGGCCGCTATCAGGCATTCATGCCGCCGTAGAAAAGCTTAGCGAGGGTGATGCCCTATTAGTGGTGCCCTGCGATCTACCGCTTTTAACGTCGGATGCGTTAGCACCGTTACTCTCGAGTACAAAATCTACCGCTTACAAAGATTCTTTTTTACCGTGTTTATTACAAGTCACTGAAAAATTAAAACAACACTTAAATTCAACATTAGAAAATAATAAATCAATAGAAAAATCGAATTTTTCAGTGAAAAATTTATTACATTTCTGCCATGTCGAGTGGAAAAAAAATACCCATAAAAAATCAACAGAAAGCGCAAACACAATCGACATGTGGAATAATTTAACCGCCAACATAAAATGATTTATTTGGAGATACTTTCGTGGCTAAAATGTTTACCGATGACTTTATTAAACTGAATATTTCCGTCGTCACCGTATCTGATACACGAACCAATAAAAATGATACCAGTGGTGATTTTTTAGTCGATGCTATTAATGAAGCCGGCCACAAAAATTTAGAAAAAAAAATTGTCATCGATAACATTTATAAAATCAGAGAAATTGCTTCTCGATGGATCGCAGATAATCAGACACAAGTTATCATCATCACCGGAGGAACGGGCTTTACTGAACGCGATTCAACACCCGAAGCCATGACTCCTTTATTTGATAAAACCATTGATGGGTTTGGAGAGTTATTCCGCCAAGTATCCTTCAATACCATAGGCACATCGACGATTCAGAGCCGTGCTGTGGCTGGACTTGCTAACGATACTTTGATCTTCTGCATCCCAGGTTCCACCAATGCCTGCCGTCAAGCTTGGGACGAGATCATTAAAACTCAGCTAGATAGCCGCCATAAACCCTGCAACTTCGCATTGCGCCTTAAAAAGGTAGATAGCCATGAGTGAGTTCTCCCATATCAATGAACGCGGAGAGGCCTCTATGGTCGATGTTTCGGGCAAAGCAGCCAGTATCCGTGAGGCTCGCGCTGAAGGCTACATCACCATGAAGCCCGACACCTTACAGGCCATTATTGAGGGCAATCACCACAAGGGGGATGTCTTTGGTGTCGCTCGTATTGCTGGTATTCAAGCGGCGAAGCAATGCAGCCAACTCATTCCACTATGCCACCCACTGATGCTGAGTAAGGTAGGCGTTGATTTTGAGATAGACCAGACTAACCATCGAGTGCGTATTTTAAGTCTGTGTAAACTGACAGGCCAAACCGGCGTCGAAATGGAAGCCTTAACCGCCGCCTCAGTGGCTGCCCTGACTTTATTTGATATGTGCAAAGCCGCCGATCCCGGCATGGTCATTACGGGCATTCGTGTACTAGAAAAAATCGGTGGAAAGACCGGTCACTGGGAGGCGTAAATGACTATTCGTGTTTTATTTTTTGCCAAAATAAAAGAATCACTCGGTGTTAATTTTATTGACTTAAAATTAACCACTCCCACTTCAATTGAAGAGATTCGTAATTCGCTTTTTTGTGAATTTATAGAAAATAAAAGTTTATTCTTACCTAAAAATTCTTTGGTGGCGGTAAATCAAGAAATAATCACTGAAAATATTATGATAAATCAAAATGATGAAGTGGCTTTTTTTCCTCCAGTGACCGGAGGGTAAATCGATTTTAAAATGATTAAAATTAAAATACAGAATGACGATTTTTCGTTAAACGATGAATATTATTTTCTCACGAAAAATTCACCCTCTAGCGGAGCTGTTGTTAATTTTATTGGTCGTGTAAGAGAGTTTAGTGAGCAAGATAATGTCACGGGTTTGATGCTTGAGCATTATCCAGGCATGACGGAAAAATCACTTGCCAAAATTATTGATACCGCCAAAGCTCGCTGGTCATTAGAACGAGTCAGTGTGATTCATCGCATCGGTACACTGACTGTAGAAGACAACATCGTCTATGTAGGCGTCAGTAGCGCACACAGAGAGTCAGCCTTTGAAGCGTGCCGCTTTATTATGGATTATTTAAAAACGGAAGCGCCCTTCTGGAAAAAGGAAATCACGCCGGATGGCGAAGTGTGGGTCGAAGCACGGGAGAAAGATCAAAGAGCAAGGGAGCATTGGGATACTACTGACAAGAAATAGTCTAACAATGCACTACTGCCCCATAGTTTGGAGTGACATTGCATCAATCCAAACTGCTTAATTTATTTGATCGCGTTTGTTTAAAGCTCAACTCTTAAACTAAGCTCTTAAACTAAGCTCTTAAACTAAGCTCTTAAACTAAGTTCTCAAACTCAGCTCTCAAACTCAATTCCCTTTCGGGGCTCCGCCCCCGG
>OJBO01000105.1_pt1 | contig 49731 bp, 35 predicted proteins | sample 1590461 | NCBI WGS metagenome assembly OJBO01 (sample SAMN05416836, study PRJEB24817) | seawater metagenome | isolation source: Sea water | place: Canada:Atlantic | collected 2013-07 | reverse complement strand
GCCGCTGGAATCCAGTGCTTATTTGCCAGATAGATTAAGGCGCGATAGCAAAGCGCTGAATGTAAGTAGGCCGCTGGAATCCAGTGCTTATTTGCCAGATAGATTAAGGCGCGATAGCAAAGCGGTTATGCACTGGATTGCAAATCCACGTAGGCCGGTTCGACTCCGGCTCGCGCCTCCACTTTTCAATCCTGACTCCAGTGATTGATTGGCCGTAAGGCAACCCTATTAGCCCGGGTGGTGGAATTGGTAGACACAGGAGATTTAAAATCTCCCGCTCATAGAGTGTGCCGGTTCAATTCCGGCCCCGGGCACCATTATACTGCGCAGTCTCCGTTTTTACTCAGGTGATAGCACTATGTTTCCAGATTATATTGAACCCGTATTTCGCCCTCCTAGCGAAGGTCGCTCCATGATTTTCCAAGTAACCAATGGTTGCTCTTGGAATAAATGCACCTTTTGCGATATGTATACTCAGCCGCAGAAAAAATTTCGTGCTCGTGATGAAGCGGAAGTTTTAGCAGAAATCAAAGCAGCTGCAGCTGCAGGGCCTAGATTCACCAAGGTCTTTCTGGCTGATGGTGATGCGCTTATTTTACCTGTGCGCCGCCTTGAAAACATCCTTTTGCAGATAAAAGAATCACTGCCGTGGGTTGAGCGGGTCGGTGCGTATTGTTTGCCGCGGAACATTCGCAAGAAAAGCGTCGGAGATCTAACTAGACTTCGTGAGTTGGGTTTTGGTATTGCCTATGTTGGCGCCGAGAGTGGTGACGATAAAGTACTGCAGGCCATATCAAAAGGCGAAACTTACGAGTCCACAAAGGAGGCATTGCTTAAGCTTAAAGCGGCCGGCATTGCTTCATCTGTCATGGTTTTAAATGGGATGGGTGGAAAGGCACTTAGTTCGCAGCATGCGATAAACACAGCCCGCTTAATGTCTGAAACACAGCCTGAGTTTCTTTCTACGCTAGTGGTTAGCTACCCGCTCGGGGTTGCGCGCGTGGAGGCTGGCTTTGATTCTCTAGGCTATAAATATGAGTTGCCGGATCAGCATGGACTTTTTATTGAGTTGCGTGAATTTATTGCCAACTTAGAACTTAAGAACACCATATTCAGAAGTGACCACGCCTCCAATTACCTCCCACTCAAGGGGAGTCTAGGGCAGGACAAGCAAAGCCTGCTGGATCAGCTGGATATCGCCATACACAAACCGGGGCAGATTAGTTTGCGCCAGGAATGGCAGCGCGGGCTTTAAATATAGAGGCTTAATATAGAGGCTTAATATAGAGGCTTAATATAGAGGCTTAATATAGAGGCTTTAAATGAATATTGAATCTTTTACTGGACAGTTTGGTGTTACTGAATCAGAAAATAAGTATCCGGTTCAATTATGGAATCCGCCTTTGAGTGGCGATATGAATCTGGTGATAAAAAAGGATGGTAGTTGGTGGCATGAAGGGGGCAAATTTACCCGCGAATCCCTCGTGTTGCTTTTTTCCTCGATACTCAAGCGAGAGGGTGACGAATACTATCTCGTCTCTCCGGTTGAGAAGTGGCGAATACAAGTTGAAGATACGCCACTACAGATTATATCCGCCTCCGAGGTTGATGGTGGAGTTATGCTTGTCACATCTGAGCGTAGATCCATTCCGTTAGATGCAGAACATCTACTGAAATTTTCGCAGGTGGATGGTGTGAGTATTCCCTATATTCACATTCGGGACGGCCTTGATGCGCGTTTTTCTCGCAATGCGTACTACTCACTAGCTGCGCTGGCGAATGAGTTCGACGATGAATTAATTCTGGACTCTTTCGGTCACAAGCAGATTCTGATGGCTTAAAAAGCCTCCTCTATGGCAAATTGTGCCAGTTACAGCCTAATGCGCTGATAAACCCTTGTTATACCGGCCAACTTGGATAATGTTGATATATTCAGGTTGCGAAGCGTTTGAAAGCTCCGTTACACTTGGACGGATATAAAACTATAAAAAACTGATGGATCGCCTATCATGAAAAAAATATTGTTAGCTAGCTGCGTCGCAGCTATATCAGCAGGTGTGAATGCCGAGCTGACCCCGCTTTCTGAGTACGAACTTCATACGGTTACAGGTCAGGCTGGTGTAGATATTGAGCTTGATGTGGGTGTGAATATTGGTGAAATCCGCTACACCGATACCGCTGAAAACGGAGATGGCGACGGCGGTAGTCTAATCATCGAGGATGTATTTATTGGTGGTGGCGAGGGTCGCAACCTTCTGTATGGTTTTAGCAATCCAGGCAATACTTCTCGTCTTGACAATCTCAAGTTTGTTATCGATGTTGGCGCTGATGGTGATCTAAATATCAAAGGCCAACCAGTAACAGGAGGTACAGGGGTTGGCGTAGTTGATTTCCTTTTGACAACCGGGAATATTGCTACTGAAGGGGTTAGCCCAGCTGATCGACACGTTCTTGTTGATAGCTTGAGCATTTATGGTGGTGCTTCTAACTTACAGATGGTTGTAGATGGAGCGACAAACGATATTACGTTTATTACCTCTGTTGGTGTTGAAGATATGGATATTGACATGACTTCATCCTTCAGTGTCAAAATTGAGAACATGGTAATTGCAAACTCTGCCTACTCTGACTTCCTCAGTACCCCGCTAGACCCAGATCTTAATGCCCGTACAGCTAATTTTTACGTTGTTATGGACTCAGATAGTGTTGCAGATGGAGTGTTATTTGATTTCCGCACACCACTATCAGGCTATAATAAAGTTGATATTTTCGCAGAGAAAGTTTCGGTAGGTGGAGACTTGATGGGATCTTTCTATATTGATGACTTTAGTTTTCGTGGCGTCTCAATGGTAGTATCAGGTCATTAAATCCCACAAGAACCAGCTCAGAAGGTTTTTATGCACTCCAGTTTAGGGTGCTTATTAATATGATATAAAAAAAAAGGAGCCTTTAGGCTCCTTTTTTTATTTCCCAAATACTAAATTACATATTCGGATAATTCGGTCCGCCAGTCCCCTCAGGAGTCACCCAAGTGATGTTCTGTGCAGGGTCTTTAATGTCACACGTTTTGCAGTGGACGCAGTTCTGAGAGTTAATCTGGAAGCGCTTACCTGCTTCATCTTCAATGATTTCATAAACCCCTGCAGGGCAGTAGCGCTGCGCAGGCTCATCAAATAACGGAAGATTGGATGACAGTGGGATGCTGGCATCTTTCAGCTTTAAGTGGCACGGCTGGTCTTCTGCGTGATTAACGTTACCAATAAATACAGAGTCAAGCTTGGCGAAGCTTAGCTTTCCGTCTGGTTTAGGGTAGTTGATCTTCTTGCACTCAGCGGCTGGTTTCATAACAGCATGATCTGCTGTCGTGTCGTGAAGTGTGACTGGGATGGGGAAGATGTTTTGGTCGATAAAGTTAAACGCAGCACCGCCAAAGATTCCGAATTTATGCATGGCAGGTCCGAAGTTGCGGCTGCGGTGTAATTCTTCCCACGCCCACGATGCTTCAAAGGCTGCGCTGTATTCGATCACTTCGTCGTTTGCACGTTCTGCTTGAAGTGCCTTAAATAGCTCTTCAGCTGCAACCAAACCGCTCTTCATTGCAGTGTGTGTGCCTTTGATTTTGGCAAAGTTCAATGTGCCGGCATCACAACCAATCACTAAGCCGCCAGGGAAGGTCATTTTAGGAAGGCAGTTTAGGCCGCCTTTGGTAATAGCGCGTGCGCCGTAAGATACGCGTTTGCCACCTTCTAATGACTTCTTAAGCACCGGGTGGTGTTTCATACGCTGAAACTCATCAAACGGGCTAACGTGCGGGTTGCTGTAGGATAAATCTGTAATCAAGCCAACAACCACCTGGTTGTTTTCGGCGTGATACAAGAAAAACCCACCAGTAGAGCCTGATTCAGTTAGTGGCCAGCCTGTACCGTGAAGTACTAAGCCTTCTTCGTGATTGGCAGGGTCAATATCCCATAATTCTTTGATGCCAATACCGTAATGCTGAGGGTCTTTGCCGGCGTCTAGGTTAAATTCAGAAATTAACTCCTTGCCTAGATGACCACGACAACCTTCGGCAAATACTGTGTACTTAGCGCGAAGTTCCATACCTGGCATGTAACTGTCTTTGTGCGAGCCGTCTTCAGCAATGCCCATATCTCCAGTCACAACACCTTGTACAGCGCCTTCTTCGATAATGAGTGATGCCGCAGGGAAGCCGGGGTAGATTTCTACACCTAACTCTTCAGCCTGCTCACCTAACCAGCGGCATACATTGCCCAGAGAGACAATATAGTTACCATCATTGTGCATTGGTTTGGGGATAGACCAATGAGGTGCTTTCGTACCTTTCTCGCCAGAGGTGAGAAAATATACTTCGTCGCCTTTGACTGGTGTGTTTAAAGGCGCACCCATTTCTTTCCAATTAGGGAATAGTTCGTTCAGTGCGCGATCTTCAATGACCGCACCCGATAGGATGTGAGCGCCAATTTCAGAGCCTTTTTCAACTAGACAAACAGAGATTTCTTGACCAGCTTCGTTGGCCAGTTGTTTGATACGACATGCGCTCGAGAGGCCAGCAGGGCCGCCACCGACGATAACTACGTCATACTCCATTACATCACGTTGCATAAAATGATCTCCTCAGCTTAGCCTGACTGAACAGGCTAAAGGGTGCCGCTTTTCGCGGGCGTTATAGAACCACTGGCGCAGATATTGATGCTCGCATATTAAAAATCGGCACTAAAATCGGCACGACAGTGGGACGAAAAATGTCGCCATTATACGATCTGAGGTAGGGCAGGCAACTGATTTCATGGAGGATGTTCAGTAAATCGCGGCTTTAATCCGTGTTTGATGAGGGCCGAGCTTGACCTTGAGAGGCACAATCCGAATAATATGGCGCGCTGGAAAGGGTATTTGTAAGTATTGTTGTGTCATTCCGGCTGCTTAACCCTTTTTTCATCCACTTGAGAAATACGAGGAATCTATGAAGGTTCTTGTCGCTGTAAAACGCGTGATCGATTACAACGTGAAGGTTCGCGTAAAAGCAGACAACTCTGATGTTGATCTGACTAACGTCAAAATGGCTATGAACCCATTTTGCGAAATCGCCGTAGAAGAAGCGGTACGCCTGAAAGAAAAAGGCGTAGCTACTGAAATCGTAGTGGTTTCAATCGGCCCTAAAGTAGCTCAGGAGCAGATTCGTACTGCACTGGCTCTGGGTGCAGATCGTGGCATCTTGATTGAAACTGATGAGAAACTAGAGCCATTAACGGTTGCTAAGCTTCTTAAAGGTGTTGTTGAAAAAGAACAGCCTCAGTTGGTATTGATGGGTAAGCAGACTATCGATAGCGACAACAACCAAACTGGTCAGATGCTAGGTGCTCTCACTGGTATGGGGCAGGGGACCTTCGCTTCTGAAGTGGCCATTGATGGCGACAAAGTTAGCGTGACTCGTGAAGTAGATGCTGGCTCACGTACTGTTGCATTGAATTTACCTGCGATCGTTACTGTTGACCTACGCTTGAATGAGCCTCGTTATGCATCACTGCCTAACATCATGAAAGCGAAGCGTAAGCCTCTAGATATCACTACTCCAGCTGATCTAGGTGTAGAGATTAAGAGTTCGTTGTCTCTAGTTAAGGTAACTCCACCTGCACAGCGTTCAGCCGGCATCAAAGTTGGTAGCGTGAGCGAGCTGGTTGAGAAACTGAAAAACGAAGCAAAAGTTCTTTAAGAGGGGTTTGTGTAATGGCTATTTTAGTAATCGCAGAGCACGATAACGCCACTCTTAACGGCGCGACTCTGAACACTATCACCGCAGCAACCAAAATTGGTAGCGACGTTGAAGTATTGGTGGCTGGTAGCGGCTGCGCAGCAGTTGCAGAAGCTGTGTCAAAAGTTGCAGGCGTAAGCAAAGTATTGGTTGCAGATAATGCTGTGTACGAATATCAGCTCGCTGAAAACATGGGCGAACTTGTTGCTGAGCTAGGCAAAGGCTACAGCCATATTTTGGCCGCTGCGACCACTACCGGTAAGGATTTCTTACCTCGCGCTGCCGCATTGCTTGACGTAAACATGGTGTCTGAGGTGATCGGTGTTGAATCTGAAGATACCTTTGTGCGTCCTATCTACGCTGGCAACGCCATCGCAACTGTTAAGTCTTCTGATGGCATCAAAGTGATGACTGTACGCGGCACTGCATTTGATGCAGCAGCTGCTGAAGGCGGCTCGGCAGCGACTGAAACCGTTGATATTGCGAAAGATGCTGGCATTTCAGCATTCGCAAGTGAAGAACTGGCTAAGTCAGATCGCCCTGAGCTAACAGCCGCTAGCGTTGTTATTTCTGGTGGTCGCGGCATGGGCAATGGCGAGAATTTCGACATGCTCTACAAATTAGCGGATAAAGTCGGCGCTGCAGTGGGCGCTTCTCGTGCTGCTGTTGATGCCGGCTTTGTACCTAACGACATGCAGGTCGGTCAAACAGGTAAAATCGTTGCTCCAGATTTGTACGTTGCTGTTGGTATCTCTGGTGCCATTCAGCACTTGGCAGGTATGAAAGATTCTAAAGTTATTGTTGCTATCAACAAAGACGAAGAAGCTCCTATCTTCCAAGTGGCAGACTACGGTCTGGTTGCTGATTTGTTTGACGCTATTCCTGAGTTGGATTCAGCTCTGTAATACGCCTTACAACCATCGTATTGCCAATGGTTGTTTATATGAGCCGACATCAGATTTTGATGTCGGCTTTTTTGTGCCTGTTTTTACGTCATACGCTTGTCATTTTGTTGTAATAAGGTAGCTTACCGACTCTAATTAGGATTGGTTAAATTGCACCTACACTGTATTTTCTGATAAATAGTGTGCGCTTGTACTTACGTTAAGAGAAGGATGTCCTTTTGAAAGTTTCAGTAGCCGGTTCAGGCTATGCCGCCCTTGTTGCATCTGCGTGTTTTGCGGAAATGGGGAATCTTGTCACTGTCTACACTCCTCAGCCAGCCAATACGGATGCGTCGATTCGTGAACCAGGCTTGCAAGCCATGCTTGATAGTAATATTGCCGCTCGTCGCCTGAGCTACACTCTTGATTTAAACGCAGCTCTTGATGAGTGTGACGTGTTTATCTTGGCCTTGGCTTCTTCCTCGTCAACAATAGATACTGCTTTCTCCATAGCGAAAAGCCTAGGTGAGCTAGCGACCTCTGAATTTGTTTTTATCAATCGAACTTCTGGTGAAATTGGGTTTGCTGAGCAGCTAGGGGAGGCTATCAATTCCGAATTACTAACTCGCAATACCGGTCTTGTTATTGATGTTGTTGCCAACCCTGACTTCTTAAAAGAAGGGGGCGCGATTGATGATTTCATGCGACCTGATCGTATTGTTCTTGGTGTAAGTTCATTCGAAACACGCTCAAAGATGTCGGAATTATTTAAACCCTTCTCACGCCAGAATGATCGATTAATGTTTATGGGGATCAAAGACGTTGAGCTAACTAGGTTTGCGACCAGCGCCATGCTCGCTACGCGTGTCTCTTTAATGAATGAAATTGCGGCGATTGCAGAAGTTTCAGGTGTTGATATTGAAAACGTGCGCCGCGGCATAGGCGCTGACAGTCGAATTGGTTATTCGTACTTATATCCAGGGGTTGGCTATGGCGGTCTTGCTTTGCCCGATGATGTCAGCTCCTTGATTGAGAAAGCCGAGCAAGGTGGGATTTCTCCAATACTTCTCAAATCTGTCGCGCTGCGCAATGAAAAACAAGCTGACTGGGCGTTTAAGCAACTAACTCAAGTGTTAGGCTCCGTCTCTGGAAAGCGCATTGCCATCTGGGGGTTGTCCTTTAGACCAGAAACCTGTGATGTCACTGGATCGCCAGCTATTGTATTGATTCGTCAATTACTGGATGCTGGAGCCATTGTGGCAGCGTATGATCCTTTAGCAAATAATGAAGCTGTTGGCGAGTTAGCCTCACAAGGTACCTCAGAGATGTTGTTGAAAAAGCTCTCACTCAGCGCTCACCAGTATGATGCTTTGCCTGATGCAGATGCTTTGGTGCTAATGACTGAATGGAAACCTTTCCGCCAACCAGATTTCAATGCAATTGCTAAGTTGCTGCGTAGCAAAATAATAATAGATGGTCGTAATCAATACGATCCTGAGACCTTAACTCAAAACGGCTTTGTCTATAGAGGCGTTGGTCGCGGTGATCGATAAACAACTTGATAAACGACACAGAAGAATGTCAGCTCAATCATGACATTAGAGAACAAGTAGATTATGAATTCAGAAACAGAAGTCGCGATCACGCCTAACGACAACCTTGAAGCCAGTTCTAATGTCGAATCGGCTCCGCCAGAAGCGCCGCCAGCAATGACGAGTGGCAGCTTAACCATGCGTCTGCCATTTAGCTTTGCAAAACGCTACGGTGTGTTAATTGATAGCCAGCCGGGACATGTAAACTTACTTCATAAAGAAGGTTTAAATGCCCAAGCATTGATGGAAGTTCAGCGTTACTTAAGTCGCCCGTATCAATTGTCTGTTGTGACAGACGATGAGTTTGATCGTCGCTTAGGTTTGGCTTATCAAAGCGACTCTTCTGAAGCGATGGATATGGTGGAAGGCCTAGGTGATGACATGGATCTTGCCAGCCTTGCTGACTCAGTCCCTGAAACTGAAGATCTATTAGAGCAAGAAGGCGACGCACCTATTAAACGTCTTATCAATGCACTTCTCACAGAATCAGTGAAAGAAGGCGCGTCTGATATTCACATTGAAACTTACGAAAAGCGCCTTGTTGTGCGCTTTCGTGTTGATGGCGTACTACGCGAAGTCGTACAGCCTAAACGCGCGCTTGCAGCACTATTGGTTTCACGTATCAAAGTTATGGCCAAGCTGGACATCGCGGAAAAGCGTGTCCCACAAGATGGCCGTATCGCTTTACGCATTGGTGGTCGTGAAGTCGATGTTCGTGTTTCCACCATGCCATCCAGCCATGGCGAGCGTGTTGTGATGCGTTTGCTAGACAAGCAAGCAGGGCGCTTAGTGCTCGGACAGCTTGGCATGGCTGAGCGTGATCTAAATACCATGCGCAACATCATCAGCAAACCTCACGGTATTATCTTGGTTACCGGCCCAACCGGCTCAGGTAAGACCACCACGCTTTATGGTGCGCTTAGCGAGTTAAATGACACCAGTCGAAATATTCTTACCGTAGAAGATCCGGTGGAATATAGCTTACCGGGGATTGGTCAGACCCAGGTAAACTTGAAGGCGGACATGACGTTTGCGAAAGGCCTCAGGGCTATTCTTCGTCAGGATCCTGATGTCGTCATGATTGGTGAGATTCGAGATCTAGAGACGGTTGAAATTGCGATTCAAGCCTCGCTGACAGGTCACTTAGTGTTATCCACCTTACACACAAATACCGCCGTAGGTGCCATCACACGCTTACAAGATATGGGGGTTGAACCCTTCTTGTTATCGTCATCCGTCATTGGAGTTATCGCTCAGCGCTTAGTGCGAGTATTGTGTGCTGACTGTAAACAACCCGCTCAAGCGGACGCTTCTGAATGTCGCCTGATGGAAATAGATGTAAAAGATGCACCGATGATTTATCACGCCAAGGGTTGTGAAAAATGCAATCAGCTTGGATATCGTGGTCGTCAGGGTATTTATGAAATTATCGAAATTGATGAGTCAATGAAAACCCTGATTCACGACCAAGCGGGTGAGCAGGATTTAGAAAAACACGCGCGCACGTTAGGCCCAAGCATCCGTCAGGATGGCATTCGTAAAGTTCTGGCCGGACAAACGACCATTGAAGAACTTCTGCGAGTATCTAAGGGCTAATCATGGCAGCGTTTTTATATCAGGCATTGGATGCAAATGGGCGTCAGAAGAAGGGCGTACTAGAAGCTGACAGTGCGCGTCAGATTCGACAGCAATTACGGGATAAAGGCTGGATGCCACTTTCTGTCGAGCCGACCAAGGTCAAACAAAAAGACCGTAGTTTTTTTGATCGTGGCCCGTCGCTCTCCGTATCGGAACGCGCCTTATTGACTCGCCAGCTAGCAACACTGATTGGTGCAGGGCTGCCGATTGACGAATCATTAAAAGCACTGGCCGACCAAACCGAAAAGCAAAAAAGCAAAGCCATGGTCTTAGCCATCCGCGCTAAGGTACTTGAAGGCTTTACGCTGGCAAAAGCGTTGGAAGAATACCCAAGAGCCTTTCCGCTCTTATTCCGATCGACGGTCAGTGCTGGTGAGCATTCGGGGAATCTCGCTGCCGTGCTTGTACGCCTTGCTGACTATTCAGAGCGTTCGCATGAGTCCGCGCAAAAAATCCGTCTAGCCGCTATTTATCCGCTGACCTTAACCTTTGTTGCGGTTGGTCTTGTAGTTGCACTTCTAACGTTTGTTGTGCCTGACATTGTTGAAGTATTTGTTAAAAACGGGCAAGACCTGCCCGGTTTAACTCAAGCCATGTTGGATTTGAGTTACTTCATCACTAATTACGGCATCTATGTCGCGGCCTTTTTTGTTCTCGCACTTACCGTATTCGTACACCTAATGCGCGGCGCTGCCTTTAAAAAACGCATTCACAGCCTCGTCCTCAAAACACCTTTCATTGGACGTTTTGTGCGAGATGCGAATACTGCACGTTTTGGCAGCACGCTAGCTATTCTAAGCAGCAGTGGCGTGCCCTTGGTTGAGGCCATGCGCATTGCCAGTGACGTCGTACTTAATGTACCGGTTAATCAAGCGTTAACAACAGCCACAGCCCGAGTCAGTGAAGGTTCTAGTTTGCATAAAGCTCTGCAAGAGTCACAGTTCTTCTCGCCGATTATGCTGCATATGATTGCCAGTGGCGAAAGCAGTGGCGAGCTAGACAGCATGTTAGCCCGAACCGCAGACCAGCAAGAAAAAGGTCTCGAAAATACAGTGACAGGCCTAGTCTCAATTTTTGAACCTATGATGCTTTTGATCATGGGTGGAATTGTTGCAACTATTGTTGCGGCAATCATGCTTCCGATTCTCGAATTACAACAAATGGTGCAATAGGAGTTATATATGCGTTTAAACAAGTCTCAGAGCGGTTTCACCCTGATTGAAGTCATGGTCGTAATCGCCATTATTGGCGGTATTTTGGCTATGGTGGCAACCAACATCATTGGCTCTGCGGATGATGCTCGTATCAAAACCACCAAAAACCAAATTAAATTGGTTGAGGGGGCGCTGGATATGTACAAGCTGCATAATTTTCGCTATCCAACAACAGAACAAGGCTTAGAGGCTCTAATCCAAAAGCCGACCAGCGCACCAGAGCCAAAGAACTATCAGTCTGGTGGTTATTTAAAAGGTGGCAAGCTACCAACGGATTCTTGGGATGGTGAATTTATGTACTTCATGGATAAGGGTAAGTACGAAATCATCTCCCTTGGTTCAGATGGCAGTGAAGGCGGGGAAGGCGACGCCGCTGATATCAGTAGTCAGGAGCTATAACCTCCATGCGCCAGCGCGGTTTTACTCTTATTGAAGTAATGGTTGTTTTAATGATTGTCGGCATCTTGTTGTCGATGGTCAATTTGTCAGCCAGTGACCGCGCAGCGCAAGATGAAACCAAGCAGCTTGCTGATCGTATTACGGTAGCGTTTGGTCAATACCGTGAAGAAGCGGTATTTCAAAATCTAGACTTAGGCGTGGGGTGGTTGCCTGAGGAGTTTATTCTTCTTGGCTTTTACGACCTACGTTTGAAATCAGTTGCCCAAGATTTAGAGACCGAAGAGCTAACACTGCTGCAGAAAAACCCGTGGCAAGGCATTGATGTGAATGTTGGGCAGTCGATCGCCATTCCCGCCGAAGTCCAAATTACCTTAAGTATCGACGAAGAAGAGATTGATCCTTCTGAGTTATTTGACGAAGACACAGGTCCGGAGCCTGCATTGCTCTTTCTGTCATCCGACGAGTACACGCCATTCACCATGATCCTTACTCATGACGCTGACCCTGATTTTATTATCACGCTCAGCGGGGATGGTGTTGGCCCGGTACGTCAGAGAATGGAGCGGACAGATGCGTAAGTCACTCAACTCTCACGCCTTGGGCCGCTTAAAGCACTCACTTGGTTTTACCTTGCTGGAAGTTATGATCGCCGTGGCAATTTTTGCTGGTGTTGCTGTGACTATCACCGACACCGCCAGTATGCGAGTTGATAACTTATTGTCGGTTCGCATGATGACGATGGCCTCCTTTGTTGCTGAAAATCGCTTGGCTGAAATCCAGCTCACGGGCATTCCGCCAGGAGAGGGCGAAAATAAAGACGTTATCGAAATGGGGGATAACGAATGGAATATTCTGACCAAGGTCGAAAAAACCCAGTTCCCCGGCATGGTACGAATAGACTTATCGGTTGCTCCCGAAGAGTTCAAAGATAACTACGTGATTACCTTATCTACAGTTATGGGGCCGCATTAATGAAACGCGGCTTTTTGATGGCTCATCAACAACACGATTTTAAAGCACTGAACAAACACGCTGGCTTTACGCTCCTTGAGGTATTAGTTGCAGTATCGATCTCTGCTATGGTTGGCATTGCAGCGGTGCAACTTCTAAGTAACGTATCCAACATTGGTCGTGCTACAGAGGAGCGCTCAGCCGAACTGGCAGAAATGCAGCGTTTTAATCAGGTGCTCGGGCGTGACATAGGGCAATTTATTGACCGACCTATTCGTGATGAGTATGGGGATACCTTATCCGAGCTCATGCTCGGGTCGGGTGATTATCCGATTGAATTCACCATTGCAGGCTGGCGTAACATCCCCATCACCGATGATCCGCGCTCTACGTTACAGCGCGTGGCATACCGTACCGAAGAAATTGACTCTGAGCCTTGCGAGCCAGCACTAGAGCGATTAGCTGCCGCTGAAGGCCTTGATCCAGATGAATACGTCGGCGACGGTGAATGTTTCATACGTTACTACTGGCCTGTGCTTGATCAAGCAGATGATACCGAGCCAAAAACTCAAGTTTTGCTGGATCAGATCGACGATGTCGAATTTACGATCACAGCAAGCACCAAAGACTCAACAGACGGCAGTATCTCCTTAAATACCTATGATTTCTGGCCACCTCTCACGCCAACGGTGGGGGAAGCACCAGCGGCGATACGATTACGCTTCACCACCACACATTTTGGCGAGATAGAGCGGGTATGGTTGATTGCTCACGACGGAGGTTTGTGGTGAAAAACCAACGCGGCATGGTGCTATTGATGGTATTGCTCATATTCTCCGTCGTAGCAATTTTGGCAACGACTATGATAGAGCGCCAAGCGGTTGATCTAGGGCGAGCATCAACTTTATTTGCTCAGCAACAAGCGCGTCTGTTTGCATTAGGTGCGGAATCCGCCGCCAAAGCCGGGTTATATTTGGACTGGGAAGCCAACAAAGAAATTGATCATGCCGCCGAAGAATGGACAACCGAGCGAACCTTTCCGCTCGACCCTGGCGTTATTTCGTTGCGTATTCAAGATGCTCAAGGGCGCTTCAATTTGAACGGCCTAACACCCGGCGGAGCCGTTGCTGTTCAAGAGTCACGTTTTCGCAACTTGCTTAATCTTTTGGGGTTGGATATAGGTATCGCCGCATCATGGCGACAGTGGTTGGACAAAGAGAGTAACGTTGATAATACGTACTTAAGCTTGTCGCCAGCGTATCGCCCAGCTTACACGCCATGCCGACATACCAGCGAGCTGATGCTGATTGAGAATGTAGATTTAGACGCTTACGCTAAAATAGAGCCCTATATCACTTGTCTTCCAGCGAGTGCTCAGCTCAACGTAAATACGGCAACCAATTTTGTTTTGGCAGCACTGGATAACAACCTGACCCTTGCGGACGCTGATGCCATTATCGCTAGCCGTGGAGCCGATGGCTTTTCAAGCGTTCAAGATTTCATTGGTACCAGTCAGATTAATCGAGTTATGCAAGAAGCAGGAAAGACCGAGGAAGGGGAGGCAAACAATAGCACAGGGGCTATGGTGGTTTCCGACTTCGGTGTAACTACTGAATATTTTGAGTTATTTGCAAGAATCGACCTAAATGGGCGTATAGGTACGGTTGAGGCGTTGATACACAGGGCCATCGCAGATGGTAGTATGACGACCATGTATCGTGATTTTTCAAGACGCGCACCGCGGGAAGTTTGGTGATGCGACCTAGAACTAGAGAAAATAATGACAAGGTTAAATAATTTAGTTGAATGGCATGCCGACAAGGAGATCTGGATGATCACTTGTAGTACTAATGACTCTATAGGTCGCGCTGCCGATCAAACGATTGATTTGGAAAAGTGGGCAGAAGAACAAGCTGAGCTTGCTCCGGTATCACTGCTGCTATCTGCTAACAATTATGCAGCAAGCTGGGTATCTCTTCCGGGAGTAAAAGGACGTCACGTGAATCGTGCATTACCCTTTGCTCTGGAGGATATGCTGATTGGTGATATCAGTGATTACACGATCATTCCTTCCGGCTCGGTGGCCGGTCGCCACAAGGCGTATTTGGTTGCCTCTGATCTAGTCGATCGCTTACTGGAAGTGCTCGCGCTGCATCATGTGCGATTAGTGTCTCTTGTCCCTGAGACGGCTCTTTTAGTGAGCGGTAATATTATTACGCGCAGTAATGATGATTGGTTGGTTTCCTTGCCTGGACGTATCGAGGGGTGCCTACCTGACAGTGCGATCCCGGCGCTTTTAGAGTCAGTTGCCAACTCTCCTTTTGATGGAGTGCTCTCTCTATCTTCACCATCTCGCGATCAGGCTAACCTCCTGAAGAGTACGATTGCTACGGGTTACCCTGAAGCGTTCGATGATATCGAGATAAGCACAACGTCTGCGTTCTCTGAAGATTCCGACGTTAATCTGTTACAAGGCCGCGTACTTAGCGCCTCGGAAGAAAACAAACCTGCAGCGTGGTGGCGTGGTATCGCTGCATTTGCAGCATTTTTTGCGATTATGAGTGTGGTTTATCTTAGCGTGGCAAATCATCAGCTTACACAAAAGGTAGATCAGGTCTCCGATGCGAGTCTGACTCTGTACAAGCGCTGGTTTCCGGGTGAGCGTACGTCCAACTACGAGGCATTATTCCGTCGTAAATTGCGTGGCGAGAACACCACAGAATCAGGCGCTGGTTTTGTCACTATTATGTCTGAAGTGGCTCACGCGTGGGGCGGGGGGAATGCGAAAGCCTCCATCGAAGTTCAAAGCATTCGATACTCCGAGCGGATGGGAGAGTTCCTCCTTGATGTGACGGCTAAAGAGCAGGGCGATCTACAAGTATTCAAACAAGCGCTAGAGGCTCGCGGGCTCACGGCAGAGATATCCTCAGCCACCGCCGACAAAGGTGTGTTTAAAGGCCGTGTTAAAGTAGGAGGTGCCGCTTGAAGGCTCTAGATAAAGTTCGCACAGCATTTGCAGAAGATGCTCGAATTCGACAAGCGCAAGATTGGTATCAATCTCAAACCGCCCGAGATCAACTGGTTGTTCGCCTGGTGCTTGGCCTACTTATTCTGGCCGTTATATTCTCAATTTTTGTCGCACCGTTGATCCGTCAAAATGGAGAGTTATCAAAAGAGCTCGAAACGAAAACTCAATTTTATGAGTTGATGGCTCAAAACGGAGCGCGGTTTTCCGGCTCATCACCAAGGACGTCAAACATCGACAAGCCTATTCTGGCTGTCGTGAGTCAGCAGGCGAAGCGCGATCAAATACAGCTCACTCGATATGAGCAGGATGGCGAGTCATTACGTGTATGGGTTGATAACACATCGTTTGATGATGCCGCCCAATGGATCGAGCGCTTATCTCGCACTCAAGGTGTTCAGGTTGGGCAGATCAATATTGATCGCCAGACCGAGCCAGGACGTGTCGATTTACGCGTGACCTTTACCCAAGGCTAGCCCTCGCTTTTCTAGCCACCAGGGCAGTTTTAAGGCTGCCTTTTGTTTTTCTGTTATCTCCAAGCTTAATACTGCTTAATTTCAAAATTCCTTCAGGAGAAATACATGTCTGAACAATACGATCTCGTTGTGATTGGTGCCGGTTCTGGTGGCGTAAGAGCCAGCCGAATGGCCGCAGCCACTGGTGCTAAAGTCGCGGTCATTGAGAATATGTACATGGGTGGTACTTGCGTCAATGTTGGCTGTGTTCCCAAGAAGCTTTTTGTCTATGCTAGTGAGTTTTCAGCACACTTAGATCACGCAGAGGGTTTTGGTCTTGAGGTTATCAAAAAACACTTTGACTGGAAAACACTAAGAGATAACAAAACTAAAGAAATCAATCGGTTAAATGGGATTTACAATAAAATACTTGAAGGCCCAGGAGTCGAAATTATTCGTGGAACTGGCAGCATCAAGGCACAAGGAATCGTCTGTGTTGGTGACAGAGAGCTTCACACCAAACGCATTTTAATCGCGACCGGTGGCTGGCCTTTCAAACCTAACGTGCCAGGCATTGAACACGCCATCGATTCAAACGATGTGTTCTCAATGGAAGCATTCCCAAAGGATATTATCGTTGTCGGTGGCGGTTACATAGCGGTTGAGTTTGCTGGCATATTTAAAGGCCTCGGTGCGAACACGCGATTACTGTATCGCGGCGATCAAATTCTTCGCGGTTTTGATCAAGAAGTGCGTGACTATGCCGCGCAAGAGATTACCAAAAGCGGTGTCGAAATCAGCGTAAACACCGACATTAAAGCCATCGAAAAGCTCGCCAATGGTCGTATCTCATGCACACTTACCGACGATTCTAATATCGAATGCGGCACCTTAATGTACGCGACTGGTCGGCGCCCTAAAACAGACAACCTCGGTTTGGAAGAACTCGGTGTCACACTCCGAAAAGATGGCACGATTGTTACTGACGACAAATTCGAGACCAACATACCGGGCGTTTTTGCCCTTGGGGATGTTATCGGCACACCGGCATTAACCCCGGTTGCTTTGCAGCAAGGCATGGTATTTGTTGATCAACAGTTTGGTGAAGGCAAACGCACTATCGACTATAAACTGATCCCTACCGCTGTATTTTGCCAGCCTAACATTGGCACTGTCGGTTTAACGGAAGAGGAAGCCGTTGCCGCCCATCCGAGCGATATTGATATTTTCACCTCTGAATTTAAGCCGCTAAAACATACCATTACAGGGGCTGATGAACGAACATTAATGAAGCTTGTTGTGAGGCGTTCAGACGACCGAGTGATTGGCGTCCATATGGTTGGCGAGGCCGCAGGTGAAATACTTCAAGGCCTAGCAGTAGCCATGCAAGCCGGTGCCACCAAGGCGCACCTAGACAGCACAATAGGCATTCACCCAACCGCCGCAGAAGAGTTTGTTACTATGCGCTCGGTAACTCGTAGTCTTTAATCTTGGGGCTAGGCTGAATTGACCATCTAACTGCCAGAGCATATAGTCAAACTAATTTGATGACTTGTTATTTTCAGGAAATACGTCGCGACAACATGCATATGCAACGTCATAAAATACCATTAAGAGTGTTGGGCATCCTCACTCTGGTACTGGCCATGATTGGACAGCCGGTCGCTTTGGCGTGCACGTCTTGTGGTTCGGCGTCATCTGAATCTGTTATCGCTTCGGATCAAAACGTTTCAATCAGCCGTGCTATCAATGACCAGCAGCATTCGCCCCACGCGCAACATCATGGCATGAGCATGTCCTCTGAAATAAATTCGGACCATTCGCATGCACCGCTTACGGACTTAAGCCCCGACTCTAACGCCGCCAATCACGACTGCTGCAACGATCATCAATGCCCAGGCTCTCACTGCGTTTCGACGCCAGCTTTCTTCTCTTCGCTTGCCGTCTTGGCTCCAATACTCATCTCCGATCATCCCTCAGAGAGTTACCGCAATGCCTATATGGGCACAACGACTGACTCGCCATACAAACCACCGATTTCCAGCTAACACAGGGTTAGTGCGCGTAAAATTTGCCTTTTTGCTTTGCACAACAAACCCAGAGCTCATCCCTAGCCAACAACACGTTGAATTTTTTTGCTTTTGCATAAGCGTATTGCATTTATCGTTTATGGAAGGCACTTGTTACCATTGCAAACTCAAAGGACAGCATAATGCTAAGGGTTTTCAAATTAACGACTTTGTTATCGATCCAAACACCTAAAGGTGTATCGAAAGATAGGATTCATTCTGCGACATCGTCGCGCACGTTATTTTTTCCTATGTGTTTCAGTATTGCGGTACTGACCGTATTGCCTACGGTGCACGCCAACCCAGAGTTAAGCTTCCCAGAGGCCATTAACACCGCAATACAAAATGACGTCTGGCTTGAAGGGAGTCAATTCCGTGAACAAGCGTTACTAGATGAATCGTCTTCAGCAAGTAGGTTGCCAGACCCGGCGGTATCGCTCTCAGCCGGAAACTTCCCAGTAGATTCTTTTGACATCCAGCAAGAACCAATGTCACAGCTCGTATTGGGCGTAACGCAGAATTTTCCTCGCGGAGAAAGCTTACGTTTAACTGCTCGCCAAAAACGCGAGATTGCTTCTCAAGAACCTTTATTGAGACAAGATAGGTCCGCCAAAATCGCCACAGAAGTCGCCCAGCTATGGCTGACAGGATACCAAGCACAAGAAAGTATTCGCTTAATTGAGCAGGATCGATTTTTATTCCACCAATTGATAGAGGCAACACGGGCTAACTATGCGTCAGCATTAGGTCGAGCGCGCCAGCAAGATATCATTCACGCTCAATTAGAACTCGCTCGCTTAGATGATCGCCTTTCTCAACTTAAACTTGAGCGCGATATCGCACAATAACAACTATCAGAATGGATAGGTGATCTTGCCTACCAGTCATTCGCCAGCCTGATTCCCGAACAGGAAATTAGGCTACCACTCGATAAATTACAGCAAAGCCATCAATCAAAAACGGCGTTATTTGAGCTGATCGAAAACCACCCATCATTACTGGCATTTAGTCGGCGTCTACAAGCAACCGATACAGGCATCTCGCTGGCCAAGCAAAAATACAAGCCGGAATGGGGAGTCACAGTCAGTTACGGCGTTCGGGCCGATGATCCACAAGGTAACGACAGAGCCGACCTAGCGTCTATTGGCATTACCTTTGACCTCCCAATTTTCACTAATCAGCGACAAGATCGTGAAGTCAGCGCGGCAAAATTCCGCAATGAATCACTAAAGACGGAAGAGCAATTACTTGCTCGTCAATTGATGGCTCAATTAGGTGCTTCAATTGTTCAACTACAGCGTCTTAGTGAGAGGCGTTCGCTCTATGAGCAAGTATTACTTCCTCACACAAAGGACCAAAGTGACGCCTCATTAAGCGCTTACAACAACGACGATGGCGATTTTTCAGAGGCAGTCCGCGCTCAAATCTCTTTACTAAATACCAAAATAGAAGCGCTATCGATCGCTACCGCTCGACAGCGTGCAATTGCAGCCATCAATTACTTAACCTTTGGGTATCAAGGGCAAAGCGCAGCGGTCGGTAATTTCGAAGCGAACGGAGGTTCATATGAAAACTTATAACACTGGATTTCTTTTCACTATAGTCATTGCCTTTGGTGTTGGCATTGGCTTCGCTCTATATGGTTTGCCATTGATATCCGATGATAATAACACCAGCAGTAGTGACCACCCTCTGTACTGGGTGGCTCCTATGGATGCTAACTATAAACGTGACAAACCCGGCAAGTCTCCAATGGGAATGGATCTGGTGCCAGTATATAAAGAGGCGGACTCTGCAAGTAGCGCAGAATCTACGACTGGTAATTCTGGCATTGTTCAGATCAGCCCCGAAGTTATTAATAACCTAGGCGTACGCACTGCTAAGGTCACTCTTGGGACAATCAACAGCGAGTTTAATACCGTCGGTTACGTTCAATACGATGAAGATCGCTTGGTACACATTCACCCAAGAGTCGAAGGCTGGGTAGAAAAACTGTACGTAAAAGCAAAAGGTGACCCGGTCGAAAAAGGTGCGCCGTTATATACGCTTTATTCACCAACACTCGTGAATGCTCAAGAAGAGTACCTTTTGGCATTACGACGTAATAATTCGGTACTGATTAATGCCGCCAAAGAACGCTTAAAAGCGTTACAAGTCCCGGAATCCGAAATTAATCGAATTCGTTCAGAGAATAAAGTCTCTCAAACCATAACGATCACAGCGCCACAAAGCGGTGTCCTTGATTACTTAGACGCGCGCGAAGGCATGTACGTTCAGCCGGGAATCAAAATGATGTCCATCGGAGATCTTCAACACCTTTGGGTTATTGGCGAAGTATACGAGCGCCAAATTAGCCAGATAGAGAAGGGCGACGCGGTGACGATCTCCCTTGACCATTTGCCCAGCGCCCAGTGGCAAGGCAATATTGACTACATCTACCCGTCATTAAATGAAATCACACGTACCGCTCAAGTACGCATTCACATCGACAATACAAATACCCAGTTACGCCCAGGAATGATCGCAAATCTCTCAATCAAAACGTCTGCCTCAAAAGATAACTTGAAAGACAATTTGAAAGACAACTCAAGAGAAACACTACTCATCCCAACCGAAGCGCTGATACGCATAGCCAACCCAAACAACGCAAAAGGTGAGGAGCAAAGCCGTGTTGTTATATCTCAGGGTGACCGGGGCTTTAAATCCATCGCCGTCACCGTAGGTCAGCGCAGCAGGCACCATGTCGAGATTTTATCTGGTTTAAAAGAAGGCGACGTCATTGTTACTTCAGCACAATTCCTTATCGATTCGGAGTCGAGTAAAACATCAGACTTCAAATGCTTATCGCTGGATGGCGTGACTAAAACCAGCGAACTTATAAAAGACTCTGAGGATTCCTCCGTCACCGGAAACGCGGCAAGCGTCGATGGCATCATTAAAGCAATCAACCATCAACTCAACACATTAACTATTGCTCGAGGGCCAATCACTCAATGGCGTCGGCCAGCTGCTGTCGTTGAGTTCACTGCCCAGCCCGGAATCAATATTCATTCTTATAAAAGTGGAGATGAAGTTCGTTTTACTTTCGAATTAAAAGACGATGTATTCACTATTCTCGACATTCAGGCAAAAGAGAATCCGCACGACTATAACTACGACAAGGACCAAGACAAGGACAATGAATTATGATTGCCGCCATTATTCGTTGGTCGATCCACAATCGCTTCTTCGTATTATTGGCGACGGCCATTCTGGTCGGAGTGGGCAGCTGGTCGGTAAAAAACACACCGGTGGACGCTATTCCGGATCTGTCCGACGTACAGGTTATTATTAAAACCAGTTACCCAGGGCAAGCGCCACAAGTCGTACAAGATCAAGTGACTTACCCGTTAACCACAGCCATGCTTTCTGTGCCCGGCGCGCAGACCGTACGAGGGTTTTCATTTTTTGGTGATTCGTATGTCTACGTCATCTTCGATGAAAACACCGACATCTACTGGGCCCGCTCCCGCGTACAAGAATACCTGTCGCAGGTTACGCCTAGCTTGCCTCCAACTGCACGTGCTCAATTAGGGCCTGATGCCACTGGTGTTGGCTGGGTCTATTTATATGCACTTACCGACCCGACGGGGCAGAACAACATTAGTCAATTGCGCAGCCTGCAAGATTGGTTTTTGAAGTATGAATTACAAACTGTACCAGGGGTCTCTGAAGTAGCACCGTTAGGTGGCATGGTAAAGCAGTACCAAGTGAGCGTTAATCCCGACAAGTTACGAGCCTTTGGCATCCCTTTAGCCCACATTCAAAACGCCATACAACAAGGCAACCAAGAGATAGGGGCATCCGTTATCGAGCTCGCAGAGGCTGAGTATATGATTCGAGCGTCTGGTTACATCCAAGGCGCTGATGATCTCGCCATTATTCCTCTTGGAGTGGATCACAATGGCACCCCTCTGTTACTACAAGATATCGCCGACATACAAACTGGCCCGCAGATGCGCCGAGGTATCGCTGAACTGAACGGCGAGGGCGAAGTTGTCGGCGGCATCATTGTTATGCGCTACGGGGAAAACGCGCAAGAAACCATTGATGGTGTTAAAGCCAAACTAGAAACCCTTAAGACAGGCCTGCCTGATGGCGTGGAAGTCGTCACTGTTTATGATCGCTCAGGGCTGATTGAGCGTGCCGTCGAGAATTTGTGGCACAAACTATTGGAAGAATTTCTGATGGTAGCGCTCGTGTGCATGGTTTTTCTTTTCCATGTGCGTTCGAGTCTTGTTGCCATCATCAGTTTACCTGTAGGCATTTTGACCGCTTTTATCGTGATGCATGCGCAAGGATTAAACGCCAACATCATGTCTCTGGGCGGTATTGCGATTGCCATTGGCGCCATGATTGACGGGGCCATTGTGATGATTGAAAACATGCACAAGCACATTGAGCGCACGCCACTTACGGATAAAAACCGCTGGCAAATAGTTATTAAGTCAGCCTCAGAAGTTGGGCCAGCTTTATTTTTTAGCCTTCTGATTATTACCGTAAGTTTTATTCCTGTGTTTACACTTGAGGCACAAGAAGGGCGAATGTTCTCGCCACTGGCATTCACAAAAACCTATGCCATGGCCGCCAGTGCTGCTTTAGCCGTGACTCTGGTTCCTGTGCTTATGGGCTATTTTATTCGCGGCAATGTATTACCAGAACATAAAAACCCGATTAATCGTGCTCTTATTGCTGCGTACAAACCAGCGTTATCCAAGGCATTGGAACATCCTAAAACCACATTGGCACTGGCAACATTAGTGCTTGCTGTTGGCGTTTGGCCGGCAACTAAAATTGGTAGCGAGTTTATGCCATCACTGGATGAAGGCGATTTAATGTACATGCCCACCACTTATCCGGGGATATCAATAGGCAAAGCAAGAGAGCTGTTACAGCAAACGGATAAACTCATTGCAACCGTGCCTGAAGTTGAAAATGTGTTTGGTAAAATAGGGCGCGCAGAAACCGCCACCGATCCTGCGCCATTAACCATGATCGAAACCTTTATTCAGCTCAAACCCCGATCGCAATGGCGAGAAGGTATGACCAGTGACTTACTAAAAAAAGAACTGGATAGTTTAGTGAAATTTCCAGGGCTAACAAATGCTTGGGTAATGCCAATTAAAACGCGCATAGATATGCTGGCGACAGGGATTAAAACCCCGGTTGGTATTAAAGTCGCCGGGCCAGATTTGGATATTATTGAGAAAATCGGGCGTCAATTAGAAAACGTATTAGCCGACGTTCCGGGTACCGCCTCAGTCTATTCTGAGCGTGTCGCCGGAGGCCGTTATATCAAGATTGATATCCTACGACTTGAGGCGGCACGTTATGGTTTAAATATCGCTGATATCCAACAAGTGGTTGCTACGGCAATAGGCGGGATAAATATCGGGCACAGCGTGGAAGGCGCGGAACGCTACCCAATCAACCTACGTTATCCTCAACACTATCGAGATTCACCTGAAGCAATAGAACTTTTACCCATCGTGACACCGTCTAATCAGCGAATTGCGCTGGGAGATGTCGCTAAGGTGTATATTGAAAACGGGCCACCAGCCATCAAAAGCGAAAATGCACGAATTAACGGATGGACTTATATTGATATAGACGGCGTCGACCTTGGTTCTTACGTCCAGGCTGCGCAAGCCGTCGTCGCGAACAAGATCGATTTGCCCGTAGGCTATTCGCTTAACTGGTCGGGCCAATATGAGTACATGTTACGAGCAAAGGAAAAGCTCATGTATGTTATTCCGCTAACGCTGATGATTATCATCGTTCTTTTGTATTTAAACTTCCGCAACATCACCGAGGTGGCCATTATTATGGCAACGCTTCCTTTGGCTGTGGTCGGATCAATTTGGTTACTTTACCTATTAAACTACAATTTCTCCGTGGCAGTCGGTGTCGGCTTTATCGCCCTAGCTGGTGTCTCGACAGAGTTATCCGTAATCATGCTGGTGTTTTTAAATATGTGCTGGAAAGAGCAAAAAGAAAGAGCACAGGCAGATGGACGCCGTTTCAACATTGACGATCTCAAGAGCGCAATCTTGGAAGGGGGAGCGTTACGCGTTCGTCCTAAGGCGATGACAGCGGCAGCAATTATTGGTGGACTCTTACCCGTAATGTTTGGCACGGGGACAGGTTCAGAAATCATGGGGCGTATCGCTGCACCAATGGTGGGCGGCATGATCAGCGCTCTTTTACTGACATTACTGGTATTACCTGTCGTGTACTTTTTATGGAAGAAACGCGAATTATGAGTAATAAAAAGGGCGGCCAATTGGCCGCCTTTTTTTTACAAATCAAACATTAGCCGCAAAACACGAGTCGAACACTATCCAGAACCAGCTGAGCTGACCTGATAGCGTCGAGTATCTTTAGCTCTTCTTGATCAATCGCCTTAATGCTCGACTCAGAGATAGCTGGGTTGTGCTTCGATAGAGCGACTAAGCGTTGACGGCGATCGTCGTAAGTTTCCTGAGCTTTTCCTAAGGCGCGTTCGATCATTTTGTCTAACTGCCCCATGCCCATTTTTTCAAGCTTGGTAATCAATGGGCGAATCTGACCTTCCTTTTGCTCAACCAAGCCACGTGCTGTTCCACGCTTAAGCGGTAATACAAACTCACTTAGCTCTGGTTCATTCACCTTGAGATCACCGGTGGGCGTCATAGTGAGATGCATGGCATCTGGTGGTAGGAAACGTTCAAGCTGAAGAGCACGAGGTGCCGCACAACGAGCGGCAAACTGAAGCTGGATAATGCAGTCGCCAGTCTTGTAATCATGACTTTCGACATATCCGGCGGCAGCATTGCCCGCAGGCCCACTGGTGATTAATTCCAGCGCCTGATCGACAAACGGATGCTCCCAGCTTAAGAACTGCACATCATCACGCGACAAAGCAACATCACGATGCGTGGTCGCCATAAAGCCATCTTCAGGTAAGTGCGGGAGGTCAGGAACCAGCATATGATCGCCCGGTGCAATGGTAATGCAATCACCGCCAAGGTCAGTGACCTCAAGGCCAAAGGCATCGGCAAACAATTCAATAAAATCGTTCAGCTCCGCTTCATCTTCAATGTGTGTGATGGCCATTTCTCGAGCCATGGCAGCAGCCGATTCAGGGGGGCAAGAGTGCAGTTCTAACAAGCGATCTCGGCCCTGTTCGAATTGTTGCTGCATGCTTGTACGTTTTTCTGTAATTGCTGCAATATCCGCAGCTGGCGTCACTCCGGCAATCAACCACTCACTGACCTGCTGGCGATATTCATCAAGCAAGGGCTGCGCCGCTGGGTTAGGGTGGCTAAAGCAGTCGAACGCATCATTCAGAAGATGCGCCCACTGTGATGTCGCATGTGCCTTGAACACAGGAATATGAATGCGAATATCATTTTTCTGGCCAATACGATCCAAGCGACCAATGCGTTGTTCGATCAAGTCGCAATTGAATGGTAGGTCAAACAAAACTAGGTGACTGGCAAACTGGAAGTTACGACCCTCACTGCCGATTTCAGAACAGATCAATAGGCGCGCGCCTTGATCTTGATCCGCAAAAAAGGCCGCCGCACGATCACGCTCAACCATATCCATGTGCTCATGGAATACCGACACCGAGATACCGTGGCGTTCCCATAGGAAGCGTTCCAATTCCAGTACGGTATCTACAGAATGAGTGATAAGCACAAACTTTTCGTTTTTATGCTCTGCAAGAAGATCAACAATCCACGCCGCACGCGGGTCTGCTTCAGCCCAGTTGTGTACTCCATGATGCGGGTGCAAATCGTCGGTGACATCCTCGTACACTTCAGGAACGTCAAGCTCAACGATTTCCGGAATACGCTTAGGGAAACCAGCAACCCCCTGACGAGTATTTCGGTAAAGCGCACGACCAGGGCCAAAGCGGTCGATCAATGCATTTAGAATTCGTTTCGGGTCATCACTGCCTGCAAGATCTGGCAAGGCGTTAGCCAATAACTCAGCTTGCTCGCTGGACAAATCATCACCTGCAGCAATAGCCCCAGACAATTCAGCATAAGGCCGGTAAGCACTTTGTTCGGCAACAAAATTTTCTAACGTTGGGTAACGCTCAGGATCAAGCAAGCGAAGGCGAGCATAGTGACCTTCGACGCCAAGCTGTTCCGGCGTTGCCGTTAGTAGTAATACCGAGGGGGTAATTTGCGCTAATGAATCAACGAGGCGGTAGCCGTCATCTTGAAATTCTGGAGTCCAGGTAAGGTGGTGTGCTTCATCAACCACTAGCACATCCCAATCTTCACAAAGGATCTCTGCCGTTGCTAAATCACTGGTTGCCAGCGAAAGAGGGCAGATAAATAACTGTCCAGAAGAAAACGTAGCGTCATCTTCTTCGAGATCAATAGGGCGCACGACTTGAAAATGCAGGTTGAAACGGCGCACCATTTCAACCAACCACTGATGCACAAGGTGATCAGGCACTAAAATTAATACACGCTGAATACGCTGAAGACGTAATAAGCGGTGAAGAATTAGCCCCGCTTCGATGGTTTTACCCAAGCCAACTTCATCAGCCAGTAATACACGAGGTAAAGCATCTTGAGTTACTTGATTGGCAATGTGCAGCTGATGCGGCAAGAGGCTAGTACGGGCGCCAAGTAATCCAAAATAAGGACGTTTACGCAACATTGCTAAACGGCTTAATGCTGTTTGGCGCAATTCAAATAAGTTGTTGTTATCAATCTGGCCAGTAAATAGACGATCGGAAGGCGAATTCAACTGTATAGACGCAGCCAATAAAGTCTCTGGGATTTGGCGTTCTCCATCACTGTAAAACATGATGTTTTCTATTTCGGTCGATTCGGCAATCGTGAATACCGAGCCATCATGTAATGGCACTTCGTCTTCCGGCTCGAACCGTATCCGGGTAAGAGGAGCGCCATCAGTAGCGTACGTACGAGTCTCGTCCTGAGCTGGAAAAAAAACCGTTACCATTCGGAAGTCGACACTTTGAATTAAACCGAGTCCGAGGTCTGTTTCTGCTTCACTGATCCAACGCTGGCCCACTGCGTACATAGATTGAATATACCTAAATTAACGAAAATAAAAGGAAAGGTCCGCGTGAAAGCGTAGCCCTGAATGGCGCGAATTCTAACGCAACGGCACGCAAATGCCCACCATGTCAGCACAGGGTGTCAGTATAGAAATAGCCCGTAGCGATTCCAACACTATGCAGATGAAAAACACAGAGAGAACACATCTCGCCCAATATACTGATCACTCAACAAACCTTTAGCGCTTACTAACAAAGCAGGAGTGTAGACATAAAGCCCTAGTTAAGAATGACTGGTAAAAACGTCAATCTCTCCTATTCTTATTCAATCGGGCCGGTATTTTTCTTGTATTACCTTTGGCGGCAACGGGTAGATTCGCAAATGGAAATGGTATGCCTCATCGTAGCGGTTACTTAAAGTCTCTTGATTCATGCGTTGTGCTCGTAGCAGAAGACGACCCCCTTTGCCGAGAAATTATTGTTCAAAGCTTGTCACCTCTTTATACCGTAGTTGAAGCCACCAGCGGAGAGGAAGCACTTGCGGCATTAAACAAAGTAAAACCAGACCTTGCTCTACTCGACATTATGATGGGTGGGGTTAGCGGCATTGATGTTTGCAAGTCATTACAAGAAAGCGAAGATGAGTCCCTACGCAATATTGGCGTCATATTCGTCACTTCCCTTGATAATGGCGATCAAGAAGAGACTTGCTGGAATGCGGGTGCATCAGACTTCATTGTAAAGCCCATTCGAATATCGACGTTACTCCACCGAGTAAAAGCGCACCTAACCATCAAGTGTCAAAGCGATGCGCTGAGGAACTTAGCCTATATAGATAGTCTTACAGGGCTACACAACCGGCGTTACTTTTTTGAACAAGTATCCATTCATAGAAGACAGCAACTTAGAGACGGTAGTAAATCCGTCATTATACTGCTCGATATTGATCATTTTAAACAATACAACGACACCTACGGCCATATTGCGGGCGACGACATGCTTAAGCGTGTTGCTACACATATATCAAGCTCAGTTCGCCGTCCTAGAGATTTAGTTGCAAGGTACGGCGGGGAAGAGTTTATCGTACTGCTCTCTGATACCGACACCAACGGTGCCAAGCAAGTTGCTCAAAATATCCTCGCGACAACTGACACGCCTAAACACAGCTCTGCTGAGAACGCACAGCCGCTCTCAACTATCAGTATTGGCATTGTAGAGTGTACCTCTAGGGCTACTTTGAATGATCACGAGCTTATAGAGTGTGCAGACAAAGCTCTGTATGCCGCTAAGGCAGCAGGCAGAGCCAGGGCGTGCTTCTACAATGATGGCGAAACCCGTGAGTTGACGTATGAGATCTAGCGTTCGCAAGAAAGACAATCTCCATACCTTCGTAGGTCTAGTTGTTCTCGTATACGGCATAGCCACATACATTCAATACGAGTATTTAAAAAGCAATATTCAACAAGAAATTCAGACAAACAGCAGTAAGCTTTTAAAAAATGATGAAAAACAACTTTATGATCGCTTTACTCGCGACAGAAGCAGAATAATTTTTTTGGGCAATGTTCCTCCAATAAAAGGGATCATAGAAGCTACCGAAAACTCAGGGATAGATCCGAGAGATGGCACAACCACACAAGAGTGGAAAAACCGACTGGCCACTATTTTTTACGCTTACATGCAATCAAATGATGACATCCGACAGATTCGTTACATTGGCCTTGATGATGGCGGCAAAGAGCTGGTTCGCGTTGATCGCGCACTCGGAGCTATTGAGAAAACCTCCGAAGAAAAACTGCAAACCAAAGGCGAAACTCAATATTTTAAAGAAGCAAGCAAACTAAACCCCGGAAGTATCTATATTTCCGAAATGGAGCTTAACAAAGAATACGGCGAAGTAGTCTTTCCAGAGTGGGCAACGTATCGAGTGGCGGTAGGCGCCTATGACGAAAGATCCAATATTTTTGGGTTTGTCATCATCAATATTGATATTACATCTTTCCTTGCTGGCTTGAATGGCACCACTAAATTATCAGATGCTGAAAGCATCTACATATTAAATGATAGCTTCCAGTTTATTGAACATCCTCTCCCCAAATATCGATTTTCATTTAGTAGAGGTCAAAATGACACATGGGAAAGTTATTTTAATATTGAGCCGCCATCAGAATCGAATGTAGTATCAACCGTTGTCGTAAACGGTGAGTCACATCAACTACAAAGTAGTTCGGTTGAGTTTAATGGGGGAGTGCCACACAAAAAAATACATATCGCTCACACCGTTTCAGAGTCCCATATAAATGAGAAGCTGTTTTCCACCTTTTTTTCTCAGCAGTTATTTTCAGTAGGGCTCTTTGTGGTCATTATCACCTTGCTGATTAGCCTTTATCGTTCCATTCGAAGCGAGAGGCTTGTACGCGAAGTCGAGGGGCGATTTCAGCATATTATCGGATCAATCTCAGAAGCGATCATCGTAATTAACAAATCAGGCAAGATCGCCAGTGCCAATCTTGCAGCAGACATTCTGGTAGCAAGTTTAAACAATACGAATGAGGTTTCGTGCTTAGGGAAAGAATTATCGTCTGCCATACCTAATATCAATGAAAAATACGCAAAAGCGTTATCTGCCATAAGGTCACGCGGACTGCCGTACTCGTCATTCGACATGGAAGTGGTTGATTCAAGTGATACCAGTAGGCATTTCGATGTAAAAGTCTCCACTATCAATCAAGACAAGAGTGTGAAAGGTGATACCGTGTTGTTATTGAATGACACCACAGCCGCGACTGAAGCGAAACACTCTTTGGAGGAAGCCAACCGCAACCTTGATGAAGCCGTACAGTCACGAACGCGTGAGTTAAAAGACGCACTCGTTTTAGCCGAAACCGCTAACAATGCTAAAAGCGAGTTTCTAGCCACGATGAGCCACGAAATTCGCACCCCAATGAATGGAGTGTTTGGCATGTTGCGGTTGCTCAAGCGAGACCCGCTGACAACGCAGCAGCTTCAGCAACTTAAAATGGCTGAGGCAAGCGTCTTATCGCTCACTCGACTAATCAATGACATCTTAGATTTTTCTAAAATTGAAGCAGGTAAGCTAGATCTAGATGCCATAAATTTCAGCATACTTGAGCTTATTCATGGGTCAGTCTCTAGCATGGCGGCATCAGCCTCGGCAGGAGGTACTCTTCTTTTATGTGACAACAAAAATATCAATAACCAGTATCTTTATGCCGACTCAAATCGAATAAAGCAGATTTTAAACAACTTAATCAGCAATGCCCTAAAGTTCACAGATTATGGAGAAGTTCTGATTCAGGCATCTCTTATTGAAGAAGCCGAGAATCAAATTTTTTCGTGCTCAGTGACAGACACAGGCATTGGTATTGCCCAAGATAAACTTCCCTTTATATTCGACTCATTTTCTCAGGAAGAATCAAGCACGACGAGAAACTATGGCGGCACAGGATTAGGCTTATCTATTAGTAAACAGTTGGTAGAGGCAATGGGTGGATCAATAGAGGTATTTAGTGAGAAAGGGGTTGGTACGTCTTTCACCTTTAAACTTCCCGTGGAGCTAAGTAGCCTTGATGCAAAGAACCAGTCGGTACTTCCGAAGTTAGACTTATCAAACTTGAGTGAAGTCCCTGTTTGTGTAAGTTCGGAGACCGAACGTCAAATAATTACAGACCTACTAATGTTTTGGAATATAGACGTTATCGCAGTGTCTCAAAATGAAGATAACATCTCCCAGTATTATGACTCATCAACTTTCATTATCATTGATGAAAAATCGATTAATCATGATTTAATCTCCACACTGAAGGCCTCACCTAATAAATTTTTATTATCTTTAACAACAGGGACGTCCCCGGCTCTTATTGGGCATGATCTTAGTAACATAATTACCATTGATCGACCTATAACACATTTAAGCGTGTTGTCATTTTTTCAGCAAATGGATCCATGCCCAATACCTGCCAATCAAGCACAATTAGATGCCGAGCAGCATCTGGATTTTTTACGCGGAAAATCTATTCTTGTGGTTGATGATCACCACATAAATCGAGCCGTTATAAAAGGGCTACTTGAGCACTTTGGCGTAATAATTACAGAGGCTAAAAACGGGGTGGAGGCACTCGCTCTTATTAAGGCGTCATCTAATAACGAGTCATTTGACTTGATTATTATGGACTGCCAAATGCCAGAGTTAGATGGCTATGAAACCACCAAAATAATACGAGATGAACAGGTACGTGGCGGTGGGCATAACAATATCCCAATTATCGCATTGACTGCAGCAGCCATGTCTGGAGAGAAAGAAAAATGCTTAGAGTGCGGCATGAACGATTACCTAAGCAAGCCCGTTAGCCCTGAACATCTTTATGAGAAGTTAAGGGAGCTACTGCAAGACATTAACTCAAACCTACCTGATATGAGCGCATCAAATCCTAGTATTAAGGAGGTGAGGGTAGTGGCTGAATCTCCCCTTATTCAACGCGAGATGTCAGTTCAGCCCCTGAGTGATGAGGTAAATTCAGATGACGCAGACATCAAGATTACCCCTATGAATTCGTCTTCTTCAGAGCAGCGTGTTTGGGATCAAGTAGGTGCACTTCGTCGACTGGAGGGCAATCAAAAGCTATTCTCGAGAATACTGGATATTTTTATCCAAACCTTACCAGAAGATATAGGCCTGATATTTACAGCAGCGCAGGCAAGAGACTCTCAGTCTTTGATTCATGGCGCCCACAAACTCAAAGGCTCATCCCAGAGTATAGGGGCGTTGCAGATTGCACGTGTCACAGCAATGATCGAGCAAGATGCGCACTTAATTATTGAGTACGACAATGCTGAGATTATTCATCTTCTTACAGAACTCACCCACGAACACGACCAATTCATTCGTGCAGCCCAGCAATATATTTAACTACACAGGGGCGCACAGCCCCGAATGCCCATCGTGTCCAATCAATATTCTAACTTCCAATATCTCCTCCTCACAAACCCTTCTGCGCAGGGTACAATGCCAGCCAGTATCTAAATAAAGACCAGAACTGGAGGTTCAACTTGAGTCAATCGAACGCGGGCATGATCATTAATCCACTGGCGGGTAAACTTCCGCCGGAAGAGAGTCTGACGAATATTGCCAAGCTAATAACGACTTATTACAGCGAAAAACCTGATCCTGCGATTGCTGCACAGCGTGTGGCTTTCGGAACCTCTGGTCATCGAGGTTGTTCATTTAAAAAGTCATTCAACGAAGCTCATGTGCTCGCCATGAGCCAAGCTATCTGCGAATACCGTACACTCAATGAGATTACCGGCCCTCTATTTATCGGTATTGATACGCATGCATTGTCAGAGCCTGCACTGGTTAGCTCCCTTGAGGTTCTAGCCGCTAATGGTGTTGAGGTCATGATGGCAAAGGAGGGCGAATACACACCCACACCCGCCATTTCTCACGCGATCTTATGCCACAATAAAGATCGTACAGCTGACTTGGCGGATGGCATTGTAATTACGCCATCGCACAACCCACCAACCGACGGCGGCTTTAAATACAATCCAACCAATGGTGGCCCGGCGGATACCGATATCACCAAATGGATTGAGCAACAGGCCAACAAGTACCTCGAAGATGGCTTAGTGAATGTAAAACGCATGCCGTATGCCGATGCTTTAACAGCGCCGACCACGCATGTGTTCGACTATTTGAACAACTACGTTAATGATCTCGACAGCGTTATTGATATGGAAGCAATTCGTAACGCTGGGGTGCGTATCGGTGTTGATCCCTTGGGCGGTGCAGGTGTGCAATACTGGGCCGCCATTGCCGAACGTTACCGTCTTGACCTCACAGTAATGAGCAATACGGTTGATACAACCTTCCGCTTTATGAGCCTAGATTGGGACGGCAAAATCCGCATGGACCCCTCATCGCCATACGCCATGCAGGGCTTAATTGAACTCAAAGACAAATTCGACATCGCCTTTGCGTGTGACACTGACCACGACCGTCACGGCATTGTAACGCCAAGCTCCGGTCTGATGCCGCCCAACCACTATTTATCAGTGATGATTGATTACCTATTTCAGAATCGACCTCAATGGAAGCAAGATACCGCCATTGGTAAAACACTGGTAAGCAGCCAGATGATTGATCGAGTGGGGGCAAAACTCGATCGTAAAGTCGTTGAAGTCCCGGTTGGTTTTAAATGGTTTGCCGCAGGCTTAGTTGATGGATCATTGGGGTTCGGTGGTGAAGAAAGCGCAGGGGCATCGTTTTTGCGCCGTGATGGTAGCGTATGGACAACGGACAAAGACGGCTTAATTCCTTCATTGTTATCCGCAGAGATCATCGCCAAAACCGGTCAAGATCCGGCACAGATATATAAAGGCCTTGCTGATCAACTCGGCGAACCGATTGAAAACCGCATTCAAGCGGCGGCGTCACCAGAGCAAAAAGCCAAGCTATCGAAGCTGTCACCGGAGCAAGTGACATCCACATCACTGGCTGGTGAAACCATCACGGCGGTACTAACCAAAGCCCCAGGTAACGATGCAGCGATTGGTGGATTAAAAGTGACTACCGAAAACGGCTGGTTTGCGGCGCGCCCATCAGGCACAGAAGATATCTACAAGATCTACGCCGAGAGCTTTAAAGGCGAAGATCACTTAAATGCGATATTGGATGAAGCGCAAGAGATAGTGAATGCTGCGTTAAAAGGCTAGTTACCAAAACATTAAGGTATCGCTCTGCGAAAACTATTGCAGACAATTTGAAGCACCGAAAGGAATCGGCGCTTTAAATCCTCGGCAGTCTCGAGCGCGGCCTAAATGCTTGTAAGGCATTCAGGTTTAATAATTCAAGCGCTTATCCGTGGCGGAAGGGTTAGGCATTCGAAGGATTAGGCAGTGAGACCATGGTCATCAAACCTATCTCATTCATACCTGTTAATTCCGATAATTGTTATTATCGGAATAGGAGGTAGATGGTAAAAGCCTAATAAAAACTGGCAACTAGGTGCTCCTTATCATTGAATCTTGACATGATATTGCAAGCACCAGAGACCATAGAACTTATGACATAACTGTCGAAATCTTAATGATGGTTCTTTTTTGCGAACACAAAAGACGACAGCGTCACCGACTCAAATACTGCGACTTGTTATCTATTTGACCCACTAATCAATAATGTGGATTGCCTTACAAGGATACAAATCATCAGATCTTTTGTTGTGGAGGTCCGGCCGGCAAAAGTGTTGGATTTAGCCACTTCGATCGTAAATCACTGATTATATTGAATATTTAGTCAGGTTGAAGTTTGTAGCCAATTGGCACCACTGCTTTAGTCAGATCAAGCTCAAAGCTCCCCAGTCTTCCAAGGTGCGCTGTATGATACGGTGAGAACTTGGCCATATGCTCACGTTTAATATCATAGCCTTCTTCTCGTAATTCATTAAAAGCTTTGGTCATGGCATTGACGTTATACAGGATAGCGACGTTGGCAAGCAGATGATTGTATTTTACGATCTTGTTTTGCTCATGCTTTAAATTGGCAGCGATTTTCCCGCCATTTGCAAAGAATAACCATCTCGCAAACTCATTAAACTCCTCACTCTTACATGTTGCTGCTTGGATTGTTTTACGTAAGTCGACATCGGTAATGTACTCCAATAAAAACATTGTACGAACCACCCTTCCAAGTTCTCGGAAGGCAAAATACAGCTTGTTTTTACGGTTCTTGGTGCCGAAGCGTCGCAATATGGTTGATGCCGTGATTTTTCCAGCCTTCACCGACATAGCTGTTCGGAGCATATCTGGGTAATGCTTCTCGATACGATCCCATCGTATTGGCTCATGAAATAACGACTGTATATGCTGGAGAACCATTTCCCTGTCTGGCTTGTAAAATGTTAGATCCTTAATATTTCTAATGCGGGGCATCAACTTGATTCCAAGCAGATACGCCAGTGCAAATACGGGTGTGGATTGAGCTTGGGTATCGCCATGTACTGTATCGGGTTTAAAATCGGATTCGTCGTTAAGGAGTCCATCCAAGATATAGATCGCTTCATACACGCCACAGGGTATAAAGTGGCTAAACAAGGCAATATAGGTATCTGATACGTGATAGTAAGCAATACCGCCGAAACTACCGTATCTCAGGTGATATTCTGATAATAAATTATCTTCATAAAGATCCCATAGTTTACCATCGGCTGAAACACTATTACCCGAACCCCAGCACTCAATAAGACCAAATTTTTTGTACGCGTTATTCACTTTAACGATGGCTTTATCCAGCCTTTCTGGTGTCGTTCGTTTAAGATTGAGCCATGCAACTTGCTTACGGCTAATTCCTCGAACTGATCGTTCGGTTTCAGTCGGCCCAATGTTGGTGCCATAACAAAACAGAGAAAGGACAAATCGCAATAACGGGTCATCGATACGCGATTCAAATCCAGACAGTGGCCCGAATAGTTCATTTAAAGAAAGCCATTTTTCTACGTTAATAATGACCTCAAGTAGATTGATTTTTTCAAGCCGTTCCGCGAGTAGCGGTGCAATCGCTTCAACTTCTGCTGAGGATTCGTTAGATTTTGGCTTGCCGATAATTAACTTGCCTTGTTCTATTCGGACGTATTCGTCATCTGGGAACACACTATCAGCCAAGACGCAGGCTTCTTTCATTTGCACCTTCAAGGCTTCGGTGAAAGCCGTGTCACCGGCGACCAACCCCAGCTCACTACAATAACCAGGCAATTCTTCTTCATACTGTTCCCACGAAATCATTTGTTCGCGGTAGTCGTCGAAGGTTTCACTGTGAGGAATAAACAAGTCGCCCGTACTCAACTCTTCTGCAATACGATCAAATACACACAGTTCAAAATTGTGTTTGTTGACGTGTGTAACGTGAGCTGTTTTTGATGCCTTACCCGTAACCAGCTTCCACCACTTGTCCCGCACCCATCGAATATTAATAATATTTTTGCTATCTGGGTCTTCAGGGTTTTCTTTTATTTGGAGTAGTTCCGTTCGTCGATTTTTACACTCTCGGATAAATTCAAACGCCTTCAAAACGTCTTTGTCTTCAGTGGCTGATTCTAAGTTCAGTATTTCTATGGCTCGAAATAATGCCGACCGCTGTTTCTTGTAGAGCGGTACCATGAAGGGTAAGTAATTGTTTCCCGCGTAGGCCATGTATTGATCGCACATCTCCAGTATTGTCTTCCCGTCCTTGGCGAGAACAGGGTCGAATGCGGATACCGAATCGGGCTTATCAAGGTAAACTTTAACCGTCCCTGACAGCACGGAAATGAGCCTGTCAGTTTGTTTCTGATGATGCGCCAGATACTCTTCGAGGTTTTTTTGTGCTGTGCGGTCGATCTTTTGAAGCGTTTTAATGACAATCTGTGCGGCACTGTCGAGAGTTTGCGCGTATTGATGTCGAATTAACACAATCATCAACGCCGAACGTTTGTTACTTTTGAGTCTTTTTATTTCTTTTAGATCAAGAGCTTTAGCTTCGTTAATGTACTGGCGATGCTTGGTCGGAGGAAGCCCTAGGTCAGTTGGCAACATGGTTTGCAATGACGAAAGCCACTCCAAGTAGCGAATGTACGCTTGAATATTTCGTGGGGTTGGTCGTTTTGCCTCGTGCTTTAAATCAGTCCAGCCATAACTATCAGGTCCTGAAGCATTCAAGAGTTTATTGACGGCCGCTCGACCTTCAGAATTCAGAAAATTCGACAGCAGGTCAAAGTACCTATTGTTTATCTCGGCGCGAGCACTTTGACATAAGCGTTGAAGTACACTGAACGGGGGCAGCTCATACTTTTCTTTAACCAAATATTCCAAGCTGACATTAATAATATCTGCCAACGCCTCTTTGGTTTTTGCGGCTTCTAAAGCCCATTGGAAAATCAAAACACCCGTTGCGTCATTATCGTAGGGTTTAAGCCCTAAGTATTTCCGAACCAACTTAATATGCCGGTCTTTAGCTCCTGAGCTGAAATATGTATTCAATTCAGTCTTAGACGATCGACTGCGAACAGCCTTTTTAATGTGTTCGATAATGCCTGTAGGAATATCTTTGATGGGCACAAATCGTCCCAATCGTTGTACTATTTTCAGTTGTACCAACAAGCCAAGGTAGGAGGCACTACTTCGCTTACAGTGCTTAATGGCGAAATTTAATTCCTTACTCGTTGGTGTGTAGACTTCATTCAGATCCTTTTGCGAAAATTCTTGCTTCAGTCTCGGGTAGGCTGTCTGATAAATAGCGACCATGCTGTTAGACCTTAATCAACGTCTGCTTTCGTTGTTTGACCATTCGCGAGTAACTGTTGCGAAAAAGGATCGGCGACTTCAATGTAACGCATGGCTGATTGAACATCTTTCCAACCAACGTATTCCATCAGGGACTTTGTATCCCACCCCTGAGTATTGGCCCAAGTAGCGAAGCCGCGACGTAATGAATGACTACTAAAAAACTCAGCCTCATCGATCTCTGCTCTTATACAACACTGTTTAATAATGCCAAGAATACTCACAGGGTGCAGTGCCGTGTCCGCAATATGCCCCCAACGATTAATTGAACGAAATACGGGTCCTTTGCCTAGCTGTGCCGCGTGAATCCAATCGAGGTAGGCCTCAACAGGGCAAAGTTGTTTGAGTGCTGGGGCTTTGTAGTGTCGCCCTAAGCGTGAATGATCGCCTTTGCTACGCGGGACGAATATTTCCATACCTTTGCCTGACTCAGCCTGTACATGTTCAACACAGAGACGGGCCAATTCGTCACTGCGAAAAGCTCGCCAAAACCCCATGAGCAACAAAGCTTTATCACGGATAGCTTGCAAGCCGTTTATTTGAGATCCGTTTTGAACCGTTTGATCTAAGGTGCTTATTAATTGCTTCAAATGATGCAGTTGGATAGGTTTAGCTTGTTTGGGGGTTGTTGGGTGCAGCTCAGCGATACCCTTAAGCACCTTTTTAACGTGGGGTGCTTTTGTTGGGTCTGGAAATCCCTGATCTTGGTGCCACGCTGCAATACCGGCTAGTCTTTGCCGTAGGGTGTTAATGGACAAACTATCGGCGTAGTCCGCTATGTAGTGGGTAATACTGTCGGCGGTCGCAGGGAGAAATCCACCCCACTACACTTCAAAATGCTCAATCGCGGCGCGATAGCTTTTTCGGGTGTTATCTCGCGTTGCTGCATGAAGGTAATCTTCAATATTGGCCAATCGTGTCACCTATCTGTTACTAATTATGTATTTTCAAAAGTTGTTCAAATTCTGTAGCTTACCGAAGATCGTCCTTTATTTGAGCGTGTCGCGACAACTTTCATCCTCAAACTCGAACTCAATAGTGGTGTGTTCAAGGTCAAAATAATCCAATTCATCGGCAATCTTTTGTTTCAAATTTAACTGGTGGGATAAGTCCATCGTATGTGATAACGCAAGGTGTGCTGTTAACACATGATGCTCACCGTCCAATGACCACAAATGAAGATGGTGCACGTCTTTTACACCCGCTAATTTCTTAAGAGTTTCTGCAATCTGATTATGAAGTTTTTTATCTGGTACTGCCTGTAAAAATAGGAGCCCGGTTTTCCATAAATTGCGAAAGACATTAAAGGCAATAAATAGGGTGAAACCAATAGATAAAATGGGATCGAGTATTGGCCAGTCAACAAACATAAGTACGATAGAGACAATGAATACTGCTACCCACCCCAAGACGTCTTCTAACAAATGCCAGTTTAAAACCCGCTCATTTAAGGTTTTTCCTCCGCTGAGTTTGTACGCAGCGAATCCATTCACGGCTATACCAAAGATAGCCATACCGAGCATACCTTCAGCGACAGGCATTTCCGGGTTTTGCAGGCGAGGTATGGCTTCACTTAGCACCCAAAGGGAGCCAGCAACCAATACCATCCCATTTATCAAAGACCCTAATAGCGAAAAGCGTCTGTAGCCGTAGCTAAAATTTCCGCTTGCGGGCTTATTGCTCCAATATGATAAAAACCAGGCTAACCCAATCGACAGGCTGTCGCCTAAGTCATGTACCGCGTCCGCCATGATCGCTGTACTATTAGTAAGCCAGCCACCAATGAATTCAATGATTGTAAAGCCGACATTGAGGAAAAAAGCCCAAGCAATTCTTGAACTTGAATCATCACTATTATGTGCGTGACCGTGGTTATGCATTTCTTTTCCTTGCTTGTTATCCAGACGCGGCAACGTTTTTGCCGCGTCTTTCATTAAGGACGATTAGTTATTAGCCTTCACAACTTTTAGGCGATCATTTTTATGAAACCAATGATAGAGAACGGGTAACACGAGCAACGTTAGCAAAGTGGAGGAAATAATCCCGCCGATAACAACGGTGGCTAACGGGCGTTGAACTTCTGCTCCGGTACCTGTGTTTAATGCCATTGGCACGAATCCAAGACTGGCTACCAATGCAGTCATTAATACGGGTCGCAAACGCACAAGCGCGCCCTCTGTTACTGCAAGCATCAAGTCACCTTTCTCGTGCCACAGATCACGGATAAACGCTAGCATCACTAATCCATTTAGCACCGCAACTCCCGACAAAGCGATAAAACCAATTCCGGCGGAAATGGACATAGGCATGCCACGCAGTGCCAAAGCTAAAACACCACCAGTTAGAGCTAATGGCACACCACTGAAAATAATGAGGGCATCCTTCAGTGACCCAAAAGCCATCACCAACAAGCCAATGATAAGCAGTAAAGTCAACGGTACGACGATAGATAATCTTTTACTCGCAGATTCGAGTTGTTCGAAGGTGCCGCCATAGTCAAGCCAATACCCAGCCGGAATATCTACCTGTGACGAAATTTGGGCCTTTACATCCTCAACAAACCCGCCAAGATCTCGACCACGCACGTTGGCTGTAACAACAATGCGGCGCTTACCATTTTCACGACTGATTTGTGCCGGTGCAGGCGAAATATCCAAGGTGGCAACTTCAGACAAAGGAACATAGTCACCGTTTGGTAACGGTACGGGTAAGAAAGCTAGGCGTTCGATATCTCGCCGAACAGTTTCCGGTAAACGAACTACCAGCTCAAACCGCCGATCCCCTTCATACAGTATTCCTGCACTTTCACCGCCAATTGCTGTCGCCACCCACTCTTGCAACTCGGAGACATTAAGACCATAACGCCCCAACGCAGTCCGTTTGGGAATGACTGACAAGGTTGGCAAGCCAGTAACCTGCTCAACTCTCGCATCGGCGGCACCATCGACTTTACTCAGTGTTTTTAAAATATCATTGGCCGTGACAACTAGTTGATCCAGATCATCGCCGAAAACTTTGATACCCAAATCAGCTCGAACGCCAGAGATCAATTCATTGAATCGCATTTGAATGGGTTGGGTGAATTCGTAATTATTGCCCGGTAATTCTTCGAGTGATTTTTCCATTTGCTCAACTAATTCTTGCTTAGTAAGCGATGGGTCTGGCCACTGTGAACGCGGTTTTAAAATCACAAAATTATCGGCGACATTAGGCGGCATGGGGTCAGTCGCCACTTCGGCGGTACCGATACGCGCAAACACTTTATCGACTTGAGGAAAGGATTTTATGCGTTGTTCAAGCAATTCCTGCATTTCCACCGCCTGCTCCAATCCTGTACCCGGAATTCGCATAGCGTGCAATGCAATATCACCTTCATTAAGTTGCGGTACAAACTCGGAGCCTAACGTTGTCGATAACCAAAGAGAGGCCGCAACCAGTACTGTTGCACTGCCTACAACCAACCAGCGAAATTTTAATGCGAGTAACAACGCAGGTTCATACGCAGATTTTGCGCCGCGAATCACAATCCCTTCTTTTTCGCTGATTTTTCCTTTTAAGAATACCGCTACAGCGGCAGGCACGACCGTTAATGACAGCACCATAGCTGAAATTAGTGCCATAACGACTGTTGCCGCCATAGGGTGGAACATTTTCCCTTCAACACCGGTCAATGAAAAAATGGGGATATACACAACGGTAATAATTGCAACACCAAAAAGACTGGGACGAATGACTTCGGCTGTCGCTTCGTAAACCACGTTTAATCGTTCACGTAAATCCAATTGTCCTGAGTGCTGCGCGTTGGATAAACGACGGATAGCATTTTCTACAATAATCACTGCGCCATCGACAATTAGCCCAAAGTCTAATGCCCCCAAACTCATCAAATTAGCGGACACACCTGTTTTGACCATGCCAGTAATCGTCATTAGCATGGCTAGTGGTATCACCGCAGCTGTAATCAATGCCGCACGGAGATTGCCCAATAATAAAAACAATACGGCAACAACAAGTATTGCGCCTTCTAGAAGGTTCTTACTTACTGTGGCAATGGCTTTGTCGACGAGCGCCGTACGATCATATACAGAGGTCGCTACTACACCTTCAGGAAGGGATGCTTGAATAGTCTCAAGGCGCAGCGCCACATCGCGTGCCACTGTACGGGAGTTTTCACCAATCAACATCATGGCCGTACCTAAAACTGTTTCTACACCATCCTGTGTTGCAGCGCCTGTTCGTAGTTCCTTGCCAATAGCGATACTCGCAACATCAGATACCTTAACTGGAATTGTATTATTCTCAGCGATAATGACGTTGGCGATATCTTCTATGGTTGCTAGCTGCCCAGGTGAACGAACTAATAGTTGCTGACCGTTTCGCTCAATATAGCCAGCGCCGCGGTTACCGTTATTGGCCTCTAGCGCTTGAACGATATCTTCCATTCCAACATTGAAATGCAACAGCTTTTGAACATCAGGGGTTATATGATATTGCTTGTTGTAACCACCAATACTGTTGACCTCTACAACGCCCTTAACCTGTGCAAGCTGTGGTTTTATGATCCAATCTTGAATCTCACGTAATGCAGTAGCGTCATAAGGCTTGCCATTAGCATCTACGGCGTCAGGCAAGGCTTGTACCGTATACATGAATATTTCTCCAAGCCCAGTAGAAATCGGTCCCATCTCTGGTTCCATGCCTGGAGGTAAGGCACTCTTTATTGCGCCTAATTTTGTATTAATTAAGTTTCTGGCAAAATATATATCGGTGCCTTCATCGAAGACGACGGTTACCTGTGAAAGACCGTAACGAGATAAGGATCGGGTATAAGCAAGATTGGGTAACCCAGCCAGTGCTGTCTCTACCGGATAAGTAATTCTTTGTTCTGCTTCCAGGGGTGAATAACCCGGAGCTGAAGTATTGATTTGTACCTGAACATTTGTAATGTCTGGAACAGCATCGATAGGGAGTTTTTGATAACTCCAAAAACCTATACCGACAATCAGAAAAATACTACACAAAAATAATAAACGCCGCTCGATGGCAAGGCGTAAAATGGAATTAATCATCATATACCCCTTAGTGTTCGTGCTCGGCTTCGGATTTTTCGATGTCAGCTTTTATTAAGTAGCTGTTCGCTATTACATATTGGGTGCTTCCTTGAATACCCGATAATACTTCTGTAAATTCGTCGTCGCTGCGACCTAGAACGAGCGGAGTAAAGCGGTAGTCGTCATGCTCTTTGACAAAGATTCCGGTGCGCCCCCCCATAGTTTGCAAAGCCGAATTCTTGACGGCGATCGGTGCCTCAAATTCGTTGATGACAATCTTCCCTTCAACCATCAATCCAGGAAACCAATTATTTTTAGTGTTATTGATTTTTGCTCGCACAATAAGATAAGGCGAATCTTCTTCGGCTGGCAACATGTGAGAAATACGCGAATCGATACGCTTTTCACCTGCCGTTACATGAATGGGTTGGCCAATGTTAATCGATTGTTGTTGTGTCGAAAAAATACGTAAATCTGCCCACAATGATTCAAAACTTGCTATCGAAAACAGCACTTGCTCCTGTGTCATTTCCCCTTTGTTGGCATGACGTTGAATAATTGTGCCGCCAATCGGTGCACGAACATCGTAGCGCTTTAAACTCTCATTGGATTCAATGACGGCAAGCAGATCGCCTTCCTTAACTTGATCGCCAATATTGAACGCCACAGACCGAACAATACCCGGAAATCGTGCACGAACATGACTGGTGCTCTCTGGCGCCGTCGTCAAACGCCCATAGGTTGTGAATGTTTGGTGGAGTGTTTGCGATCCAGTTTGCGCGATTTCAATACCCACCTTTTGAGCCATGGCGTCATTAATTTCAGTCGAGTTTTCCTCGCCGTGTCCGTGCTCATCCTCTTCTCCATCGTCATGATGTGAGCCTTCATCGTGATCATGCTCTTTCTCTGCATCATGACCATGCTCATCATCATCGTGATTTTCTTTATTACTATGTTTCTGATCGTGGGCCTCTTCGTGCGCACTATCTTTGGAGTGTTTGTGATCGTGCTCTTCACTAGCCTGGACGGCAGCAGTAAGGCTTGTACAAAAAATGATAAAAAATAAAGCAAATGTCTGTTTCATTGTCTAATCCTGTCTTTTCAATGTTTTTTAACATTGAAATAAAATTTGGGTTCAGTGAGAGTGTCACCATCTTCATGATGAGAACCTTCCTCGTGATCATGCTCTTTCTCGGCATCATGATCATGCTCGTCATCATCGTGTTTTTCTTTATTACTATGTTTCTGATCGTGGGCTTTTTCGTGCGAACTATTTTCAGAATGTTTGTGGTCGTGTTCTTCACTAGCCTGGACGGCAGCAGTAAGGCTTGTACAAAAAATGATAAGAAATAATGCAAATGGCTTTTTCATTGTTTAATCCTGTTTTTTCGAAGCTTAAATGCATCGAAATAAAAATGGGTTTATTGAGTTATCGTTGCTGACTAATTGAGTGGCTCTGAAATGAGTTGCTCTATAACGGCCTGATTAAGTGATGCAGCGGCGGCACTCTCAATGAGTGATCGCTTCGCATCAAGTAACTCTTTTTGTGCCGCTATCCAGTCTTGATAGCTGTACCGTCCTGTTTCGTAGGCGCGCTGAGTTGATGCTAAGGCAGAATTTAAGTCCGGCAAGATGGTTGTACGAAAGACCTTGACTGCTGCGACATGCTGTTGCCGCTGTGAATAGGCTTCGAACAACTGCACATGCAACTTCAATAGCGCTGTTTGACGCTCGTAAATCACTTCGTTTTCGGACGCCATCGCAGATTTCAGTGCTCCTCTGTTTCGTTTACCACTGAATAATGGAATCGACACGCCAGCAGTAAATGCCGTATCGCCGCTATCTTCAAATCGACGTACACCAAGCTGCCACCCCAGATCGGCTTTGGATTGAGTTTTGGCAAGCGAGACCTGAGCCTTTTTCAAGCGCGCTTCACTGGCGAACTGGGCGATTGCAGGTGACGATTTAGCACGCTCATATAAAGCAATGAAATCTGATGCCGTACCGTAGGTATAAATATCCCCATCGAGTTTGGACCAGCTGGGTAAGGTTTCTCCCCAATAAGCGGCGATCTTGATCTGTAACCGCTGAAACTGTTGCTCTAGCGCATCAACCTGTAGCTGAGAGTGTGAGAGTGTAGATTTTGCACGCTTAACTTCATATTCCGGAGCGGCTCCCTGGTTCGATCGATTTTTGACAATCTTTAGAGTGCTTTGCGCAAGGTTACGTGCTTCTACAGCAAGTTCTGACAATGCTTGGGCCTCAAGAGCCTGGATAAACGTACTGGTCAGATCACCCAAAACATCCAATGTAAAGGCTTGACGGTGGTAGTCGAACGTTTGCAGTTGTGCGTTAGCCACGGATAGACGAGCGCGCCGCTTACCGCCTAATTCGATGACAGAAGATAAGGCAAGTGTGGTTTCGGCCGATGTCACTCCAGACAACTCACCGGAACCCGCAAAGTTTTCAACCTCTATGCTGACATTCAGCGCGGGGGTTAATTCACTGGTCTCTCTGCGACCAAGAAGAACATCTTTCTTTATATTAAATTGATGAAGTTGAGGATTTTGCGCCAAGGTTTTCGTAATGGCCTGGTGAAGTGATAACGGTTGACCGCTATTTTGAGCAAAAGCCTCTTTCGAGACGATAGAGAGTATAACTAACCCTACAGCTGCGCAAAAACGCAGGCGCGAGCCAGAGCATTGATGGAAAAACATATTTTAGTCCTACTAAATGAATCATTATGTCGAAAGAGTTCGACCGTTTATAAATGTGAGGACTAAACGATTGGAGGGCGGTAAAGTGAATGAGAAGGCTGGGATGTGTATCGATCCGTATACATAAATGTCACGGAAGGACTATTAATTTCGCCTATATGGCAAGATGAAGCAGGTAAGACAGAGGCACCTATGCTATGACAGTGACAACAGTGGTGGCAATCAGAAGAGCCATCTTGTTGGTTTGCATCATTAAATACGATATCTGCGGCCGGTTCATGTATATGCTCAGCAATAATTTCGTGCTGGTTATTGGACTGGTGAAACTGGTGCGCGTCAGCGACTGCTGCAAATGATTGCAGAAGGATAATAATCGCTAAAAAAGAGTGTATGTACGCGTTTCGCACCTAATTTTTGACCTTTAAGTTAAGGGCTGAGAGGTAAATTAGTCTATAGACATTGATGGAAAGTTCAATTCTTTTGTTAATTGATAATTCTGAGAATATGTATCGCGATGCTTCCGATCTCGCTTCAGCAATTGATGATAGTCTGTTGATGGCATCCATTCTGTTTTAAAACTTCGTTAGCACCTCCTATTACCTGACAGAAATTAGTGTGCCACTACAGTAAGAGCCAGGTGACGATAAGCAGTTATCAACTCATATTGGAGGCGAGTCTAGTTTAAAAATACCATTGAGCCTACATGTAGTTCCCGCTAGAATCCCCTTCTTATAACCAGTTCAATGGTTATACCTTATATAATTAAGATTATCGGAATATAAAAAGTAGCACTTTTTGCCGGCTGAACTAAATGCGCATGGGTGGACACCAAGGGGGATCTCGTACTCTGTGATCAGTTGATAATTACAAAGGTAATGATAATAACCACTTGTTGATAATGATTCTTATCATTATAATCATTATCAACAACTCATTACCTGTAGTTATTGGAGTAGCTAATGAAGGTTCGAACCGCCCCCAAAAATCACCTACCAACGTTATTAGGTGCAGCCATAGCGCTTACCACCGCATCATTCAATACTCACGCCGAAGAGTCCGGCATCAAATTGCCAAATATGGTTGTTATTGGGAAAGGTGAATCAGACTTGGTGTATCAGCCCGGTTCGGTCGCTGTGGTAGACAGTGAGCAATTGGAGCTGATACAGCCCCGCTCTACCGAAGATGCATTAAGACGTATTCCAGGTATCGCAATTAAGGGCGAAGAAGAAAGTGCCGTGGTAGTGAATATTGGTATGCGTGGATTACCTGCTGACAGTTCAAAAACCTTAATTCTTGAAGATGGCGTACCTGTGGCTCCTGGCTTATTTGTCGGTAATGGACGCTATTACAATCCACGTATTCAGCGTATGGAAGCGATTGAAGTTCTCAAAGGCGCGGCTTCCTTGCGGTATGGCCCAAGCACCATCGGCGGTGTGATTAACTACACCACCAAAACACCTGAGCCAGGTACAACCTTGTCTTTACGTACTGGCAGTTGGAATACCCATGAAGCGACCGTTGAGGTAGGTGGAATGTCACCTTCTAAAGACGCTATCTTTGGTGCGGTAATTACCAAAGCGCAAAGCGATGGTTTTATGGATAAAGGCTACGATATGACCGATATAATGCTTAAGGCGGGCATGGCGGTTGGAACGAATCAGTGGCTTGGCATTAAATATACCGATTACGATAACGAAGCGAATATTTCTTATCGTGGTTTATTTGTTGAAGACTATGAAAATGGTGCCGACTACAACCCAGCTCCTGATGATTACTTTATCACTGGTCGTCGCGGTCTAGATTTGAATCACGAATGGGACATCAGTACAAATCTACGTCTTAATACCTTAGTGTATTGGAGTGAAACCTTCCGCGATTACTGGCGTTATGGCATCACTAACAACAATACTGATTCACCAGTGACTGGCCGTTGGGCATACAGTGATAACCTCAATGGCAACAACCGTAACTTTGAGCGTGTAGGAATCGAGACTCGTTTGCATGTCACTCATAGGATGTTTGGCATTCACAACGAAGCTGAAATTGGATTGCGATACCTAACAGAAGAAATGAAAGACCAAACCATTGGTGCAACACGTTTGCAGGATCGAACGGGCACCATCAACCGAGATCGAATTGATTCAGCGGATAGCTTGGCCCTTTTCGCGCAGAATCGCTTAAGCTTAACAGACACACTGGCGGTAACCCCTGGCGTTCGAGTCGAACAATACACTCAAACACGTAAAGACCTTACTCAAGATAGAGGCGTGAATACCGCTGAAACGGACAACACAGAAGTATTGCCTGGTGTCGGCTTAACTTGGCAACTTGCTCCAGCGGCTCAAGTATATGGTGGCGTGTATAAAGCGTTTTCTCCGGCTGAAAATGGCGTCGCACTTGATGGTTTGACGGATCAAGAATTAGAAGCTGAACGCTCAACCAATATTGAGCTAGGCGTTCGTGGTGGTCAGGGCGGCTTCCGCTATGAAGCAACAACGTTCCAAATGGATTTCACGAATCAAATTATTGCGGGTAACTCCAATCCTGCATTAAGTCAGACCAACGCAGGGAAAACGCTACATCAAGGCATGGAATTGGCAGCCGCCTTCCAGTTTGAAAGCGGGTTCTTCGTTGACAGTAATGTGACCTATATCCCGATCTCTGAATACCGCTCTGGCGATAACAAAGGCAATCGAATTGTCTATTCTCCAGAATTATTGGCTAACCTAGCGGTTGGTTATATGACCGAGAATTTGAAAACTGAATTGAGTGCAAATCATACTGGCTCTCAGTACGCCAGTGCAGATAATCGCGAGGAAATCAGTGGCAATAATGGCGGAGTCGGCGGTATCTGGGGCGGAGAGCTAGATGCATATACTACGCTCAATTTAACGGCTCAATATGACCTTGTTCCACAACTGACTCTTTCTGGGTCGATAAAAAACCTAACCGACGAGCGCTATGTCTCAGGGCTACGTCAAGGGATTTATGTGGGGCCGGAGCGTAACTTTGATATTGGTGTACGCTATACCTTCTAACTAAATTTATAGCCTTGCTGTTTTGATAACTGATAATAAAAATCCCGCGATCATCGCGGGATTTTCCGTTTCAACTATTTCCGATAATTTGTTAAGTCCCGCACAATCCAGTAGCCTAAAGAATCTCGAAATATTCACTTCAAACCTAGAGCTACAATTGTGCCAAAATCGGCTTCTCTGACACCTCCGCCCCCTATCATCGATCAGCTCAATGAGATCGGCAGCCCGCTGAAATACGCGCGCCAGCTCAGCAAAGTTCTTCCTGTTGTTGATCAGGTCGACGGTGCCTTTGATGATCTCGTCCACACTCTCACCTTTTTAATGGCTTACGACGGTTCAACAGCCACCTTTAATAGCTACCGTCGTGAATCTGAGCGCCTATTGCAGTGGTGCTGGGGAATTAAGAAGATTTCACTGTGTGACTTACGCCGCCAAGAACTCGAAGAATTTATTCACTTTTGCCAGAACCCGCCTAAGCAATGGGTAGGCACCAAACAAGTGGCGCGTTTTAAAAACAAACAAGGTGAACGAGTCGTTAACTCTGATTGGCGTCCATTTGTGGCCAAGCCAGACAAGATAGGTAACGCCTCTGCTCTGGCATTATCGCAAAAGTCACTACAAGCGTTATTCGCGGTGCTATCAACGTACTTCAACTTTCTTATTCAGGAAGATTACTTAAAGCTCAATCCAGTGGCGCTCATTCGGCAGAAAAGTAAGTTTCTGCAGCGCCATGCTTATCAAGAGCCTGTTCGTCGAATATCGAACTTACAGTGGGATTTCATTCTTGAGATTGTAGATGAGCTGGCCGTCGAAAATCCTGCCGAACACGAACGGACTCTTTTTATAATGAAGGCTCTATTCGGCATGTATTTACGTATCTCTGAGTTAGTGGCTGATGAAAGATCCGCCCCCGTGATGGGTGACTTTCAGGCTGACCAAGATGGTCACTGGTGGTTGCGCGTGGTCGGCAAAGGCAACAAGGCACGCATGGTGACGGTATCTGATGACATGCTGTCGGCACTCAAGCGCTACCGCAAACACTTAGGGCTACCTGCCATGCCTTACATTGGAGAGCAAACACCTCTCATTCCTAAGCTACGCGGACGTGGCCCAGTAACGAGTACACGCCAGATTCGCTATTTAGTGCAGCGCTGTTTTGATATGGCCTTTGAACGAATGCAAGCGAAAGGCTTAGAAGATGAAGCGCAAGAGCTACGTGTATCAACCGTGCACTGGCTTCGCCATACGGGTATTTCAGAAGATGTGAAGTTTCGCCCTAAAGAGCACGTTCGCGAAGATGCGGGCCACGCCAGTATGGCGACAACAGATAGATACATTGATACCGAAATGCGCGAGCGTCACGCAAGTGCCCGCCACAAAAAATTAAAGCCGGATTTCGACTAGGACCAGCGGGGGCATTTGAACGAAAACCTACGGTTTTGACTCCCAGGCCCTCCGCGTAACCGTAGGTTTCCGAATAATCACCCCTTCCCCTCATCTTCAATAAAGTACGTACCATTGGGCAACAC
>OJBO01000097.1_pt1 | contig 51157 bp, 46 predicted proteins | sample 1590461 | NCBI WGS metagenome assembly OJBO01 (sample SAMN05416836, study PRJEB24817) | seawater metagenome | isolation source: Sea water | place: Canada:Atlantic | collected 2013-07 | reverse complement strand
GATAACAGATTTCATCCGCTAGCGACGTCACAAAAGGTATGTGACGCGTGGCAAAGACAATCAGAAGCACGGGACAGGTGGCACTCTGCCAAGCATTGGTCGACGCCCGTGTCAAAGCGGGCCTTGGTCAGAAAGACTTGGCGGACAGGCTCAGATGCCACCAATCCCTTATTGCCCGTCTTGAAAGCGGCCAGCGCCGGGTCGACGTCGTCGAACTGGTCGTTTTGGCCCGCGCCATCGGCTTTGACCCGTTCGAAGTTCTGGCGATCGTTGAAGCCGCCACGGAGCCCGACCACAGGATTTGAAGCCAATGAATTGTTGAGAACACGGAAACCCATTTTCCCGGTCTGATGAGCACTCCCTCATCTAGAACCAGTTAGCCAAAATCAACGAAGTCCGGCGCGCGGTCGTAGTGAACGCTCTGCAACCCCACGCCGCAATTCGCAGCGCCACAGTGCAGGAAGTCAGTAAACAGTGAACGATGATAAGGGTGAGGGCGTCGCGATCGCCAATCTGATCGGGACCGATGGGTGCAGTGTTGTTGGTTGGGTTTATCGCTGGAGTACAGGCTCACATGCGGTGATGTGGGACGTCCAAGGGCCCCAGCCAGTATCGGAAACCCGGCCGGATATAAGTGACGAACAGAAGCAAGAAATCGACTTCGATGCACTCACGCGAATGCGAAGTGGCGACGGCGGTTGAGGAGTGCGAACCTGCGGTATTTGCCGAAACGCCAAACAGCATGTGGACCGCGACGCGTACGCGGTGCGGCCGTACACGTCAAAGAAGCCGTCTTCCGAGACCAATCTACGTGGCGGCAGGTCAGTAGTTCACCTGCTCGAACCCGTAGTTATCCTCATAGTCACGCCAATCGACGAAGACGGATCGGTGATAAATGCCAGGGCAATGCTCGCCCCAGCGCTCAAGGCCTACGTGAGCCGAAGGAAGGGCAGTGACGGAAGACCTCTGCCAAGTGAAATCGCCTTGGGTCCCGTAAGTGCCGAGGACCACGGTCGCGCTTCGGTTACAGTCCCCATCGCGCCCGGACTCGTGCTGTCGCGCATACCGTACATCAAAGACGCGAATGGATCGGACAAAATTGAACTCTGGACCGCTGATATCAATGTCCGCCCGATCCTGGACGAGGCGAAGCACGAAGTCTGCTGGAATGCCGCCCGTTCCGGTTTCTGGAGAGCGCCAAACGGCATTTGTTGATTTTGTTTGGACGGCAACATCATCGCCTGGAAACGATTGGTGGGGCGAATAGTCCTTGGCGTGAAACAAGGCTTCGAAGATTCGGTCTACATTGCTCGGATGCCGTTCGGTCTCATAAGATGCGCCCATGGGACAGCGCCAAATCTGCAGTGGTGGTTCCACAGGCCAAGGCGTGATGCGACGGATAAACTCGGCACGGGCACGGCTGCAGGGCACGGAAGCGGGCCAACCGCCGGACAGGCAGAGAAGGATTGCGCAGTCGATTGGATAGGTTTGTGCTTTTGTGGTGCTCGGCAGCACACCGGTTGCCAAAGCGGTTACAGCGGTTAGGCATAGAGACAGTCGTCTAAGTTGAAAGCGCATGGTAGGGGACCCTTTGTCGGGAACCACCTTACCTTTAATAATATACTATTGCAACGCAAAGTGTATTACGCGCATAATCATGGTTATGTTAAATTCCAAATCTCATTGTTCTTGGTAACCCGCGCTTCCGCGAAGAGCTTTTCCAGGTGCGCTGCGGCATTGCGTTCGGCAGCCATTGCGATATGCGGGTCGGATTTCTTGTAAACCGATACTGCAATATTCTTGATCGTATCGGGTTTTTTCGACAGATGCGCGAGAATCTCTGCTTCGCGGCGCATCCGGTTGTCGAGCAATCGCTGGATGTAGGGTTGCGGGTCGTGAAGCACGGGGCCGTGACCGGGCAAGCAGACCCTGTCATTACGGTCGATCAATCGTTGAAGCTGGGCGCAGTAATCGCGCATGTTGCCGTCAGGCGGGCTTACGATCGAGCTGTTCCAACCCATCATGTGATCACCAGAAAACAGAACCCCGTCCGGTCGTGCGAAGCACAGATGATCGCTTGCATGACCGGGCGTGTGCAGAACAGTGAGCCCGGCGATCACATCACCGTCGTCAAGGTATCCGTCAGGTTCGAAGGCGTCGTCCGGAAACACCCGTGAGACGTGAACAGGCAGACCTGTCCTTTCGCGCAGTGCCGGCGCGGCGCCGAAATGATCGGAATGGTGATGTGTGACGAGAATTCCGGTGGCACCTTCTCCCAGAGTTTCGACGATGGCTTCGAAATGGTCGTGGTCTTCTACCGGTCCGGGGTCGATCACGAACCGGCCGTCAGAGCTGTCGATGATATAGGTGTTCGTCCCGTAATAGGTCATCTTTCCCGGATTGTCGGCAACGATCCTCTGAATGCCCTCGGCCACCTCGACAGCCTGAGCGCGACACGGTTCGGGTTCCGTGAAAAACATGCTGCTTTTCGTCATTGATGATCACCATCTTCCATGCTTGCGCAGATTATCCTTGTGTTCGCCAAATGGTCGGCGTCTCGGGCTGACGGTTCACATGCGTTTCGCAACCTCTTCGAGCATCACCTCGCTGGCACCGCCGCCGATGGCCTGAACACGGGCATCGCGTGACATCCGCTCGACTGGTGTTTCGCGCATGTAGCCCATGCCGCCGTGGAATTGCACACAGTCGTAGAGCACTGAGTTTACCAGCTCGCCGCAGTACGCCTTGACCATCGAGACCTCTTTCACGCAATCGCGGCCTGCCACATCCTGCCTGGCTGCATGATAGACAAGCTGGCGACCTGCCTCGATCCGGGTCTGACAGTCGGCTAGCCGCTGGCGGATGGCTTGCTTGTCCCACAACACGCCGCCAAAGGCCTTGCGTTGCTTGACGTAGTCCACGGTCATGTCCAGTGCGGTCTGTGCCTCGGCGCAGGCCATGGCGCCCAGAACGATGCGTTCGTTCTGAAAGTTCTTCATCACCGAATAGAAGCCTTTGTTGACCTCGCCGAGAATATTCTCCGCCGGGACGCGAACATCCTCGAAAATCAGCTCGGCGGTGTCCGAACACAGCCAGCCGGTCTTGTTCAGCGCCCGTCCGACCGAGAAACCGGGCGTGCCCTTTTCGATCGCGAACATGGTGATTCCGCGCGACCCCTTGGCATCTGGATCGGTCTTGGCACCGACGAAATAGATGTCGCCGTGCACGCCGTTGGTGATGAACATCTTGGTGCCGTTCAGCACCCAGTCCGACCCGTCCTGCACCGCGCGGCTGCGCATGCCCGCCACGTCCGACCCGGCACCCGGTTCGGTCACTGCCACGGCGGCGATTTTGTCGCCTGCGGTAATCGACGGCATCCAGCGGGCTTTTTGCTCCGGGGTGCCGGCGTTTTCAAGATGCGGCGAGGCCATATCGGTATGGACCAGCACCGTGGCCGCGAAACCGCCGAATGTGGAGCGTCCGACCTCTTCGGCCAGGACCACGCTGGACATCACATCCAGCCCGGCGCCACCGTATTTTTCGTCATAGCGCATGCCCAGAACGCCAAGATCACCCATTCGGCGCAGCACGTCGCGCGGCACCATGCCCTCCTCTTCCCAGGCGTCGGCCTTGGCCGTCACTTCGGTCTGGATGAACCGACGCAGCTGATCGCGGATCATGTCGAGGTCTTCGTTGAACGGGCCGCCGGTTGTGGTGATGGTTTCCTGTTTGGTCATGTTTGTTCCTCCGGGTCGAGTTTGACGAGTGGGGCGTGTCCGGCGACTGTATCGCCCGGCGCACAATAGATTTCCGCTACCACGCCCGCGACCGGCGCGGGCAGGCTTTGCAGCAGTTTCATGGCTTCCAGCACCACCAGCGTATCCCCAGCGGCGACAGTATCGCCGGGAGCGACGCGCACCTCGGCAACGGCGCCCGGCATCGGGGCTGTCAGCAGGTCAGCGCCGCTTGCGCCGACGCTGGCGCGGGCGAGGTGCCGATCTTCCAGTGTGCGCAGGTCTGTCAGGGTCATCCCCGCAGGAGTCTGCAGATGCACCCGCCAATGATCGCCGGCGCGTTCGACATGGGCAATGCGCGTGAACGGAACACCGTCGACGCGCCCGCTCAGGCGGTCGGCGGCCATGGCGGCGGTTTTGGTTGTGAGGCTCTGGCCGTCCGGCAGAACAGCGACAAGGGTTTCCGGGGTGCCGGATATGCGGATCGGATCATCCAGAGATGTGGTCCAATAGGATGCTGCACCGCGCCGTCCTGCGGGGGCCGTGAGCCGCCACGCTCCGAGGCTTTCCCAGGGCGATGTGCCCGCCGGGGCGAGATGCAGATGGAGCGCCATGACGGCGAGTCCGGTGTCGCGGGTGTCGGGCGTGGGTTGCGTCCAGCCATCCGGGAACATCTCGGGCAGTCCCGAGGTGTGATGGCGAAGCGCCTGAAAATCCGCGTGTGTCAGCAAGGCGCGTTGATACGACAGGTTCAGCCCCACACCGCCAACGGCGAAGGTATCAATCGCGGCGACAGCCCTGCGGATCGCCCCGGCGCGGTCGGGCGCGTGGACGATCAGCTTGGCCAGCATGGAATCGTAATGGTGACCGACGACCGAGCCCGCCGCGACTCCGCTGTCCAGCCGTACGCCTGCGGGCGGTGCCCAAAGGGTGATCCGGCCGGTTTCGGGGCGGAAATTTTCGGCCGGGTTCTCGGCGGCGATGCGCACCTCGATGGCGTGGCCGTCGAACCGCACATCGGTCTGCGCCAGCGTCAATGGCTCGCCCCGCGCGATGCGCAACTGCCATTCGACCAGGTCGATGCCGGTGATCGCCTCGGTCACAGGATGTTCGACCTGCAGGCGGGTGTTCATCTCAAGAAAGTAGTATTCGCCGCGCGACGGGTCATAAAGGTATTCCACCGTTCCCGCCGAGCGATAGTCGATGGATTGCGCCAGCCGGACCGCCGCCGCGCGCATGTCATCGCGCAGATCTTCGGGCAGATCGGCGGCGGGGGCCTCCTCGATCAGTTTTTGGTGGTTGCGTTGCAGCGAACAGTCGCGGTCCCCCAGATGCAGCAGGGTGCCGTGGCTGTCGCCCAGCACCTGCACCTCGACATGGCGGGCACGGGGCGCGTAGCGTTCGAGGAAAACCGCTGCATCGCCAAACGCGCCTTTCGCCTCGGACCGGGCGGAGGCAATGGCCTCCGGCGCGTCGGCCAGATCGGTGACAAGTCGCATGCCGCGCCCGCCTCCCCCCGCACTCGCCTTGACCAGAAGCGGCGTGCCAAGCGCCCGCGCTTCTTCCAGCAACCGCGCGTCGGATTGGTCGGTGCCGCGGTAACCGGGCAGGACAGGCACACCCGCGGCCTCTGCGGCGGCCTTGGCCTCGATCTTTGATCCCATCATGGCAATCGCGCCCGGTTCCGGCCCGATAAACACAAGGCCTGCCGCCTCGACCGCAGCGGCGAAACCGGCGTTCTCGGACAAAAAGCCATAGCCGGGATGCACCGCGCCCGCGCCGGTCGCGCGGGCGGCGTCAAGAATGGCATCGACGTTCAGATAGCTTTCCGAAGGTGCCGCCCCGCCGATGCAGACGGCGTGATCGGCTTCGATTACAAAGGGTGCATCGCGGTCGGCCTCGGAAAAGACCGCCACCGTTTCCAGCCCCAGCTTGCGGCACCCGCGCTGGATGCGCCGGGCGATTTCGCCCCGGTTGGCGATCAGGACGCGGGTAAAGCTCATTTCACCCGCCAGGAAGGAGTGCTTTTGTCGAGGAAACTGTTGATGCCTTCGATGCCTTCCTCGGTCTCCCAGGCGTCGGCCAGACGGTCGGCGGTATAGATCATGTTGGTTTCCAGATCATGCGCCGCGACATAGGCGATCAGTGCTTTGGTGTCAGCCACAGCACCCGGCGCAGCCTGCAAGTGATTATGCACGACGCGCTCGATGGCAGCATCCAATTCACCGGCGGCGGCGACCTCGGTCAACAGACCGATCCGTTCGGCGCGCGTGCTGTCGAACAGCGCCCCCGACAGCATGGTTTCGCGCGAATGCACCTTGCCGATGCGGGCCACGACATAGGGCGAGATATTGGCGGGCAACAAGCCCAGTTTCACCTCTGTCAGGCCAAAGCGCGCGTCGTCCGCCCCGATCGTATAGTCGCAGACCGAAATCATGCCGACGCCGCCGCCATAGGCCGGGCCGTTGATCCGACCGATCAGGGGTTTGGGCAGGGTATCGAGGCGGCGTAGTAAATACGCAAGCGTCGCGCTTTGATCGACCCGCTCTGCGCGGGACTTTTCAATGTTGGAAGAGAACCAGTTGAAATCCCCACCGGCGCAAAAACTCTTGCCGGTTCCGGTCAGGATCACGATACGCACCTTGTCATCGGCGGCCAGTTTCTCTGCGGCATCCGCAAGCTCGGCGATCAACGTTCCGTTCAGGGCATTGTGTTTGTCAGGCCGGTTGAGTGTTACCGTGGCGACACCGCGTTCGTCGGTTTCAAGCAGGATGGTTTCGTAGGTCGTTGTCATGGTGTGGGCCTCACATTCTGAATACGGGCGTGTGGCGCCCTGCTTCGGGTACCGAAGAGACGATGGCCAGACACAGGCCAAGGATATCGCGGGTCTGACCCGGTTCGATCAGCCCGTCATCCCACAACCGCGATGTGGCGTAATAGGGATCGGACTGTTCACCGTACTGAGCGCGCACCTGCGCCTCGATCTGGTCCATATCGGCCTGCATCTTGTCTGGATCGCCCCCCTTCTGGCGGCGCAGTTCCAGCATTACGTTGGTGGCGATGTCGGCGGACATGGTGGCCAGTTCCGCCGTCGGCCACGCAAAGAGGAAGTTCGGCGCAAAGCCGCGCCCGCACATGCCGTAATTACCCGCCCCGTAAGAGCCGCCCAGAAGGACCGACAGGCGCGGCACCTTGGCGACCGACATCGCATAGACCAGCTTTGCGCTGTCCTTGGCGATGCCGCCGCGTTCGGCCTCGGTCCCGACCATGAAGCCGGAAATATTGTGCAGGAAGAGAAGTGGGATATTCCGTTGGTCACACATTGATACGAATTGTGCGCCCTTGAGTGCGCTGTCGGACAATAGCGCGCCGTTGTTGGCCAGGATACCTACGCGATAGCCGTGGATACGCGCCGTGCCGCAGACCAGCGTTTCGCCCCAGCCCGGTTTGAATTCGCGGAATTCGCCCGCGTCGATCATGCGCAGCAGAACCTCGCGCATGTCATAGGGTTCCTTGCGGTCGGCGCTGATGACACCGAGCAATTCCGACGGATCATGCGCAGGCGCTTCGGGAGCTGCGTCAGGCTCCATCGGACGCGACTGGCCAAGCTCGGCCACGATGTCGCGCATCAAAGCCAGCGCATGGTGTTCGTCTTCTGCCAGATGGTCGGAAACGCCCGAGACACGAGAATGCATCTCTGCCCCGCCCAGCGTTTCGCCATCGACCTCTTCGTTGATCGCCACCTTGACGATCGAAGGCCCGCCCAGATGGATGCGCGCGTTGCCGCGCACCATGATGACTTCGTCCGACAGCGCGGGGATATAGGCCCCCCCCGCCGTGCAGCCGCCGAACACGGCCGAGATCTGCGGCAAGCCGCTGGCCGACATATTTGTCTGGCGATAGAAGGAATTGCCGAAATGGCGGGCATCGGGAAAGACACGGTCCTGTTCAGGCAGATAGGCGCCGCCGCAATCCACCAGATACAGGCAGGGCAGCCGATTTTCCGCCGCGATTTCCTGGGCGCGGATGTGTTTCTGCACCGTCTCGTGATAGAAAGAGCCGCCCTTTACCGTGGCGTCGTTGGCGATCACCATACAAGGCAGCCCGTGGACCATACCGATGCCGGTGACGATACCGGAACCGGGAACCTCGCCGCCGTATTGGCCATAGGCCGCCAGCGACGACAGCTCGAGAAACGCGGTGCCCGGATCCACCAGCAGGTCGATCCGGTCGCGGACCAGAAGTTTGCCGCGCTTGCGGTGCCGGTCGACCATGTCGGGACGTCCACCCGACGTCGCCTCGGCAATACGGGTGCGCAGGGTTTCGACGCGTTCGTTTTGCGCCGCGTGGTTGCGCGTGTAGGTTTCGGATGCGGTCAGTACTGTTGTTTCGAGACGCGCCATGGATCGGATATCCTGTTACAGTTCGGGCAACCGTCATGCGGCTGCCCGGAATTTTCAGTCGCACGTCAGAACCCGAATGCGCGGCTATGGTGGCTGGTGCTAGATCACGAAGCCGCCGCCGCAGATGATGTGCTGGCCCGAGATGAAGTTCGATTCAGGCGCACAGAACAGATAGACCGCGCCCGCGGCCTCTTCCGGGGTGCCGACCCGGCCCAGAGGGATCATCCGTTCCATCTGGGACAGAAGATCGGGATTCACGCCGACCTTGATCTCTTTTTCCTCGACCTTGATCGTGCTGTCGCCGTCGGCGCTGCCCTCGGTCAGACGGGTGCGAATCGGGCCGAAAGCCACGGCATTCACGTTGACCTTGTAACGGCCCCATTCCTTGGCCATCGTCTTGGTGACCCCCAAAATGCCAGCCTTGGCGGCGGAATAGTTGATCTGACCCGCGTTGCCGCCGGTGCCCGCGATGGACGAGATATTCACCACCTTGCGGAACACTTCCTGTCCGGCGGCGGCTTCTTCCTTGGCCTTGGCGCTGATTATCGGCTGGGCGGCGCGCAGAATTCTGAACGGGGCTGTCATGTGAACGTCGATGATCGCCTGCCATTGTTCGTCGGTCATCTTCTGAACAACGCTGTCCCAGGTGTAGCCGGCGTTGTTCACGATTATGTCCAGACCGCCGAAGCTGTCGACGCCGGTCTTGATGAACCGTTCAGCAAAACCGTCCTCGGTCACGCTGCCGGCGCAGACCACCGCTTCGCCACCGGCGGCGCGGATGGCTTCGGCGGTTTCATTGGCCGGATCGGCATCCAGATCGTTGATTACCAGCCGCGCCCCTTCCGAGGCAAGCTTGAGCGCGATTTCACGTCCGATGCCCCGGCCCGAACCGGAAACCAGCGCCACGCGCCCGTCGAGTTTGTCAGTCATGTTCTATCCTTTCGAGTGGTGCTGTCAGACTTTTTCGTAAAGCGTGGTCACACAGGCCCCGCCGAGACCGAGGTTATGCTGAAGCGCCAATCGCGCACCATCGACCTGGCGCGCATCGGCCGTACCGCGAAGTTGCTGAACAAGTTCGGTGCATTGCGCAAGTCCAGTGGCACCCAGCGGATGACCCTTGGACAATAGACCACCCGATGGGTTGGTCACGTATTTGCCGCCATAGGTGTTATCGCCGTCATCGACGAATTTCGCGGCATCGCCACGTGCGCAAAGGCCGAGAGCCTCGTAGGTGATCAGCTCGTTATGAGCGAAACAATCGTGTAGTTCGACGACGTCTACATCGTCCGGCCCGATGCCGGCGGCCTCGTAGACCTGATCGGCGGCACGTTTGGCCATCGAAAAGCCTACAACCTCGCGCATGTCATGCGCACCGAAAGTTTCGGGACCGTCCGTTGTCATGGCCTGCGCCGATATCCGAACCGAGCTGTCGAGGCCGTGTTTGTCGGCGAATTCCTTGGAACAGACGATTGCCGCAGCGGCACCGCAGGTCGGCGGGCAGGCCATCAGTCTGGTCATGACCCCCGGCCACATGACCGGGGCCGCCATTACCTCTTCGGGCGTCACTTCCTGCCGGAACAGCGCAACGGGGTTCTTGGCCGCGTGTCGGCTGGCCTTGGCACGGATTTTCGCAAAGGTTTCCATGGTTGTGCCGAACTCGTCCATATGGGCCTTGCCTGCACCGCCGAAATACCGGAGCGCCAGTGGAATTTCCGAATTACCCACCAGATCGTCGGTTTCTTCGTCGAACGCCGTAAACGGGCTGATCCGGTCGTGGAACATCGAACCAAGCGCACCCGGCTGCATCTGTTCGAACCCAAGCGCCAGAGCGCAGTCGACCGCGCCGCTTTCGACGGCCTGACGGGCGAGGAACAGGGCCGAGGACCCGGTTGAGCAGTTGTTGTTCACGTTCACTACCGGAATGCCGGTCATCCCGACATGGTAGAGGGCGCGTTGGCCGCTGGTGCTGTCGCCGTAGACATAGCCCACATAGGCCTGCTCTACCTTGTCATAATCCAGACCCGCGTCCGCCAAGGCGGAACGGGTGGCCGTGGCGGCCATCACATCATAGCTTTCGGATTTGCCGGGTTTCTGGAACGGGACCATCCCGACGCCGCTGATATAGGCTTTGTTGGTCATCTCTGTCTCCTATACTGGAACCGGCCGTAGACGAATCAGAACCGGCCCATTTTCTATCACTTGTTAGATTTTTGCATCCAAGAGTGTCTGCCTGTCAACACTACCCTGCTGTGACGTGGGGTGCGCGTCGTCACCCCGAAGCCGTCAGAGCCGGAATATCCCGTAGTGCGGATCATCAATCGGGGCATTCAGCGAGGCGGAAATCGACATGCCAAGCGCATTGCGCGTATCTGCGGGGTCGAGAATACCGTCGTCCCACAATTCAGAGGTCGAGGTATAGGCTTCCACATCTTGGCGGAATTTCTCAAGGACGGGATCGCGGATCGCGGCGATTTCCTCTTCGGTCAACTCCTTGCCTTCGCGCTGAAGCTGGCGGATCTTGACGTCGGCCATGGTATTGGCGGCCTGATCCGCGCCCATCACGCCGATTTCGGCCTGCGGCCACATGAACAGCGTGCGCGCATCCCATGCCCGTCCGCACATGCCGTAATTTCCCGCTCCGTAAGAGGCATTGGCGATCACAGTGAATTTCGGCACGACCGATCCGCCCTGCGCCATCAGCATCTTCGCGCCGTCCTTGGCGATTCCGCGTTCTTCGTATTCGCGCCCCACCATGTAGCCTGTGATGTTCTGGAAAAAGACCAGAGGCGTGCGGTTCTGGTTGCACAGCTGCATGAAATGCGCCGCCTTGAGCGAACTGTCGTTGAACAGCACGCCATTATTGGCAAGGATTCCGACCTTGTAACCCCAGATATGGGCAAAGCCGCAGATCATAGTGGTGCCGTAATCGGGCTGATATTCGTGAAAGCGCGAGCCATCGACGATCCGGGCCAACACTTCGCGCATGTCGAACTGGGTCTTTCGGTCTTTGGGGATGATCCCATAAAGCTCTTTGGGGTCGTAATAGGGCTCTTCGAAAGTGGCGGTTTCGATGATCGTCTTTGGCGTGCGCTTCCATTGGCTGACAATCTCTCGCGCCAGTGAAAAGGCGTGTTGTTCGGTGGCCGCGCGGTAATCGCCGGTGCCCGAAACCGAGGTGTGCATGACCGCTCCGCCCAGTTCCTGAACGCCGACCTCTTCGCCGGTGGCCGCCTTGACCAGCGGCGGACCGCCAAGGAAAATGGCTCCGGTGCCTTCGATGATGATATTGTAATCGCTCAGCGTCGGCACATAGGCACCACCTGCAGTACAATGCCCGCCAACCACCGCGATCTGCGGGATATTGGCCTGGCTCAGCTTCACCTGATTGCGAAAGACGCGACCGCCCAGATAACGGTCGGGAAAGACGCCGTGCTGTAACGGCAGGAAGCCGCCGGCGCTGTCGCAAATGTGAATCACTGGCAGGCGGTTTTCCAGCGCGACATCCAGAAGCCGCACGATCTTTTTGACGGTATGGGGATACCATGCCCCGCCCTTGACGCTCGCATCGTTGGCATGAATGGCGACCTCGCGGCCCTGCACGATGCCGATGCCCGTCACAACGGCGGCGCCGGGCACCGCGCCGTCATATTCGCGGCAAGCCGCGAGGGTGGAAAACTCCAGAAACGGTGTGCCGGGGTCAAGCAACAGCTTCAGCCGCTCGCGCACGCCCAGCTTGTTCTGCCGTGCCAGCCGGTCGATGTCACGTTGCGGGCGCTCGAAACGCGTCGCGTGTTGGCGGGCGTGGAACTCTTTCAGCCGCGCGGACATGGCCGCATGATTGGCCTTGAAATCCGGGGCGTTGGTGTCGATCTGGCTTTCGATCCGGCGCATGATTATTCCTCCTCGGGAGCCAGCTGGGCGAGTGTGGCCTTGAGCCCAAAACTATCACCAGCGGCAAATGGTATTTCAGCGATCACACCATCGCGCGGCGCGGTCAGGCTGGTTTCAAGTTTCATACTTTCGATGACCAGCAGCGGCTGACCTTCCTTGACCTGATCGCCGGCCTTGGCATTCACGGATACGACAACTCCCGGCATCGGCGCGACGATGCGGTCATCGACCGCGCCGCCATCATTTCCGGCCAGACGCTCGGCGGGATCGACGCGACCGATGGCGAATGTCCGCCCGTTCAGATGCACGAATGTCGCGTCCGGCCCGACGGCCACCCGCATGTCGTAAGTGCGCCCGCGCACCCGCAGTGTATAGCCGCCGGGTGCCTCCGCCGCGTCCAATTGGCAGGGGATCGCGCCATCGGGGGTGTTCAGTATCATGCTTCTGCCGTCGTGCGACAGCCAGCATTCGGTCTCTTCGCCGTCGATCTGGTAAATCCGCCGCATCAGTTTCTCCACCCGCCCATTTTTCGGTGCATTTCAGGTATCTGCATCACATCGCTCACCAGCCGTTCGTCCGACAGGGCCGCCGCCGCCATCAACAGGTCGCTCACATCTTCGCCAGGTGCTGTCAGCGTATCGGCCTGTTCGGCCAGAAAGCCGGTCGAGACATCCCCTGATGCGAAATCCGGATGTGCAAGGATGGTATCCAGATAACCGGTGTTGGTTGTTACCCCAAGGATCACGTAGTTCTGGACCGCTTCACGCGCCCGGGCGATGGCTTCTGCCCTGTTGCGGCCGTGGACGATCAGTTTGGACAGCATGGGGTCGAAATCGGTGGTCACTTTGCCGCCGTCCAGAATGCCGCTGTCCACGCGGACGCCTTCGCCGCGGGGTTCGTCCAGCAGCAGGATGTCCCCGATCGCGGGGCGGAAATCCTGGGTGGCGTCTTCGGCGCAGATGCGCAGTTCGATCGAATGGCCGTTTTGCGCGATGTCGGCCTGCGCGGCGCTCAGCCCCTCGCCCGCCGCGATGCGCAGCTGTTCGGCCACCAGATCAAAGCCCGTCACCATTTCGGTCACCGGGTGTTCGACCTGAAGCCGGGTGTTCATTTCCAGAAAGTAAAACGATCCGTCCTGGGCATAGATGAATTCGACCGTGCCTGCCCCGCGATAGTTGACGGCGCGGGCGATCCCGGCGGCGGTTTCGCAGATCTCGTCGCGTTGTTCAGCCGTAAGCGCCGGGGACGGCGTTTCCTCGATGATCTTCTGGAACCGGCGCTGGATCGAGCATTCGCGTTCCCAGAAATGGACGACATTGCCCTGCCCGTCGCCCATCACCTGCACCTCGATGTGGCGCGGGCGCTCGATATAGCGTTCGACGAACAGACGGCCATCGCCGAAATAGCGCTCGCCCTCGCGGCGCGCGGTGTCGATCTCGGCTTCGAGTGCGCCGTCCTCGCGCACGACGCGCATCCCCTTGCCGCCGCCGCCCGCCGACGGCTTGATCAGCAGCGGGTACCCCACCGTGCGGGACCGTTCCACGAAGGTCGCCGGGTCGTCATCCTCGATGGCGGAGGGCGCCACCGGAAAGCCGCGTTCCTCGACAAAGGCGCGGGCGCGGATCTTGTCGCCCATCAGGTCGATGACCTCGGATGTGGGGCCGACGAACGTGATGCCGGCCTTTTCCAGTGCGGCCACGAAGGCGGCATTTTCCGACAGGAAGCCATAGCCCGGATGCACCGCATCCGCGCCGATCCGTTGCGCCGCCTCGACGATCTGCGCAATGTCGAGATAGGCCGCCACGGGCGTTGAACCTTCGATGGTCACGACCTCGTCGGCAATCAGATGGGCCGGGCCTTCCTGCTCGGAGCTGTGCCGCAGGACGGCGGTCTTGATGCCCTTGACACGGGCGGTGCGCACAACTCGCGCCGCGATCTCGCCCCGGTTCGCCACCAGCAGTTTGGAAATAGTCATATCCGGCGTCATCCTCTTTCGTTACCGTCCTCCCCCGCAGGCTGGCGGGGGAGGTTATTGCATGCGGAATCAGCGGATTATTCGACTTCCATCCGCTCGGATACGATCGAGAACGTCTTATCCTCGGCATTGGATTGCAGGACCATTACCGCGGTCGGCGCGTGACGCACGCCGTCGCCATAGGTCACCGGACCGAACAGACCGTCCGTTTCGAAGCCGTCCAGACCTTCCATTTTCTTGACCACGCAGGCCCGCGTCAGATCCTCGCCACATTCCGTCATGGCATGTTCGAAGATCATCGCCCCGGCATATCCTGCCAGTGCATAGCGGTTCAGCGAATCCATTTCGCTCTCGCTGAGATATTTGTTGGCCAGGTCCATGAACCGTGCCACGCCAGGCACTTCCAAAGAGTTCAGTGCCGGAACGTAGTCTGCGGCGTAGTATCCGTCACCCGCACTGCCCGCCAAAGCCTGCACCGGAGTCAGGTGGGCGGAATGCGCACCGAGAAACGTGATATCCATCCGGTTCTTGGCGGCTTCCTTCAGCAGGGTGGAATGTTCCGCCACGACACCGCCCGACACCAGCACGGTGACGCCGGCGGCCCTGGCTTTCAGCATTTCGGCGGAAAAGTCCTTTTGGCCACGCTTGAATTCCAGCTCCAGTACGTTGTCGAGACCGTATTTCTCGACCCCTGCGAGGTACCCGCAGCGAACGTCATCGCCGAATTCATCGTCCTGAAATGCAATCGCGTATTTCTCGTCCTTCAGGCCAAGCTCTTCGACGAGATACGTCATTCCCGCTGCGATTTCCTGACAATAGGTCGGACCGACAACGAACAGCGTTTCGAGAGGCGGATTGAAATGGTGCGAATTCACGGCCATGTTGTTCAGAGCCGGGATTCCGAGTTCGTCGATCAGGGGCATCATCGCCGCCAGTTGCGAACTACCGGAGGTACCGATCAGAGCGAATATGTCATCGACCTCGACCATTTTCTTCAAGGACTGAAGAGAGCGCGCGGGGACATATCCATCATCCTCGAACACGATCTCAACCTTGCGACCGTTGATTCCGCCCCGGGCGTTCACATCCTCCTGCCAGACTTTCAGCGCCAGCGAATGGGCCTTGCCCAGAAGGCTTGGCGGCCCGGTCAGCGGATCGACAGCACCCAGGACGATCTTGTCCTCTGTTACACCGGGTGCCGCCATGGCACCAACCCCACCCATCGTCAGAAGGGTAGCCGTCAGCGTCCCTTTTAGAAACCAGTTCATTATTTCTTCTCCCCTTTGTTGTGTTTACGTGCCGAGCGTTTGGTTCAGTATCTGAACGGCCAGTTGACCCAGCGGTTCTTGTATTCGCGGTAGATCCCCATCAGCCCTTCCGGTTCAAACCGCAGGAACAGGACGATCGTCAGCCCGTAGATGAAACCTTTCAATTCGAGCACTGAAACCGACCCCAGTGTACCCCCCATCGACCCGATGACATAGTTCAGGACTTCGGCCAGCCCTAACACGAACACGACGCCGATCACCGCCCCGGCGGTAGAACCGAGCCCTCCGACGATGATCATGGAGACGGCTTCGATGGAAATCACCAGGCTGAAGCTGTCCACATTCACAAACCGGATGTGGTAGGCCATCAATGCACCCGCCACGCCGACGTAGAACGAGCTGACCACAAAGGCATAGAGCTTGTACCGCGCCACAGGTACACCCATCACACGCGCCGCGATGTCCTGCTCGCGGATCGCCAGAAACGCACGGCCTATTCGGCTGCGTTTGATGTTTGCAGAGCCGAGGATCGCCAGCGTCAGGATTGCCAGGATGAGATAGTAGAAGGATTTGTCTGTCGCGAGTTCCACCCCGAAGATCGCGGGTTTCGGCGTTGATATTCCCGACGAGCCATGCGTGATGCTTTCGGCACTCAGGATGATATGCGTGATAATGATGGTAAAGGCCATCGTGGTGATCGCCAGATACAGACCCTTCAGGCGCAACGACGGTATCCCGACTATCAAACCGAAGGCGGCTGCCATCAGCCCGCTGGCGGGCAGACAGAGCCACAGTGGCATACCGTAGTCGGCCGACAGGACCGCCGCCGTATAGCCACCGACCGCCAGAAATCCGGCCTGGCCGAATGAAATCAGACCCGTCGTTCCGGTCAGGAGATTGAGACCGATGACCCCCACCGCCGCAATCATCATTCCGTTGACCAGGGATGTGAGGTGATTGGTCAGCAATAACGGAGCGACGAGCGCCGCGAGCACGAGTGCGACTGTCCAATAGGTCTGCGTCGGATTGCGGTAAAGCGATATCAGCTCGCTATAGCTTTCCTCGAATACACCGGTGCGCATGGATTAAACCCTTTCGATCTCGGGCGTTCCGAACAACCCGTAGGGGCGGATCATGAGAACCACCAGAATGACGAGGAACCCGGAGATTTCCTTGAGTCCTTGTCCGATGTAACCTTCGGACAGGTTTTCAAGGACACCGATGAGAATACCGGATATCGCGGCACCAAAGACGGAATCCAGTCCGCCGAGAATTACGGCCGGAAATGCGCGCAGGCCTTGCGTCCACAGGTCAGGGCCAAGGCCATAGATCGTCCCCAGCAGAACGCCCGAAATCCCGGCGATGACCGCGGCAATCGCCCAGGCGATTGCGTAGACATGCGTCACGTTTATTCCCATCAGCAATGCAGTGGTCTCGCGCGCGGCAGTGGCCCGCATTGCGACGCCCATGCGCGAAAACCGGAGAAATACCCACATTCCGAGCACACAGAAGGCGAGCAAACCGATGGCGTAAAGTTGGGATGTATAGAGGAACACCAAGCCGAATTCGACGCCGCTGTCGCCGATGTCAGTCGGCAGGAGCAGTGGATCGGCTCCCCAGATCAGAACCACCACCGCACGGATCATCACCGCAAGGCCGATGGTCACCATTACGGTCGAAAACACGTCCTGGCCCAGCATCGGGCGGATAAACACCCGCTCGATCACCAGTCCAACGATGGCGGAAATGAAGACGCAGACCAGCAAAAGGCCCCAGAACGGAAGCGTCCATGAGCTGGCGATGGAAAACGCCATATAGGATATCAGCATCATGATTTCGCCATGGGCGAAATTGACGACACTTGTAGCCTTGAATATCAGGGCATAGCCCATTCCGATAAGACCATAGATCACGCCGATGGCGATCCCCGAAACGGTCAGCAATATGAAATAGTCCACGTTTTTCCCCTTAGCCGTAGATTTCCGCCATTTCGGTTTCGAACTTTTTCTCGATGACATTGCGCCGCACTTTCTGGGTTGCGGTCATTTCGCCATCGTCGTGGTCAAGCTGCTTTTTCAAAAGGACGAATTTCCGGATGTTCTCGACACGGGCAAACGCGTCATTCACCCGCGCCACTTCCTTGGAAACAAGGTCTATGACGGGTTCCAGACTGGAAAGGTGGCTGAATGTGGTATAGGCCATCCCCTGAGCCTGAGCCCATTTTCCCACCGTATCGTAGTCGATCTGTAGCAGCGCCCCGAGAAAGTTCCGCCCCTCGCCGACGACGATCGCCTCGGCGATGTAGATCGAATCTTTCAGGGCGTTCTCGATTTCGGACGGTGTAATATTCTTGCCGCCCGACGTGATGATGATCGACTTCTTTCGATCGACGATGGCAATTTCACCGTTATCGAGTTGTTCGACCACATCACCCGTCTGCAACCAGCCATCGACGACGGTTTCTTCTGTAGCTTTCTGATTGTCGAGATAGCCGAGAAAAACACTGGGATGCTTGATCTCGAGTTCGCCATCGTCGGCAATTCTGTATTGCAAACCCGGAGCGGCGACGCCCGAAGCCCCGACGATGGCTTTGTCAGCATTCTGAAAGAACGCCAGACCTGCCGACTCAGTCATGCCATAAACCTGATAGAGCGGCACGCCGATCACCCGGAAGAACCGGACAACCTCGGGTGAAATGGATGCGCCTCCCACAAAACCGCAATGGACCTTGTCAATTCCCATGAACCTTTTCAGTGGATTGAAGACAAGGATCTTTGCTGCAAAGTGTTTGACCCGTTCGACCGGGGTCAACCGCCCGCCCGCTTCGATCTTGCGGAAATGCGTCTGGCCGAGATCGAGGCCCCAATTATAGATTCGTCTGGCAAGGGGCCGCGCGTCCTGAATTCTGATCGATGCGCTGTATTGCAGTTTTTCCCAGATTCGCGGTACGCCCAGAAAGACCTTCGGTGCAATTTCCCGAAGATTGACCTGAACGGTATCGATGGATTCCGCGAAATTCACCTGACCGCCGATCATCAGGCTCAGGATCGTCGAGAATATCCGTTCCGCAACATGGCAAAGCGGCAGATAACAAACGACCGAATACCGGTCGCGCGTCAGGTTGAACTGGGAAATCAGCGGGAAAGATGCCACGAGCAGGTTCCGATGCGAAAGCAAGGCACCCTTCGGCGGTCCGGTCGTGCCCGATGTATAGACCACGACCGCAGGATCGTCGGGCTTGGTTTCCCTGATGCATTCACCAAAGAAATCCACATCCTCAGGATGGCTCGATACATGGTCCCGCCCGGCCTGGACCACCTCTTCGAACGATCTCAGGCGCGTTCGATCATAGGCGCGCATTCCCTTCATATCGACGCATACGATCAACTTGAGATCCGGAAAGGCCCCGTTGTTCGCTTCGGCATCCAGAACCTTGTCGACCTGTTCCTGATCCCCGCAGACGACGACGCTGCTTTTGGAATGGCGAAGGATATAGTCAAGTTCCGGCCAGGGGTTGGTCGGATAGACGCCGACAGTCATTCCCCCCAGTGCTTGCGCTGCGATGTCGGAATACAGCCATTCCGGAGTGTCCTCGCTGGCAATTGCCAGACGATCGCCGCGCCCGAATCCCGAAGCATGAAGACCAAGGGCAAAAAATCGGACACGTTCAAAATAGCCGGCCCAGGTGACCCGGTTCCAGATCCCCAGATCCTTTTCCCGAATGGCAAGTTCATCGGGTATGTTTTCGGCCCAGTGCATCAATAGCTGCGGTAGCGTGTGATCGCCGGCCTTCAGGCGCGCATCAAGATCGTTCAATGAACCGCCTCCGTATCTTCCTGTAGCTTATGTCCGAGGTAAGCCTCGATTACGTGTGGATCCGCCCGTATTTCATCGGGCGTGCCATAGGCAATTCGCTCGCCGAAATTCATAACGGCGATATGGTCGGAGATATCTGTAACGATTCCCATATCGTGCTCGATCATCATGACTGTGATCTCCAGTTCCTCTTTCAGGTCGAGAATGAAGCGGGCAATGTCTTCCGTTTCTTCGGCATTCATCCCGGAAACCATCTCATCGAGAAGCAGCAACTTTGGTTCGGTTGCCAGGGCCCGCCCCAGTTCGACCCGTTTCTGCAATCCGTAGGCCAGTGCACCGACGGGCACGTCCCGAACGTGCTGAATTTCGAGAAAATCGATGATCTCTTCGACCCTTTTGCGGTGTGCCCGCTCGGCGGCGCGCGTGGTCGGACCGAAGAGCAACCCGCCCAGCACGCTGGTCTTCATATGACTGTGGCGCCCCACCAGCAGGTTGTCGACAACGCTGGCATGTTTGAACACGGCCAGGTTCTGGAAGGTACGCCCCATTCCGAGCGGGGCGATCCGGTGCGGAGCGGTCCGGGTGATATCGTTGCCATCGAGCGTGATCGTTCCGGAGGTCACTGGAAGAACCCGGCTGATCAGGTTGAACATCGTCGTCTTACCGGCACCGTTCGGACCGATCAGACTGAAGATTTCGCCCTTGAGAACCGGAAATCCGACACCGTTGACAGCCGTGACACCGCCGAATTTCTTGACCAGATTATCGACCTGCAACAGTACGGTCATGACAGCCACCTCTTGCGTCTCTTGTAATGCTTCACATCGCGCATGTTGCGGCGGTGGCCCGATTCCGAGAAGCCGAGGTAGAACTCCTTGACGTCCTCGTTATCCATCAGCTTGTCCGGCGGCCCGTCCATCACTACCCTGCCGTTTTCAATGATATAAGCGTAGCTTGCGATCGACAGCGCCAGCTCGGCGTTCTGCTCGACCAGCAGGACGGAGACGTTGTTCTGTTTCGACAGGTCGCTCACGGCAGCAAAGATCTCTGCGATGATCTGCGGCGCGAGCCCAAGGCTGGGTTCGTCCAGCATCAGCAAACGCGGGCTGGACATAAGCGCGCGGCCGATCGCGACCATCTGCTGTTCGCCGCCCGACAGATAACCCGCGATGGTGCTGCGTTTCTCTTTCACGCGAGGAAAAATATCGAACACGTTTTCCAACGCTTCCGTCGCCCCGGAACGGCTTCGGGTGATGCCGCCCATCATCAGGTTTTCCTCGACGGTCAGGGGCTCGAACAATTGCCGTCCTTCGGGAACCATCACGACGCCGCTGCGCACGATTTCGTCAGGTTTGCGGCCAATCAGGCTTTCGCCGTTGAGCGTAATCGTACCGCCGATGATATCGCCATCCTCGGGATAGAGCACGCCGGATATTCCCTTCAGAATCGTCGATTTTCCGGCCCCGTTCGATCCCAGTAGCGTAACGATTTGACCCTCGTCGACCGATAGGGATGCATCGCGTACCGCCTCGATTACGTTGTCATAGACAATCTGGACGTTGTTCACATTCAACATCAGGCGGCACTTTCTTTTGTCATAGCCAACCCGTCATTTTCGGCGAGTTTTGCCGGTACGGGGATTTCGATGTCGAGGAGCATTTGAGCGAAGCCCTTGCCCTGGGGGTCGATGCGGACCGAGGCGATGCCGCCGCCGCCGAGGGACTCGTGCAGCAGGAAGTTCAGCGCATGGCTTCCGGGCAGGTCGAAGCGTTCGACCGGGCCGTTGCACAGGTGGGCGAAATAGGTTTTCACCGCGTCTTCGGTGAGGGCGGATCGAATGTAGGGCAGGTAATCGGGCTTACGGGCCATGATACCGATATTGGCGATGTCGCCCTTGTCGCCCGAGCGGCCCCAGGCCAGTTCGACCAGCCGCACCTTGACGGCATCGGGGCCAGCGTCGCGGCTGTCGGCCGGCGGCGTGGCGGGCGGATCAAGCCGCACCTCCCTGGTGGCAACGGTGACCGGCACATCCTTGCCATCGACCTCGACCGCAACGGGCGTGTCGGCCTTGTCCTGCAGGAAGGAAAACAGCCGCACCACTGGCTGTACCTTGGGGCGTCCGGCGTAGAACCCGGTCAGACCCTGCGCGGTGGAAATGGCCATCGGCGCGATTTCACCGGCAAAGATGTTCAACGCGCTGCGCTCCTCATGTGCCACGCCGATCTTGAGCACCACTTCGCGGGTCCGGGCGCGGGCGTTGGCGCCATAGGCGGCTTCGGCGCCCAGAATCTCGACGCTCACCTGCCGGAAATCGCCCAGGTTCTTGTTGCGGAAAATCCGGCGGCAGCGGGTCAGGATCGCCTCGGCCACGCGCTCGGCCTTGGCCGGGGCGTCGATGGCGGCGAGCGTCAGGGTGGTGACCGCGCGCCAGCCATCGGCATAGGTCGCCGACACCTTGTAGCTGCCGGTGCGCCCCAGCCCCTTGCCGCCCTTGACCCGCACCCGATCGGGGCCGATCTGTTCGAGCGTGACACCGGACCAGTCGCAGATCACGTCGGGCAGCAGATAGGCCCGTGGATCGCCGATTTCATAGAGCATCTGTTCGCCGGCCGAACCGGGCGACACCAGACCGCCGGTATCGGCCGTCTTGGTCATGACAAAACTGCCGTCTTCGGACACCTCGACGATGGGCATCCCCATGTCGTCCCAGCCCGATACGTCCTGCCAGTCGGTGAAATTGCCCCCCGTCCCCTGCGGGCCGCATTCGATCAGATGGCCCGCCAGGGACCCCTGGCTGAGCTTGTCCCAATCTTCGTCTTTCCAGCCGAATTCGTGCATCAAAGGGCCTAGCGCCACGGCACTGTCGGCGCAGCGCCCGGTGATCACGATGTCGGCCCCGGCGTCCAGCGCGGTCGCGATGGGGCGCGCGCCCAGATAGGCGTTCATGCTCCAGATTTCGTCCGGAAAGGCCGCGCCGGAAAACATTTCGGTCACGCCGCGGTCGCGGATCGCGTCCGCGCGCTCCGTGAGGTCGTCGCCCAGCACGACACCGATGGACAGCTCGACCCCCGCCTCGGCGGCAGCCCTGGCGAGCGCGTCGCGGCAACCGCGCGGGTTCACCCCGCCGGCATTGGCCACCACCTTGATCCCCCTGGCCTTGATATCCTCAAGCCAGGGCACCAGCGCCTTGACGAAATCGGGCGCAAAGCCCGCCTCCGGCGTCTTCGCCCGCGCCCGCGCCATCAGCGACATCGTCACCTCGGCCAGGTAATCGAACACCAGATAGTCGATGTCGCCCTTGGACACCAACTGGCCAATGGCCTCCGGCGTGTCACCCCAGAAACCCGAAGCGCACCCGATGCGCAGTTGTCGATCCGACATATACCCCCCTATCTGCCCGTCCATTCCGGCGCGCGCTTTGTGTCACGAACAGCACGCTGTCCGGCCCGAAAAGCCGTGAATGCCGCCCGTAGCTGCAGAAATCCCGAAGGACGCTCTCTTTCGATTACGTCCGATGGCTCCCGTTTCCGCACCGCGCGCAACGGCGTCAAATCGCAAAAAGCGCGGCTTGCAAATATTTCTAACATATGTTTGATTTTGGTCAACAGGTCAATCTGACATTCTGCTCGGGAGGAAAACCATGAACAGTCAAGACAGTACGGTGATGGCCGATCTGCAAGCCATCAGGGCAAACTACTCGCTGACCAGCGAGCAGCGACAGATCGTCGATCACGTGGATCGCGTATCGCGCGAGGTGCTGCACCCGCTGCAGGCGCGTATGGACGCTGAGGATTGGTGGCCTGACGATCTGTTCAAGCAGATGGGAGAGCTTGGCCTTCTGGGGATCACTGCGCCCGAGGAAATGGGCGGCTCCGGTCAGAATGAATTCACCCAGGCGCTGGTGTCCGAAGTGATCTCGAAATGGAATCCGGCGGTGGGTCTGTCGCACGGGGCACACGACAACCTGTGTCTGAACAACCTGCTGCGCAACGGCTCCGAGGAGCAGGTAAAGAAGTATGTGCCTGGCCTGTGTTCCGGTGATCTGGTCGGAGCCCTGGGGCTGACCGAACCCGGCGCGGGCTCGGATGCGCTTGGCTCCATGGCCACCACCGCGCGCCGCGACGGTGACGACTATATCATCAACGGCTCGAAGATTTACATCACGAACGGGCCGATCGCCGATGTGGTCCTGCTTTATGCCAAGACTGACAAATCCAAGGGCGCCAAGGGCATTTCGGCGTTTATCATCGAAACCGACAATCCCGGGTTCAAGGTAGCGCAGAAGCTGGACAAGATGGGCTTTCGCGGCTCGCCAACCGGCGAGCTGGTGTTCGACGAGTGCCGCGTGCCGGCGTCTGCCATGGTGGGTGCCGAAAACAGCGGTGTATCAGTGGTGATGAGCGGGTTGGATCTGGAGCGCGCGATGGTCACTTCTGTCTGCGTCGGCATGGCCGAGCGGGCGCTGGAACTGGGTCTGGAGTATGCAAAGATCCGCGAACAATTCGGCAAACCCATCGCAAGTTTCCAAATGGTTCAGTCGAAACTGGCCGAGATTTACACCGAGGTCGAAACCGCCCGCGCCTTCAGCTATCGCGCGCTGGCGGCCTGTGTCGGTTTGCCCAAGGGGGCCGGAGGACGTGGCGAGATTCACAAGCTGACCGCCGCCGCCTGCCTTTATGCGGGCGAAGCGTTCAACAAGGCCGTCACCGAAGCCTGCCACATCCATGGCGGTTCGGGTTACATGCAGGACACCGAGATCAACCGGTTGTTCCGCGCCAACAAACTTTTGGAGATCGGTGCGGGCACCAGTGAAGTCCGCAAGATCATCATCGCCGAAGAACTTTTGCGCGCCTGAGGGAGGACCCAGCCATGAACAAGCAATTACGCAACGACATCGACCTTCCAACACATTTCATGACCGATGAACAGCAGGCGCTGGCCGATCAGGCCGGCAAGTTCTTCATGTCGGAGTTTCATCATCTGAACGCGGAAATGGACGACACCGATGATCTGCCGCCTTCGGTCTTTCCCAAGCTGGGCGAGATGGGGTATCTTGGCCTCAACGTGCCGCCGGAATACGGCGGGGCCGGGCTCGATTTCACGTCGGCCTGCATCATAAGCGAGGAATTGTCGCGCGCCTCTGCCGCGATCGGTCTTAGCCAGGTGGCGCATGATAACCTGTGCGTCAACAATATCTATCGCAACGCCAGTGAGGATCTGCGCCGCAAGTATTTGCCCGGGCTGTGCGACGGCACGCTGATCGGCGCTTTGGGCCTGACCGAACCCGGTGCCGGCTCCGATGCGCTTGGCTCGATGCGGACCACGGCGAAAAAGGATGGCGACGACTATATTCTGAACGGCGCCAAGATCTACATCACCAACGGGCCGATTGCGGATCTGGTGCTGGTCTATGCCAAGACCTCGCCCGAAAAGGGGGCCAAGGGCATTTCCGCCTTTATCGTGGAAACCGACACGCCCGGCTTCAAGGTGGCTCAGAAGCTCAACAAGATGGGGTTCCGCGGATCGCCGACCGGCGAATTGGTGTTCGAGGATTGCCGTGTGCCCGCCAAGAACATGGTCGGCAAGCTGGATGGTGGTGTTGCGGTGACAATGTCGGGGCTGGACCTGGAGCGCGCTATCGTCTGTTTCAATGCTCTGGGCATTGCGCAGCGGGCGCTTGATATCTCTATCGATTACGCCAAGACGCGCAAACAGTTCGACAAGCCGATCGCCAGTTTCCAGATGGTGCAGGCGATGCTGGCCGACATGTACACACGGATCGAGGCGGCGCGCAGTCTGTCACTGAAAACCGTCGCCATGTGCGAAGGTCTGGAAGAAGGCGAAGGCGGGCGCGGCGAAATTCACAAGCTGACGGCAGCGGCGATCTTCAAGGCTGCCGAGGCGACATCATTTGTGCTGGACAAGGCCGTTCAGATCCATGGCGGATCGGGCTATATGCGCGATACGGAAGTGAACCGGCTTTACCGGACCGGGCGCGTGCTCGAGGTCGGTGCGGGCACTCAGGAAGTGCGCAAGCTGATCATCGCCGGCGAGCTTCTTAAGGAATGAGGGGAAAGACATGAGCGACCGAAAGACACCGCGTTATGCCTCTGACCTCATGGCGGGTCAGGTGGCCCTCGTCACCGGTTCCGGATCGGGCATGGGCCGGGCCACGGCGCTTGAGATGGCGTCTTGCGGGGCCAGGCTGGCCCTGTTCGCACGCCGCGAGGAACCGCTGGAAGAAACCGCCGAGATGATTCGCACCGCGGGGGGCGAGGCGTTTGTCGTGCCCGGCGACACCCGCGATGAGGACAGTATCGAAACCGCGATGGGGCGGATCAAGGAGCACTACGGACAGCTTGACGTTCTGGTGAACAATGCGGGTGGTCAGTATATTGCCTCGGCTCGCGACATCACGAACAAGGGTTTCGAGGCGGTGATTCGCAACAACCTGATCGGGTCGTGGCAGATGACCCGCGCGGCGGCGGATCATTTCATGTATGACTCCGGCGGCTCGGTCGTATTCGTTACCGCGATTTCGGGCCGTACCGCCCTGACCGGTTTCGCGCATACCGTTGCTGCACGCGCCGGCGTGACCGGGATGATGAAGACACTGGCCGCCGAATGGGGCGAATACGGGATTCGTCTGAACTGCGTCGCGCCGGGCACGATCAAGACCGACGCGCTCGGCCGCTATCCCATTCCGCCAGACCGGTGGAAGGATCTGAACCGGTCGGTCCTGAATCGCATGGGCGCGGCAGAGGACATCGCGGGTACGATCATCTTTCTTGCGTCCGATTTAGGGAATTTCATTACCGGCGAGGATATCTATGTTGACGGCGGTGAAACACTACATATGGGCCACGATGCCCGCGACATGATCAATCCGGACATGTTCGAGAAACGAGAGCGCGGAGACGGGAAAAATGAGTGAACCCAATGTCCTTCTGGATATCAAAGACCGCATCGCGACTGTTACCCTGAATGACCCGGAACGCCGTAATCCGATTACCGGAAACGATATGATCGAGGCACTTCTGGAAAAGTTTGCAAAAGTGCAGGCCGACCCCGAAGTCAGCGTCATGATCCTCACGGGTGCTGGTTCTGCTTTTTGTGCGGGCGGCGACATCAAGGAGATGAACGACCCCGACGGTGTTTTTCGAAAGGAGCCGTTGGCGGCGGCGCAAAGCTATGTCGACGGCGTGCAGAAATTGCCGCAGGCGCTTTACAACCTCGATATTCCGACCATTGCAGCGGTCAACGGTGCGGCGGTCGGTGCGGGGTGTGACCTGACCATGATGTGCGACATGCGCATTGCGTCGGAAAAGGCGAAGTTCGGCGAGGTGTTTCTGAACCTCGGGATCATTCCGGGCGACGCGGGCAGCTGGTTTCTACTGCGCCGTCTGGGCCACCAAAGGGCAGCCGATCTGACGTTTTCGGGCCGCATGGTCGCGGCCGATGAGGCGCTGGAGATCGGCATGGTGCTGGAGGTAGTGCCGCATGACACCCTGTTGGAGCGTGCCCGCGAACGTGCAGCGGTGATTGCTGCGAAACCGCCACGGGCGGTACGGATCGCCAAGCGCCTGATGCGCAACGCCGAACGGATGGATTTGCCGGATTTCCTGAATTCCGCGGCGGCCTATCAGGCCTTGATGCATCAGACCGAGGACCACCATGAGGCAGTCTCTGCGTTCATCGAGAAACGAAAACCCCACTTCACGGGGCGTTAAGGAAAGAACGCATGGCTGATATCAGCAGAGAATATATGGAGCAGATCGCGCAAATGTGGAATGCGCGCGGCAAGGGTCTGATTACCCACATGGCGCTCGAGATCGAAAAGGTGTCGAGCGAAGGCGTTCGGGTGCGGATGCCGTTCAATCCGGACTTTTGTGTGGATAAGGATCAGACCCTGCTTCACGGTGGCATTCTGACCGCTTTGTTGGACAGTGTTTTCGGGTTGGCGAACTTTGTGACCATCAAGGGGGTCAGCTCGATGGCGACCCTGGACCTCAGGGTTGATTATCTGCGGGCCGCGCGGTCGCGCGCAGACGTCATCGTCAGCGCGCATTGTTTTCGGAAAACCCGCCATATCGCCTTTAATGCCGGCAACATCTGGTTCGATGGCCACGAGGATGCGGAAATCGCCCGTGGAACCGCCTCGTTCGCTTTGACCCGCGGTGACACCAGCCTTCTAGAAGCGATGACCAAAGGAAAAGCCTCGTAATGAACTTGCAAACCGTCAATGCCAACGTGGCCAGGGTGCCGTTTTTCCGGTTTCTGAATTTCGAGGTTCAGAGCATGGACGACTTTCATGCCGAAGCCGAGATGACTTTTGAAGCTCATCATATCGGAAACCCGATCATGGAGCATTATCATGGCGGCATCATTGCCAGCTTCATGGAAGCGACAGCCGCTATTGCCGTCCAACCTGATTTCACCGAAGTTCCGGCCAAGCCGATCAATCTGACCGTGGATTATCTTCGGCCTGGTGTGAAGGGTCCGCTCTATGCCCGTGCGAATGTCACCCGCAAGGGCAAGCGTATCGCGAGTGTCAGTGTAATTACATGGCAGACGGGTCGGGAAAAACAGGTTGCAGAAGGACTGTATCACTTCCTGTTGGTCTGATCACAACCGTTGAACGGTCAGTTGGCCGTTTCGTGTTCGGTGTAGGGGGTCGCCTCTCTTGAGCAAACCCCTTCGAGCAGCAATTTGATGAGCATGCCGGAGAATTCGGGCAGCGAAAGATACCCGTCTTTTGCGGGTTCATTCGGGTCGAACCACTCCACCGTCCAGTTCAATGCCCCCAGCATCACCTGGCGCAATGGGACGATCTTGATATCCGACCGGATGGCACCGTCATCCTGCGCTTCGCGCAGGATCCTGTCCCACAGTCTTCCGTACTCATGACGAATTCCTCTGTGCCGTTCCCTGAAACTGTTGGGTAGCATCCCATAGCTTCGGATGTTCGCAGACGTGAACTCGCTCGCCTTGAAAAGAAAATCCAGATGCGTCCAGATTGCTGTCGCTATCCTTGCGTGATGATCGTAAGGGGGCTCAAATTCCTGAACTGCTGCGCTGACACCCGTCAGAAGGTCGCTCAACCCGGCGTTCAGAACCTCGTCCACGATAGCTTCCTTGGACTTGAAATGGTAGTAGACGCTGCCCGCCTTCATCTCCGCTTCGTCGGCAATCTGTCTCAGCGTGGTTGCTTTGTAACCATTGTCCCTGAGAACGCGCGCCGCGGCGATCAGGATTTCCGCGCGGGTTTTCTCGGCCTTGCCGATGGGGTCGGGGATGTCGACAGAGTTGGCGGCGTTCGTCTTTAGTCCTGTCGTAACGACCATGTGCCGGGAACACATTCCATCAAGTATCAGCTTGCTCATGCGTTCGGCGAGAACATGCACCGGATACCGATCCACATCATACCATTCCACTGTCCAGTTCATGGCACTCAGTATGAACTGGCGGATTGCAGCCACGGAGATGTCGACCCTCAGGTGGCCCGCATTTTTCGCATTATTCAAAAAGCAACTCCAGACCCGCGCATAAGCCGCGCGCAACTCACGGTGCGGAGCGCGTGCCTCATCGGACAACATCGGGTAGTTGCGGATATTGGCAGAGGTAAAGTCGCTGTCGGTCAGCAGATAGGTCAGGTGCGTTTCGATGAGCAATGCAAAGGTCTTGCGAAAATCATGGGAATCCCCCTTCGTCGACCGGACGATCTCACTGACTTTCTCGTAGAGTTGCCGCACACCAATATCCAGAACCTCGCTCAGAATCTGGTCTTTGGATTGAAAATGGTAATAGATACTTCCGGCTTCTATGCCGGATACCTGCGCAATGTCGCGCATCGTCGTGGCGTTGTAGCCTTCGTGCCGGAACAGGCGAGCGGCCGCAACGAGGATACCGCCTCGTGTCCGCTCCGACTTGCTCATTTCATCGTCGGTTCTCTTGATGGCATCAGTATATCTCACCATTCGTTGTCGATACTGAACAGTCACAACACTGTCCATTGTAATAAATCTAACAACTGTTAGAATACACCAAAGAAGGCTTCGAATCAAGTTCTTTGCCAAGATGTAAGCGGAAGAGGAGGATCTCTCTATGCGAGGGTTGAATGGAAAACGTGTAATCCTGACAGGTGGCGGTAGCGGCATCGGTCGGGCCGTATGTGAACGGTTCGGCGAAGAAGGTGCCGAAGTCGCCGTTTTCGATATGAACGAAGAGGGGGCGCAGGAAACTGTCCAGCATATTCTGGACGCCGGAGGCAAAGCGAAGGCGTTCAAAGTGGACATTACCGACCGTGCTCAGGTCGACAAGGCGGTGGCCGAGTTCGAGGCCGGCGGGCCGGTCGACATCCTTGTGAACAACGCAGGTTGGGATGTGGTCAAGCCGTTCCTCGACAGCGATGCAGAACACTGGAAGAAGCTTATCGACATCAATCTATATGGGCCGTTGAACATGCATCACGCTGTACTCCCCGGTATGGTCGAGAATGGTAAAGGCCGCGTGGTCAACATCGCCTCCGACGCCGGTCGCGTGGGATCATCGGGAGAGTCCGTTTATGCAGCCTGCAAGGGGGGAATAATTGCATTTACCAAGACTGTCGCGCGTGAACTGGCTCGCAAGGGCATCCAGTTGAATGCAGTTGCACCCGGTCCGACCGACACACCGCTTCTTGCCCAATTCGCCCAGGGCGATACCGGTGCCAAGATCGCCGAAGGCCTCAAACGGGCCATACCGATGAAACGCCTTGGCCAGCCAAGTGACTATCCCGGGATCATTTGTTTCCTGGCGTCGGATGATGCCGGATTTATCACCGGCCAGGTTATTTCGGTTTCCGGTGGCTTGTCGATGCACGGTTGATCGCCTGGCAGCCGTGCTTGCTCTAATGCGCCGCTGCCAAGCCATTTCCGAAGTTACCTCCCCAACTGGTCGCGCCTTCAGTGCGGCCTTTTTTCATTGACGAAAGATGACAAATAACCCGGTAGCCTCCGAGATTAAGCGGTTCAGCGCGGTTGCCGCTTTTTCGGATGGCTCTGGCACTACCACCGCCGAGTACCCGGCGCGCTATACCGAAACCCTGAATGCCATCACGGCCCTTTGAAAGGAAACGGAATGATTACTGTATTTGGAGCAACCGGCACCACCGGCGCCCCCCTTGTCGATACACTGTTGGCAAAGGGCGCCAAAGTGCGTGCTGTCACCAGCGATCCGAGCAAGCTCGACAAACTCAGGGACAAGGGATGCGAGGCGGTCACTGCAAGCTTCTCCGACCTTGCCGCGCTCGAACAGGCTTGCACCGGGGCGGACAGGATCTATCTGGTCACGCCTGCGCATCTGGACATGCGCCAATGGAAAGCAAACGCGATTGCGGCGGCCAAGTCAGCAGGCGTGCAGCACGTCGTTCTGGCCACCGGGCTTGGGGCATCGCCCAAGGCAGGGCTGACCTTTGGCAAGTGGCATTCCGAAGCTCAGGAGCTGCTGAAGGAAAGCGGGCTGGACTGGACCTTTATCCAGCCGACCTATTTCATGCAGAACCTGCTGTGGCAGGCCGACAGTATCGCGAAGACCGGCGTCTATCATGATGATCTTGGCGGGCCGGTGTCTTGGATCGACGCCCGCGACATTGCCGAGGTCGCTGCCGAGGCGCTGACCGGCGCAGGCCACGCGGGCAAGGGTTATGGCCTGACCGGGCCCGAAGCCCTGACCGGCGAAGATATTGCCGCTATCCTGTCAGACGAGACCGGACGCTCCATCACCTCAGCGCCCTTGTCGGCCGAGGACGCCAAGGCCGCGATGGTCGCCGGCGGGATGCAGGACGAGGTCGCTGCGGCCATGGTCGAACTGGCTTCCATCGCGCCCAAAGGTTACCTCGGCGGCATCGAGACCACCGTGAGCGACGTGCTCGGTCGTCCGGCGCGCTGCTTCCGCGATTTCGTTGCCGAGAATCGTGATGCTTTCGTCCGATAACTGGGTGGCGGTGCCGCTCTATCTTGAGCTGGCGCCGCCTGCGGACGCTGCGGCGCAGGTCGCCCATCTATTTGTGTTCCGCGACACCGGCGCGTTGAGCGGGCGCGGCAGCGGGCGTTTCGCTACGGATCTCTTCACCCTTTCGGTGACAGGTGGCGACAGGACGCAAATATCGCTTGCGCCACCCCGCCCGGATTTTACCCGCCGACAGTCTTCCTTTTGCGGCATCGTGGCCGGGCTACGGCTGTCGGCCCGACCGGAACATATGCCAGAGGCCGCAACGCTGACGCCCTTGGCATTGGCATTGGCCCGCGTTCGGGAGAGCGATGATGGCCTGCCATCGCTTGTTTCAGCGCTGGACGATGTTGCATGTAGGCTGAGCTTCGCGGCGCGTCCGAAGGCGGTTAGCGATCGGACCGAACGGCGCAGGACGCGCGCCGATACCGGGATTTCACGACGGCGGCTCACCGCCACCCGGCGATTTCGCCGGCTGCTGGAACAGCTCGCGGGCCCCACCCCGCCGTTGAGCGATCTGGCGCTGGACGCGGGCTACTACGATCAATCGCATATGTCGGCGGTCTGCCGGGCCTATGCCGGCAGACCGCCGGGTGCGCTGCGGTCTCTGGCGACCCCGCGCCCTTTTGGCCTTTCGTTACAAGATGCACGCCTCAAGAATCGGCTACGATTGCTCATCACGGATGAATGAAAGGAGTGAGATCATAGTATGGCACAATTCGATCCGAGGAACCCAGATTTTGACGCGCGCGTGCGCGAAAGTTTCGAACGCCAGAAGGTGATGCACACGCTGGGGATCGGCATTGCCGACCTCTCGCCCGGTCATATCGTTCTGGAGATGGCAAACAGCGATGCGCTGACCCAGCAGCACGGGTTTCTGCATGCCGGTATTGTCTCGACCGCGCTGGACAGCGCCTGCGGATACGCGGCGTTTTCGCTGATGCCCGCAGACGCGGCAGTGCTGACGGCGGAATTCAAGATCAACCTGCTCAACCCCGCCGACGGGGAGCGGTTTCGATTCGTCGCCGACGTGGTGAAACCGGGCAGAACGCTCACGGTCTGCGAGGCGCGCGCCTACGCAGTGAAGGGGCAGGATGAAAAACTTGTTGCCACGATGACCGGAACGCTGATGGCGCTGGTGGGACGGACGGGCGTTGCCGGGTAACCATCACCCCGACAACGGCTGCGGTGTTGCGCCGACGCCTGTGAACCGGCCACCGCACATCCTGGCGACCGGGTCGTTTCATCGGAAAGCTGGATCAGCTGTTCCAGCGTTTCGCAGTTTCAACCAACCGCTGACCATAGGACCGCGCCGTGTCCAGATCGCCGCCCGTCGGGTATTCCTCGGGGGAGCTGTCGGAGGGGGCAATCGCGAGAAGACCGGAATATCCGCCCGTCCAGTTCAGCTTTTCAGGGCCGTCCGCCTTGGTGTTGGCGGGCATGAGACCGACGCCGCACCAGAGCTGGCCGTGTTGCTGCGACAGGGTAATGAAATACTGGATGGTCGAGAACTTGTCACCATTTGCCGTCGCAGAAGTGGTAAAGCCACCGGCAATCTTGTCCTTCCAGTTCTGCGTGAACCAGGGCTTCGAGCTGGCATCGGCGAATTTCTTGAACTGCCAGGCGGGGGCGCCCATGTAGGTCGGGCTGCCATAGACGATGGCATCGGCCGCATCGAGCGCCGCCCAGGCCGCCGCGTCCAACTCTCCGTCTTCAGACAGTTTCAGCAATTCGACCTCGGCGCCTTCGACACCCCTGGCCCCTTCGGCGACGGCATTGGCCTGAACGTCCGTGTGGCCATATCCGCTGTAATAGACAATCGCTAGCTTCGTCATGGTCGGTACACCTTTTGCTTAATTTGGAATAGCCATGACTTAGGAAAGACGGTTACTAAAAGAAAGCTGATTGTTTTTCAAAACCTGATCAGAGGTCCGAAGGCCCGTCATTGATAATCAACTTCGTAGCTTACTAAGCTATTGATAAATAAAAATATAATATCACGACCGCGGGTCTCCGGCCGAGTTCTGAGCGCAGCTGCACAGCAATTGTGCGCCGGGTCACTCTTCAGGTGCAAGATTCTTCATCATTCAGACGGGCTTCGAGCACATGGCGCTGAACCTTGCCACTGGTCGATCTCGGGAAATCATCGAACGAAATAAACCGAATTTCGCGGGGCCGCTTGTATCCGGCCAGATACTCCCGGCAAAGCTGCATCAGTTCTTGCGCCTGTGGACCTCCATCGACGCAGGCGACGAAGGCCACCGGGCTTTCGCCCCATTTCGCGTCGAAGGCGCGCACCACTGCAGCGTCGACCACACGCGGATGCGCAAGAAGCACCCGCTCGATTTCCGCTGGATACACGTTTTCGCCGCCCGTCTTTATCAGGTATTTCGCCCGGTCCACGAAGTCGATGGTGCCATCGGAATTGCGTCGGAACAGATCGCCCATGTGAAAGAACCCGTTGCGAAAGTCGCGGGCGTTGGTGTCGTCGGCGTTCCAGTATCCCGAAAACAGGGTCGGACCCCGCACCGCCATTTCGCCCGGCATTCCAACCGGCACCTCGTCGCCGTCGGGATCGACCAACCGAACCTCGCAGAAGGCGCTGACGCGCTTGGACAATGTCTTTGGCACGACACCGGGGGCGATCAGGTCGGCGGTTCCCGGCGGCAGCCCGGTCTCGGTGGCCCCGAAGGAATTCAGATAGGGTGTGTCCAGAAGGCCTGTCAGCTCCGCAATCTGATGTGGGGGCACCAGATCGGCCATCGCGCCGCAAACTTTGATCCCTTTTACGGGCAGCGGATTGGCGCGTCGTTCCGCAATGAAGGCCTCCAGTGTGCCCGGCATCATTACGAACCAACCGACTTTGTGGCGTGACAGCGCCGCGTTGATGACCGCGGACTGCAACCCGTCCACCATGACCACGGTACCGCCGCGCAAAAGCGTCGCAAGGGCATGATCGGTGGAGGCCATGTGAAACATCGGTGCCCAGGCGATGAATCCGTCGCCGGGATCAAGCGCCAGTTGCGCGGCAAAGACCATGGACCGCGCGATGTGCGCGCGATGGCTGATGAGCGCCCCTTTGGGCAATCCGGTGGTTCCCGAAGTGTAAAGGATCGTCAGCCCCGCCTCCGGATCGTCCACCAGGGTGCCGACGCGCGCGTCTGGCCGTGCCCCGGCCAGGGCTGATTCCAGCTCGGGCCCGATTTCCAGACAGGGGGTTGAGGCAATATCCTGATATGCCGCCTTGAGGCCGGGTTCGACAAGCGCCAGAACCGGTTCGACCAATTCGACGCAATGCCGCAATTCGTCCGGCGCAAGCCGCCAGTTCAGGCAGGCAACGATCGCGCCGATCCCCGACGCAGCCAGTTGCAGCTCCAGGTACTCTGCCCGGTTGTGCGACAGAATCGCAATCCTGTCCCCCGGTGCTATGCCCCTGGCCAGAAACACGGACGCCAGCCGGTCAACCCGGTCGTGCAATTCGGCATAGGTCAACCGGTTGCTGCCGTCCTCCACGGCCAGAGCCTCCGCGCAGTTGCGCACACGGGTTCGAAAGATTGAGTACAGATCGGCGCGGCCGGCGCGCATCACTTCGGGCAGCATTGTCTTCTCCCTCGCTCTTGAGCCTCAGAGACTTTGCGCCAAACGCACCCCTTCATCAATAGCGCGCAGAGCGTCGAGTTCTGCCGCCTCCTTTGCACCACCAATCATCGTGACGGTGACACCCTGTGCAATGAGCTCCTCAGCCAAAGCCCGTTCCGGTTCCTGACCGGTGCACAGCACGATGGTATCGGCGGCTATGATCTTTGGCTCGCCGTCCATGACAATATGCAACCCCGCGTCGTCGATGCGGTCGTAGACCACGCCGCCCAGAGCCTCGACCCCATGCTTGCGCAGCGCATTGCGCAGGATCCAACCGGTCGAGACGCCAAGACCCGCGCCCGCTTTCGAGGTTTTACGCTGTAGCATGACGACCTTGCGGCGTGATGGTTTCGGGGCCAACGGATCGCCCGCCAACGCCCCCGACGTGGTGAACTGCGGGTCCACGCCCCAGGTTTCGCAGAACGCGTCGGTATTGTGGGTCTCGGCGGGTTCGGTCACGAGGAACTCGGCCACGTCATGCCCGATGCCCCCTGCCCCCATCACCACGACGGTGTCACCGGCCGCGCGGTTGCCCGACAGGATCTCGGCATAGGTCGCGACACTGGGATGGTCGACGCCCGGCAGATCGGGAATCCGGGGCGTGACCCCGGTCGAGATGACCACATGATCAAAGTCAGTGAGATCGTCCGACCCGGCGCGCTGTCCGAGGCGCAGCTTGACGCCGTGTTTCTGCAACTGGCCACCATAGTACCGCAAGGTCTCGTTGAACTCGTCTTTGCCCGGTGCCGCTTGCGCCAGATTCAATTGACCGCCCAGTTTGTCTTGCGCTTCGAACAGGGTAACGTCATGGCCCAGCATTGCTGCCTCAGAAGCTGTGGCCATGCCCGCGGCGCCACCGCCGACAACGGCCACTTTTTTGGGTGATTCGGTCGGACTGTCCCGAAATTCGGTTTCGCGTCCGGCCCGTGGGTTGACCAGACAGCCGACCGGTCGATCCGAAAAGATGAAATCCAGACAGGCCTGATTGCAGGCAATACAGGTATTGATCTCGTCCGCGCGGCCCTCGCGCGTCTTTTTGACGAAATGCGGATCGGCCAGAAAGGGCCGTGCCATCGAGATCATGTCCGCCTCGCCGGAAGCAAGTATGTCCTCTGCGATCTCGGGCGTGTTGATTCGGTTTGAGGCGACCACCGGAATGGAAACCGCAGCTTTCACGTTGGCCGCCGCCTGACGCCAGGCGCCGCGCGGCACCTGATAGGCGATCGTCGGCACGCGGGCCTCGTGCCAGCCGATGCCGGTGTTCAGAATATCCGCACCCGCTGCCTCGATCTTGCGCGCCAGGTCTGCGATTTCCTCGGCGGGCGCGCCGCCCTCGACCAGATCGGCGGCGGAAATTCGATAGATGACAAGAAAGTCCGACCCGCAGCGTTCGCGCACCGCGCGCACGATCTCAACCGGAAAACGGTGGCGGTTCTCGGCGCTGCCACCCCATTCGTCGTCACGCTTGTTGGTATGGGTGACTGTGAATTCATTGATAAGGTATCCTTCGGAGCCCATGATCTCGACGCCATCGAACCCCGCTGCCTGCGCGTTTTCGGCAGCTTTCGCAAAATCCTCGATAGTGCGGCGGATATCGGCATCGGTCATCTCGCGCGGAACAAAGCGGTTGATCGGGGCGCGGATCGGGCTTGGGGCGACGCAGCCCTCAATTTTTGCATAGCGCCCGGCGTGCAGAAGCTGCGCGCAAATCAGACTGCCTTCGGCCTGGACCGCCTCGCAGATCGGACGCAGGCTGCGCGCGTCCTCCGGGTCGTCAATACGTGGCCCTTCGGGATCGAACATGCCCTCGGCATTGGGTGCAAATCCGCCCGTAACCAGAATCGCCGCCTCTCCCCGCGCCCTTTCGGCGTAAAAGGCAATCTGCCGCGCGATACTGTCGGGCTCGGTTTCCAGCCGGGTATGCATCGAGCCCATGATGACACGATTTCGCAACATGTGTTGCCCTGCGCGTATCGGCGAACGCATGGTTCCGAAGCTTTTCTTTTGCATGTCTGTCATTGTGAGGATCCTCCTAAAACTCCGCTTGATCTGTATTCTAACATTTGTTAGATTTTAGGGAAGAACATATTTCGGTCATGGGGAGGATCGCGGGTGCAATTCCAGCCAACAGAAGATCAAAAGGCCTTTCGCGAAACGGCAAAGAGGTTTGCCACCGAGAAGCTGGCGTCGAGTTATCAAGAGCGCGCAAGCGGCCACACCTTCGACCGGGCGCTGATCAAACAGATGGGTGCGCTGGGGTTGATCGGTGCCGATCTGCCCGAGGAGTTTGGCGGGCTTGGCGAAAGCTCGGTCACGTCCGGCCTGATCGTCGAAGAAATCGCCTATGCCGATTTCAACGCCAGCTATGTGCAGCTTCTGGGCTCTCTCATGGGCGGCATGGTGGCGCAGCACGCTTCGAAAGAGATTGCGTCGGAATGGGTGCCCAAGGTTGTGTCCGGCGAAGCGGTCATCGGGCTGGGTCTGACCGAACCACGCGGCGGGTCGGACGCGGCGAACCTGATTCTGAAGGCCGAGAAATCCGGCAACGGCTGGCGGCTGAACGGCGAAAAGACATCTATGAGCTTTGCCAGTCAAGCCGATGCCGCGGTGGTTTTTGCCCGCACCGGCGATCCGGACGCAGGCGCGCGTGGGGTCAGCGCCTTTTTCGTTGATCTGAACCAGGAGGGTATCAAGCGCACCCATTTCGACGACATCGGCACCAAACCTGTCGGGCGCGGATCGGTGTTTTTCGACGACGTTTTTGTACCGGCGGAAAACATGATGGCCGAGCAAGATCGCGCCTTTGGTACCATCATGGCCGGGTTCGACTATTCCCGCGCGCTGATCGGGTTGGAATGTCTGGGTGCCGCGCAGGCGTCGGTTGACGAAACATGGGCGTATGTCCAGGAGCGCGAAGCGTTCGGCGCGCCGCTCGTGCAGTATCAGGGTGTCAGCTTTCCGCTGGCCGAGGCAGAGACCCAGCTGACCATGATGCGCCAGCTTTGCTATTATACGCTGGACCTGCGCGACCGTGGCCTGCCCCACACGTCGCAAGCGGCGATGTGCAAGTGGTACCTGCCTAAGACCGCCTGCGAGATCCTGCACCAGTGTCTGATCCTGCACGGGCACTATGGCTACACAACCGACCTGCCGCACCATCAACGCTACAACGACGTTCTCGGCCTGCAGATCGGTGACGGCACCGCGCAGATCCAGAAGCTGGTGATCGCCCGCGAAAAAGTCGGGCGGATGGCGCTGCAATACGATAAGAGGGCGAAGGGAGGTTCGAAATGAGCGATCCCGTCATCGCCAGTATCGAGGGTGCGACCGGCATCATTGATCTGGCCCGCCCCGAGAAGTTCAATTGCCTGTCACTGGACGTGCATGAGCGCATCGCTGCCGCGCGTGCGGAATTCGAGGCGAACCCGGACATTCGGGCGATCCTCATTCGCGCGCAGGGCAAGCACTTTTGCACCGGTGCCGACCTAAATGAAGTGAAAGGTAAATTGAATGATCCCGCCGCGCTGGACCACTTCATCGCCTTCGGCATGAAGAACCTGCGCGCGCTCGAAACGTCCTCCCTCCCTGTCGTGGTGGCGGTGCAGGGGCTGTGTCTGGCCGGCGGGATCGAACTGATGTTGGCCTGTGACGTGTGCTTTGCGGGCGAAAGCGCGCAATTCGGCGATCAGCACGCGCAATTCGGCCTGATCCCGGGTTGGGGCGGGTCGCAGCGGCTGACGCGGCTGATGGGCCAACGCCGGGCACTCGATCTGATGTTTTCGGCCCGGTGGCTGAAGTCGGGCGAAGCCAAAGAGGCCGGTCTGGTAAACTATGTCGTGCCCGATGCGGAATTGCACGAGGTCGCGCTGGAATATTGCCAGACGATCGCGGGCCGCTCGCGCAACGGTATCGCCGAGATGAAGCGCCTGGCACGCGAAGGTGCAGACCTTGGCATCGACCAGCAAATGCGGCTTGAGCGTGACGCCGCCGTGCGCGCCCTGCCCAGTGATGATGTCGCAGAGGGGCTCGACGCCTTCGAGAACCGCCGCAAACCTGCTTTCAAGAGTTGAGTAGACACCATGGATTTTACCCTGAACGACGAACAACGCCAGATTTACGAATACGGCGGTCAGCTGGCGCAGAAATACGACAATGCCTATTGGCTGGATCACGCCCGCAAGCATGAATTCCCTCACGACATGTTCAAACAGATTGCCGATGACGGTTTTCTGGGGATCATGGTGCCCGAGGAATACGGCGGCGCAGGTCTGGGCATGACTGAAATGGCCCTGTTCATGGAAGGCACCGCCAACCACGGCATACCGCTGCTGATGATGGTGGTCGGTCCGACCATGTCGCTGGCGCATATCGCCAGCCACGGGTCCGAATTCCACAAGAAAGAGCTTCTTCCGGCAGCATGTCGCGGCGACATCCAGTTTTGTTTCGCGATCACCGAACCGGGCGCCGGATCCAACACGATGAAGGCCACCACGCTGGCCAAGCGCCGGGGCAACCGGTTCAGCCTGTCGGGCGAAAAGACCTTTATCACCGGCGCCGAGGTATCCGATTATTGCCTGGTGGTGGCGCGGACAAAGCCGCATGATGAAGTGAGCCGCAAGACCGATGGCTTTACACTCTTTGCCGTGGACCTGAAGAAAAAAGGCGTCGAAAAGCAGCGGGTGAAGATTTCGATCCCCCTGCCCGAGGAACAATGGACCCTGTTCTTCGACGAGGTCGATCTGGGCCCCGAAGATGTGGTGGGCGAGGTGGACGAGGGATTCTCGATCCTGTTCGACAGCCTCAACCCCGAACGGATTATCCTTGCCGCGTTGTGCTGCGGCATCGGACGGTTCGCGCTGAACAAGGGTGTGGCCTATGCATCCGAGCGCAGTGTTTTCGGCCAGCCCATCGGCGCGCATCAAGGTGTACAGCACCCGATGGCCAAGGCGCACACTGCGGTCGAGATGGCCAGCCTGATGACCCGTCGTGCAGCGTGGGAATTCGACAACAAGCTGCCTGCCGGAGCGTCTTCGAACATGGCAAAATACGCCGCCGCCGAAGCGGGGATCGAAGCCGTGGATGCCGCGCTTCAGGCCCATGGCGGATCGGGCTTTACCGAAGATACGGGGCTTTACGAAATGTATCCGCTGGTCCGCCTGCTGCGCACGGCACCGGTGAACCGCGAACTTTGCCTCAGCTATATTGGCGAAAAGGTCATGGGGCTGCCGCGATCCTATTGATCGCGCGGCCGGGAAGGGAGGACGACATGCAATTTGGAATGCGCTTCCGGCGGCAGGACGCCGCCGACAAGGTGAACGACCGCTTCTGGCACGAGATCGAGGGTAAGCCGCTTGATGAGGTGCGCCGTATTCAGGAAGAACGGCTGCGCGATCAGATGGCCTATCTCAAGGCGAATTCTACCTTCTATCAGGAGAAGTTCGCCGAGGCGGGCGTGGATTTCGATGACATCCGCACCATCGAGGACCTGCAGAAACTCCCCTTCACCTACAAGACCGAAATCCGAGAAAGCCTGGCCGCCGAACCGCCCTTTGGCAAGCACCGTGCTGCGCCGATGTCGGACATTATCCAGATGCAGGCGTCGTCCGGGACCACCGGCAACCCGTCCTATGTGGCGCTGACCGAAGCGGATACCGAGATGTGGCACGAGATGACGGCGCGCTGTTTCTTCGCCAACGGCGTGCGTCCCGGTGACATGGTACTGCACGCGTTTTCGCTGGCCAAAGGCTTTGTCGGGGGCATTCCCGTGATGCAGGGCCTGCAGTACATGGGCACAATCGACGTACCGGTCGGGGCCGACGGCGGTGCGGAACGGCTGTTGCGCGCCTGTGCCGATACACGCCCGCGCTGCATTGTCGGGGCCCCGAATTTCGTTCTGCACCTGGCGGAAAAAGCGCCGGAAGTGCTGGGCTGCAAGGCCAGCGAACTGGGCGTCGAGCAGATCGTCGTCGGCGGCGAACCCGGCGGCGGTATTCCAGCCATCCGTGCCAAGATCGAAGCGGCCTGGGGCGCGAAATGCACCGAGATGCTGGGCGGCACCGATCTGGGCGTGACTTACTGGGCCGAATGCGATGCCCAATCGGGGATGCATATGGTCAATATGGATTATATCATCACCGAACTGCTCGACCCCGAAAGCGGCGAAATCATTCCTTGGAAAAAAGGCGCCGAGGGCGAAATGATCTATACTGCAATCGGTCGTCAGGCGAGTCCGGTCGTGCGCTTTCGGTCAGGTGACTATATCGAGGTCATCGACACCGAATGCACCTGCGGCCGCACCGGTCCGAAAATCCGTTGCACCGGACGGACCGATGACATGCTGATCGTGCGGGGGGCCAACGTGTTCCCGTCGGCCATCAACAGCGTGATCACCGAAATGGTGCCCGAAACCAACGGAGTCATGCGCATCGTGGCCGATTTCGAAGGCCATACCACGCAAGGCGCGCTGACGGTGATCGTGGAACGCGGCCCTGACCGCAATACGGCAGATGATGCTGGCCTCAAGAAAAAGATTGAACAGCGCCTGCGTGACGCCCTTGTCTTCAAGGCCGACGTTCATCTCGTGGCCGCCGACACCTTTGAAAAACCCGGCGCCGCCAAGGTCGCCTTTGTTCTGAGAGAATACCCTGACTTGCCATGACGAAAATGAAATCCCTCCTCGACACCGGATCTGATGATTTCCGCAAGAACAACGCGCAGTATCGCGAAAAAATCGACGAACTGCATGCGCTTCGGCTCACGCAGCGGGTTGGTGGACCTGAGAAGGTGCGGAATCGACACATCGAAAAAGGCAAAATTCTGCCGCGCGAGCGCATTGAACGCCTGGTCGATCCGGGTACGCCGTTTCTTGAACTCGGCGAACTGGCCGGACTGAACATGCACAAGGGCGTGCCGCCGGGTGCCGGCATCATTACCGGGATCGGTGTGATCGAAGGCCGCCAATGTATGATTATCGCCAATGACGCCACTGTTAAGGGCGGCACCTATTTCGGGATCACCTGTCGCAAACATGTGCGCGCGCAGAAAATTGCCTGGAAAAACCGCCTGCCCGTCATCACGCTGGTCGATTCCGGTGGCGCGTTTCTGCCCGATCAGGCGAATCTGTTCCCCGACGAAGGCCAGTTCGGTTCGATCTTCCATCAGCAGGTCGGCATGTCGGGCGATGGTGTGCCGCAGATCGCCGTGGTCTTGGGGCCCTGCACGGCGGGCGGCGCCTACATCCCCGCGCTCTGTGACGAAGTGGTGATCGTGCGCGGTCAGGGCTTTATGTATCTGGGCGGGCCGGAACTAACCTTTGCCGCAACCGGTGAAAAGGTCGAAGCCGAAGAACTGGGCGGCGGCAAGATGCACTCCTCCGTCTCCGGCGTAACCGACCATTTGGCCGAGGATGACGCGCATGCGTTGGCGATCACCCGCGATATCGTCAGCCACTTGGGCGAAAAGCCCCTGCCCCGCAAGACACCCACCGAACCGCGTGCGCCTGCTTACCCGACCGAGGAAATCTACGGCATCATCAGCCGCGATCCCAAGGTGCCGACCGAGAACCGCGAAATCATCGCGCGTCTGGTGGATGACAGCGATTTCCACGAATTCAAGCCGCTGTACGGTGACACGATCATGACCGGCTGGGGCCGCATCCACGGCCACGAAGTCGGCATTATCGCCAATACCGGCGTGCTGTTCGTCGAGGCTGCGCTGAAGGCCACCCATTTCATCAACCTCTGCGTTCAGCGCGATATTCCGCTACTGTTTCTGGCAGATGTGAACGGCTTCATGGTGGGCCGTGAGGTCGAGCAGATGGGCATCGCCAAGGCCGGTGCAAAGATGATCACCGCGATGTCCTCGGCACGGGTGCCTAAATTCACCATCATCACCGGCGGATCCTATGGGGCCGGGTATCTGGCGATGTTGGGCCGCCCGTTCCAACCAGATGCGATGTTTGCCTGGCCAACCGGTCGATCGGCGATCATGGGTCCGGAACAGGCCGCCAGCGTACTGGCACAGGTCCGCGCCCAAATCAACGAACGCGAAGGCGAAAGCTGGACGCCGGAAGAGGAGGAAGCCTTCAAGGCGCCCATCCGCAAGGAATACGAGGATTTCCAAGGTGCTTACAATTTTGCCTCGAACCTGTGGATCGACAGTGTGATCGAGCCTTGTGAAACCCGCGATGTCATGGCGCTGATGCTGGATGTGACGTCGCGCAGACCCAAGGTCGAAACCAATTTCGGCGTGTTCAGGATGTGAGGCCCGAGAAATGAAAATCAAAACGCTTCTCATCGCCAATCGCGGCGAAATTGCCTGCCGGATCGCGCGCACCGCGCGGGCCAGCGGTATCACCCCTGTCGGCGTGCACTCGCAGGCCGACGCCAACGCCCTTCATGTCCGCGAGATCGGACACTCCGTCTGTATCGGCGGCGGCCCGGCATCCGAAAGCTATCTGAAGATCGACGCGGTGATCGACGCCGCGAAATCGGTCGGCGCGGATGCGATCCACCCCGGGTATGGCTTTCTCGCAGAGAACTCCGAATTCGCCCGTGCGGTAGAAGCCGCCGGAATGATCTTTATGGGGCCGACACCCGACACGCTTGACCGTTTCGGCGACAAGGCCAGCGCCAAAAAAGCCGCCGTTGCGGCCAGCGTCCCGGTCATTTCAGGTGCCGAAGGCGCGCGGTCCGATCCACACGAAATTGCCACCGAGGTGCGTGCGATGGGCCTGCCTGTTCTGCTCAAGGCTGTCGGCGGCGGTGGCGGGCGCGGCCAACGGCTGGTGACCGACGAGACCACACTTGAGGAAGACATCGAAGGCGCGCTGCGTGAGGCAAGGTCCACCTTCGGCTCCGAAGGGCTGTTGCTCGAGCGGTTCCTGCCAGAGGCCCGCCATGTCGAGGTGCAGATCGCGGGCGACGGCAAGGGCCATGTGGTGCATCTGTTCGAACGCGACTGCACGCTACAGCGCCGTCATCAGAAAGTTATCGAAGAAGCTCCGGCATGGGGGCTCCCCCGCACGCTGCTGGACCAAATCGCGCAGGACGCGGTGCGCCTGGGTGAAACGCTTGATTATCGCGGTCTGGGCACGGTCGAATTTCTGGTCGCAGGGGAGGAGTATTTCTTCCTTGAGGTGAACCCCCGTATTCAGGTGGAGCACCCTGTCACCGAGGCAATAACCGGGCTTGATCTGGTCGCGCTTCATCTCCGCATCGCCGAAGGCGCGGGCCTTGGCCTGGTTCAGGACGATCTGGCAATCAACGGCCATGCGGTCGAGGCACGGCTTTACGCCGAAGACCCGGCAATGCAGTTCGCCCCCTCGACAGGCACGCTGACGACACTCAGCCTGCCGGATGGTCTGCGCATCGACAGCGGTGTCGAAGAAGGCGACGCGGTAACGCCGTTCTACGATCCGATGATCGCCAAGCTGATCGTTCACGCACCTGACCGGGAAACCGCCCTGGCCCGGCTGGCGACGGCGCTTGATCATGTCGCGGTCGAAGGTGTGCAAACCAACCGGGCTTTCCTGACGGCGTTGGCGCGCAACCCTGAATTTGAACAGATGCAGGTGCATACCCGCTGGATCGACGGCAAACTCGACGCGCTGACACAATCAGGTCCCCTTGCCCGCCCCGAATTATGGAAGGCCGCCGCGGCCATTCTTTTCGTGGCGGCATCGCGCAGCGACGCAAGCGCCAATCCATGGACCAACCGCGACACCTTTACCGGTTGGCGGCTTGGCCTGGGTGGCGGTCCGATCGAGGTGGTACAGCGTGTCACGCTGACCGATTCCGCCGACACCTCCGAGGAATTGCGTGTCGGACCCGTTAAAGCACGCGGCAGGTACACCGTCCTGACGGAAAACGGAATTGCGGCGACACTGTCGATGCGTGAAGTCGCGCCGGGCCGTTGGCGCGTGAGCGAGGGTGACACGGTCTACCTCATCGACGCACGGATTCACGCAGGCGTAATCGAGATGGCCACACCCGAGGGCCGGCTCGTCTACCGCCCGGCCGCGCCTTTGGACTTTGCTGGAGGCGATGCGGCGGCGGATCGGGCCGTGGCCTCACCGCTTACCGGCATGATCGTCGAAATCAAGGTGGCCGATGGTCAACCCGTGGCCGAAGGCGACGTGATCGCGGTCATGGAATCTATGAAACTTGAAATATCGATCCGCGCTGCCGCAGCAGGGATCGCCAGCAACATATCCGTCTCGAATGGGGACATGGTCGATCGCGGCCAGGTCATCGCCGAGATACTGCCATCCGAGGAGTGATAAGATGAGCGACTTTCCCAAATTCGTCGAGTTCAGAGAAGAAGGCCCGCGCGAGGGCTTTCAGATCGAAAAGAAGATTTACCCGATCGAAAAGCGGATCGAACTAATCGACATGCTCAGCGAAACCGGTTTGAAACGCATTCAGGTCGGCAGCTTCGTCAGCCCGAAATACGTGCCCCAAATGGCCGATACCGGCGAGCTGTTCCAGCGTATCAAGCGCAAGCCGGGAGTGAACTACACGTCGCTTTGGCTGAACGACAAGGGGTTTCGCAAGGCACTGACCGCGCATGAGGTCGATATCGACCCGCGCCTGTTATTCTATCCATCCGAGGCGTTTGCGCAATCGAACAACAATTGTTCTTCCGCCGAAATGCGCGAGAAGCAACGTGACTGGGTCCGGCTTTACAAGGAAGAAGGCTATACCGTCGACGCCGCCTACGTGATGACGGCCTTCGGCTGCAACTTCGAAGGCCCGATTTCACAAGAGCGCATTCTCGACGATTTCCGGTTTATCCTCGCGCTTTGCGAGGAGGAACAGATCCCTGTGCCAATCCTTGTCGTCGCGGATACAATGGGGTGGGGAAACCCCGAAGCAGTGAAGCGGATGATCGGTGCCCTGCGCGAACTGGCCCCGGACGCCCGGATCGGCATGCACATCCACGACACGCGCGGGCTTGGTATCGCCAATCTCCACGCCGCCCTTTCGATGGGCGTGGACATGTTCGAAAGCTCGGTCGCCGGTCTTGGGGGCTGTCCTTTCGCGGGCCACGGCCATGCGCGCGCTGCTGGCAATGTCTGCACCGAGGACGCGGTTTTCCTGTGCCATGAGCTGGGCATCGAAACCGGCATCGACCTGGACAAGCTGATCGCGGCCGCGCTCAAGGCGGAAGAGATCATCGAAGCGCCGCTCATGGGCCGCGTCATGCATACCGGCGGTCTCGACAAATACCGCAAGACAAGCTGAGGGAGGACGAAGATGTCAAAGGCACTTGATGGAAAGGTTGTTCTGATCACCGGAGCGGGTGGCGGGATCGGTCGAGATATTGCGCTGATGGCTGCGGCCGAAGGCGCCGCCGTGGTGGTTAACGATCTGGGCGCGTCGCTGAAAGGCACCGGCCAGACGGAAACCGCGGCGCAAAAGGTGGTTGAGGAAATCAAGGCAGCGGGCGGCGACGCAATCGCTGACGCCGGCAGCGTTACCGAACCGGACGCCGCGCGCGCGATGATCGAGGCTGGCGTCAAGGAATTCGGCCGCATAGACGCCGTGGTGAACAACGCCGGCATCCTGCGCGACTGCTTCTTCCACAAGATGACCTACGAGGATTTCGACGCGGTGGTGAAGGTCCATCTTTACGGTGCCTTCAACACCAGCCGCGCCGCCGCCGACTATTTCCGCGAACAGGAAAGCGGGGCATTGGTGCATATGACTTCGACCTCGGGGCTGATCGGCAACTTCGCCCAGGCGAACTATTCCGCCGCCAAGCTGGGCATCGCCGCCTTTTCGAAATCGGTGGCGCTGGACCTCAAGCGCTGGAACGTGCGGTCGAACTGCATCGCGCCCTTCGCCTGGAGTCGGATGATCTCGTCGATCAAGACCGACACGGAGGAACAGAAGGCGCGCGTCGCCAAGATCAAGGAGATGACACCGGCGAAGGTTGCGCCAATGGCCTGTTTCCTGATGAGCGACCGTGCGGCAGATGTGTCGGGGCAGATCTTCGCGGTGCGCAAGAACGAGATATTCCTGTTCAACCAGCCTCGCCCCCTGCGCTCCGTCCATTCCGGTGAAGGCTGGACCGCAGATGAAATCGCCGAGCGCGCTATTCCCGCGCTCAAGTCGCAATTCACACCGCTGGAAGTATCAGCGGATGTCTTTCCGTGGGATCCGGTCTGATGGCTAAACGCAAAGAGAAAATTACCTCCGACATCGGCTGGAGCACCCCCGACCAAATCAGTGTGCGGGGGCTCGACCTGCCGAATGAGATTTTGGGCCACATGAATCTCGGCGATCTCGCCTTTCTGCAACTGACGGGCCGCAAGGCCACGCCCGAAGAAAGCCGCGTTTTCAACGCCATCGTGATTACCCTGGTCGAACATGGCATCACGCCGTCAGCCCTGGCCGCACGCATGACCTATATGGGTGCGCCGGAGTCGCTTCAGGCGGCTGTCGCGGCTGGGTTGTGCGGGTTGGGCACCGTGTTTGTCGGCTCGATGGAGGGCGCATCGAAGATGCTTTACGAGGCGCTGCCCGAGGACAAGCTTGGCACCGGCGCCGATCTGGACGCCATCGCGCTGGAGACCGTCGAGAAATTCCGCGCCAAAAAGGCCATCGTGCCGGGCCTGGGCCATCCTGTGCACAAGCCGGTCGATCCGCGTGCTCCGCGCCTGTTCGAAATTGCGGCGCAGAACGGCAAATCCGGTGAATACATCGAGTTGATCCAGAAGATACAGGCCGTTGCCGAAGAGAAGTCCGGCAAGATGCTGCCGATCAATGCCACCGGTGCAATCGGTGCGATCTGCTGCGAATTCGGCTTTCCCTGGAAGATCGTGCGCGGTTTCGGTGTCATGGCACGCGCCATCGGGCTGGTCGGTCATATCCTTGAAGAAAGCGAGAACCCGATTTCCTATGAGCTGTGGCAGCGCGCCGAAGAGGAAATCCTCGAAACCTCCGGCCCCGGAGCATCCTGAGCCATGCAAACATCGGCCCCTGAAACACATAATGATCTGCGCGACGCGTTGCGTGCGCTCTGCGCGCAGTTCCCGCCCGAATACCATCGCAACTTCGGCGAGGATAACACCTACCCCGAGGAGTTTGTCGATGCCCTTACCCGGGAAGGTTGGCTCGCTGCAATGATCCCCGAGGAGTACGGCGGATCGGGTCTTGGCCTGACCGAAGCCTCGATCATCATGGAAGAGGTGAACCGTTGTGGGGGCAACGCGGGTCACTGTCATGGGCAGATGTACAACATGGGTACGCTTTTGCGGCACGGCTCGGACGCGCAAAAGCAGCAGTACCTGCCTGGTATCGCCAGCGGCGAGCTGCGCCTGCAATCCATGGCCGTGACCGAACCGACCACCGGAACCGACACCACCAAGCTCAAGACTACAGCTGTCAAAAAAGGCGACCGCTATGTGATCAACGGTCAGAAGGTCTGGATCAGCCGTATCCAGCATTCTGACCTGATGATCCTGTTGGCGCGGACCACCCCGTTGAAGGACGTCCAGAAGAAATCACAGGGCCTGTCGATCTTCATGGTCGATCTGAAAGAGGCCATCGGCAATGGTATGGAGGTCCGTCCCATTGCCAATATGCCGGGACACGAGACCAACGAAGTGTTCTTCGACAACCTCGAAATTCCCGCCGAGAACCTGATCGGCACCGAAGGGCGCGGCTTCTACCATATCCTGGACGGGTTGAACGCGGAGCGGACCCTGATCGCGGCGGAGTGTATCGGCGACGGCTACTGGTTTGTGGACAAGGCCCGCGCCTATGCCGGCGAGCGCATCGTGTTCGACCGCCCCATCGGACAAAATCAGGGTGTGCAGTTTCCCATCGCCAAGGCCTATGTGAACGTCGAGGCGGCCAACCTGATGCGCTTTGAGGCTTGTCGGCGTTTTGATGCGGGGCAGGAATGCGGAGCGCAGGCAAACATGGCCAAGCTGCTGGCCGCCGATGCCAGCTGGGAGGCGGGCAACGCCTGTATCCAGACCCACGGAGGCTTCGGCTTCGCGCGGGAATACGATGTCGAGCGCAAGTTTCGGGAGGCCCGGTTGTATCAGGTGGCCCCGATCTCGACCAACCTTATCCTGTCCTATGTCGGCGAGCATATTCTCGGTATGCCGCGGTCTTTCTGAGGAACGCCTGATGCAGATCGATCTTGAATCGCTCAAGCCCTGGCTGGGACGGACCGAAACCAAAGAGGACATCCTGACGCCGAGCCTGATAGACAGGTTCCGCGCCACGTTCGACGCGCATCTTTGGGCCGGTGCGGGCGACGTCCCGCTGGGAATTCACTGGTGTCTGACCCTCGATTCTGCACCGGGAGGCTCTCTCTCGGACGATGGGCATTCTCCACAAGGCAGGTTCCTGCCCCCTGTTCCGTTGCCCTCGCGGATGTGGGCCGGGAGCGATGTCACGCATATCGCGCCGCTCACTGTCGGGCAAACGGTCACGCGCCGTTCGACCATCGGGGACATAACCGCCAAACAAGGGCGCAGCGGAACCTTGGTTTTTGTAGCCGTCAATCACGAGTATTCGAATGGCGAAAAGGTCTGCATTCAGGAAAAGCAGACTATTGTCTATAAAGACATCAGCCGATCGCAATCCGAAAAGCACACGTTCGTAGCCCCGGACCCGACGACGCTCAGATCGCGCCTCACCCCGGATTCGGTGCTGTTGTTTCGCTATTCGGCGCTGACGTTCAATGGCCACCGTATCCATTATGACCAGCCCTATACGACCGAAGTCGAAGCCTATCGCGGACTTGTCGTGCATGGCCCCCTGCAGGCAACGCTGCTCCTGAACCTTGCAGCGGATGCCTTGAACAAGGCTCCTCAAGGATTTTTATTCCGAGGCCTCGCTCCGCTCACCCTGCCCTGTGAAATACAGCTGAATTGCCGACCCGATGGCACCACAGGTACGGTCTGGTGTCAGGACGAAACCGGCGTGCGTTGTTCTTCCGCCGATTACTCCGCGACCTGATTATTTATGCGAAGTTATCAGAGTCAGTTGTTGATTTATTTTTCTAACATGTGTTAGTTTTAGATAACCGCTCGGTGGAAAAGCCGGGCAAACTTCCGGCAAAGATTCCGGGAAAAGCGCGGGGAGGAGCGTTGATGCGAGGAGACCTCGACGTCAATCGGGTGGCAGTTCATGCCTTGTCGATTGACCGCACAACATGCTGTCGCAGGCAGATGTGGATCACGGTGTGACCACATCTTCGGAATTGGCGCCTTTGGCGGTTCGCGGCGCGACACTGAAATTCGGCGGTGTGACCGCGCTGGACGACGTAAGCATCACTGTGAATGACGACGAGTTGCTTGCAATCATCGGTCCGAACGGTGCCGGCAAAACGTCGCTTCTAAATGTCACGGCAGGGTTTTACCGCCCACAGAAGGGACACGTCGAACTCTCCGGCAAAAACGTGACGGGCCTGCGCGTGGATCAGATCGCCCGGCGCGGTCTGGCGCGTACCTTTCAGGGCACCCATCTTTTCGCCGGCCAGACCGTGGTCGAAAACATCATGATCGGTCGGCACATGCTGATGAAATCGAATGTGATCCAGGCGTTTTTCCAGTTTGGTCCCGTGATGCGCGAGGAATCGGAGCATCGAGAAGCGGCCGAGGAGATCATTGATTTTCTGGAGATCGAGGCGATCCGAAACAGGCCCGTGGGCACATTGGGTTACGGGCTGCGCAAGCGGGTCGATCTGGGGCGTGCGCTGGCGCAGGAACCATCAATCCTGCTGATGGACGAACCGATGGCGGGCATGAACTCGGAAGAGAAAGAAGACCTGGCGCGCTTCATTCTCGATGTGCGCGAGGCGCGCAAGATTCCGGTGGTTTTGGTTGAACATGACATGGGCGTAGTGATGGATCTTGCCGACCGGATTGTGGTGCTGGAGGATGGCGTAATCGTCGAAGAGGGCAGCCATGCGGACCTTCTGGCACGCAAGGGCCGCTATGCCAGCCTGTGGCAGCGTCAGCAGGCCGAAGAGGCTGCATGACGCGGCGCGACAAGGCCTATCCGCAAACCCCGGACGGGCGCTATTTCGTCGCCAAGGGAAGGCTTTGGCGCAAGAGCGATCCCTCGCTTGACAAGAGCACGCGCCGCGCGGCCGTCAGGGCATTGATGCAGGCACGCCGCGCCGTGAAGCTTGCCGCGACCGAGGCCGAAACGCGCGCCGCGCGCGACGAGGTGGACGCAGCCAAGCGCCGCCTCGGAGAACGCGGTCCGGTCTGGTGGGATGATGGCGCACCCGACGAAGGCCGAAAGCACCCGGCAAACAGCCGCTATGCCGATTGGTGGACAGGCTTGACGCCAAGGCAGCGCGCTGCAGGCGAAGGCAAGGCCGACGAGAGCGCCGGGCCTCGATAAGCCGGGCGGGTCAGTCAGGAGGCTATTCGGCGGCTCGCAGGGGCTTGCCGTCGGAATCGCGCTGTCCGAC
>OJBO01000096.1_pt1 | contig 51166 bp, 52 predicted proteins | sample 1590461 | NCBI WGS metagenome assembly OJBO01 (sample SAMN05416836, study PRJEB24817) | seawater metagenome | isolation source: Sea water | place: Canada:Atlantic | collected 2013-07 | reverse complement strand
GTGGGGTTTCCCCATGTGAGAGTAGGTCATCGTCAAGCTCTTATTCTAAAACCCCTGGTTACTCACGTAATCAGGGGTTTTTTCTTGTCTGGGATTTTAGGGAGGGCTCGATGATTCATTTACTGCGCTAATTACGGCGTATGGCGACGTATTTATGCTCCTTCTGTGACCTCTAACACCTAAATACCTGACTTCTCTCTAAAAGAGGATGTATAGTCATAAAATCTTCCTTAACTCTCTATCGCCAGATGAATAACCTTGAAAGCCTAGGCTACAGTGCGTGGTTCGATGATCAGTTAGATACTAAACAGTCAATGCACGAGGTGGCTCGTGTTCTCTCTGTAAATAAAGAGAGTTATCTGATTTCTAAGGGCGGTGAAGAGGTCTTTGCTGAGCTGTCAGGCAATCTTATGTATTCCGCTGATTCGGTGCTTGATCCAGTATTGGCAAGTTCAGTTTTATTGTAATTTTAGCGCTGCTCGATTGTTTGCTATAAAGCGCCAATTCATCTTTTTCGACATTTATTAAGTCACTATATCAACATTATGAATGTCTTTTCACTGTAAAGAGTACGCTCGTACCGCTATTACCCCTTGAAGCAAAATCTGGAACGAATATCCTATAGGTAACAAGTATTCCAATAATAAAAACAAGTTGTCACCAACATATCATTCTTCCTGATATATGCTGAACACTAGTTCTGGTGCCACTTTGATCGACATGAGAGGTCGTGAAGTGAAAAAATTACTCGCCAACCCAATAATATACGTAGCAGGCTTAACTGCGTTGCCATTATGCGCTATGGAAGCAATTTCTGAACGTGAAATGTCAGGGATTTCAGGCCAAGCTTTCATTACGGTAGATGCATCTTCTTACAGCAGTGGTACTGGTGAATGGTCAGGCGAATATGAATTCACAAAAGTAAATTTAGGATTGGATATCGAAACGTTACTTACCGTTGATGAATTAAGAGTCGGTGAGTTTGAGCGAGTCGTAGGCGAGGATGGAACAGTTCCTGGGACTGACTCTAATGGGAATCCACTACCAGGTAATGTCGCTCTTGATGCAGACTTAATTATTGAAAACTTTGGTTTGGGCCGTGTGGCTAATTACCAAGATGCTGCGGCGGCTACTATAGAAGAATTTAAGATACGGAATCCTTATCTTGAATTGGCATATAAAATTGAGAATGGAGTGCGTCAAATTGCGGGTGTTCGAATCGGTTTTGACAAAGCACAAGGCTGGCTCTCCGGCGATTTGATTTCATTAACTGGGAATCTTCAAGGTAGGATTGAGGGGCCGGCGTCTATTGTATATGAGCAGAATTGTGGTGAAGGTAGTACTTCTGGCGCTAGTTGGTTTAATTGTTTAGAGCTAGGCATAGCTGGTAATACGCAACTTGTAAGTACTATTGATCTGGTTGATGGTGCAAAGGGTACCGCAGGTTATAGTTATGGTGCTGGTGCTGAGTTGGATGCAGATGGTGACCCTAAAAATCCTGATAATCCATACTTAAATGAAAGTTATTTGAAACGTGCTTCATGGGCTGGCGTACCTTTTGGTCGCAGTTTCACTGCCCCAGGCGAGTTTTTATCGTTTATTATCCCTGCTTTAACTACATCAGAGGAGTGTGTAGTGACAGGTACCCCTGGTTGTTTCCCTCTTACAAATTTCCAGAGTGTTTATATCGGTGATGAAAGCTTGGACTTGGAAGAAGGCGGTGGTGCTTCCGGTACGTTTATTTCATTACAGACCTCGTCAGTACCTTGGGAAGATTTCTCTGGTATTGATGGCGCTGATCGTGTGCTGACTCAGCGAGGAGCTTTTTTGAATTTGGCCAAATTTGATTCCAATGGTCAGGTTAAGTATCCATTGAATTTAGATTTATTTAGCGCAACTAACGGGTCTCCTCGGGTTGCAACGTGCGTCGGCAAGTTGAAGGGGTGCTAGTGATGAATATATCGAAATATAAGTATATGGTTTGCGTGGTAGTTGCACTGACTTTCCAAGCTTCTGCTGATTTAGTTGCACTCGATGATAAAAGTCTCGGCGAGGCAACAGGTGAAGGATTAGGGTTTGCTTTAGAAAACTTCGTGCTGAATTCAGATAATGCCGATTTATCTGTTACAGGTATAACTAGCTCAACTGGTGTTCCTGTAGATATTAAGTGGACGAGCTTATATATCATGGGCGAGGGGAGTGAAGAGGGGTCTATAAATACAGGGGCTGATATAGGTAGCTATTTGAATCCTTATAGTATTCGTACTGCGCGTGGAAGTATGGGGCTTGATCCATCAGATCCTGATTATAATAGTGACTATAATCAGATTGGAAATGACTTAGCATTGCTTGAGTTTGCGACAGATAGTTATCAGTCAGATCTGCAGAATAGCGCGATATTTGGGCAATTCTCTTTCTATCAGGGTTGTGTATGGGGAGAACCTGGGTGTAACAACTTAGCTGATGTCGGTGCGAACGGTATTGCTGTTCAGAATATTTCGGCTGAAATCGATGAGCTTAATAGCCAACGAACAGCAATTGACAATCGTTATTCCTTATTGTTATCGGAACTTGAAACTGAAATATCAAGCTATTACGAGGGCCCTATTTTAACTCAAGAGGCGATCGTAGATGTAGAGCAGGGAGATTATGATAACGCGGTAAGTGATTTAAATACTGAGTATAATCAAATGAAGTCAGCTTATGATGATTTTTTAGCGATCAGGCCTTCAGCTGACTGTGAAATAGGTCGAAGTTGTACTGGATTAAATGGTTCTAGCTGCCCGACTATTGGTGGAGGGGCCTGTAGAGATGCGCGTGATGCTTATAATAATGAGCAAGGCCAATGGGAAACTCAATCAGATTTCACCAAAGACGAGTACAACAATTTGATTGGTGCTCGACAAACCCTTGATACTATTAAAAATGACACCGATGAGTTTCCTGTTGCTGGTGTTTCATATATTGAAGCGGTTGAAGACGTGGATAAATTCAAGCAATTGTGTGGCTATGAAGATTCGTTTGCTTCTTGCTCAAATGGACTGATTGCTCGTAAAGAAACAAGTAAGTCTGGCATTGAAAGCGCTTCAATCGCCCTAGCAACAGGACAAGGCCGTCGTAACGGTTTAGATGTTGGTGCCTCTTTTGAATTTAAGGTCAATGCCGTTGCTGAGAATGGTTCAAGCTCAACACGAACAGATTACCTTGATATCGATATGAAAGGTGTTTTTGTCGATGGTAGTTCCTTACGCCTGTGGTCAGCGCAAGATGAAGTAAATGGCGGATCAGAAGTTAATGGCGAGCTTAGGTTGAATCTTTTCATCAAGAAGCTAGGGATTAATGTTTGTGACCCTCAAGTCTGTGGGGGGGATGAAGACTTAAAAGCGGCCTCAACCCTGAACTTGGATAATTTGTTTGTGAACTTGAACCTTGGTTATGGTGAGATCCAGCCATTGAGATTTTCAGCGACAGCTGATGGTAATTTTGAGCTAGAGCTGTCAAAACTTAACCCTGCTGCTACGGGGGTTGACCCAAATGATAAGGTTGCGATGCAAGATTTTTATGACACTTACTATGCCGAGTCGCCAAAGAGTTCTATATACATAGGTGATGTCCGAATTGGTAGTGGCTCTGAAGCAAGCTTGGGGAGTGTGACTGTCGATGGACTCCGTGCTCAGTATCTAAAAGTTACTAGTCGTGATTTATAAATTAGGAGATTTGGTAATGAAAATTATAATTAATTATGCCGTAAAGGTTTGTTCCATACTCCTAATTTCAAATCATGGTGTTGCTGAAATGAGTGCGATGGGAGAAATGGATCTAGCTGAAATCTCTGGGCAAGGTGGTGTTTACTTGTCTGGTGAGTTTTCAATTAACAAAGAAGGCGGCCCACTTTGGGAAGATGGTACTCGACCATATTACGAGTTAGATGCCAATGGTGAGCCTGTTGTTGATAACTCAGCAGCCCCAGATCAATGTGATAATGGTGTTTGTGGTTTACGTTTGGCAATTAAGTTGAATGAAAATAGCGAAGGCTGGTATGTAATTGATGATCTGTCTGGTGGCATGTCATTCGAAGGGCTAACTCTTCGTACAAAAAATTTAACCGATGTGCCTGATTACAATAATGTGACCTTGGTTAATGGTGTGCCTACTCCTGCTAATTATAACTTTGCTGACAACGGCGAGAGTGATCAGGAGGTTTTAGAAATTGGTCTGCCTGGCAGAGTCACCTTTAATGACTTTAAGTTTAAGTACGCTGTAGCTAATAACGGCGAGTTTGGCGTTCCTCTCGCGGATGGAACGGCTTTCAAGCAAACAGAAATTTTTGGTGTTGAACTGGATGGTGCTATTACCCTTCAAGGCAACTTACTGCTGTTTCCGGTGGATTGATTATGAAAAAACTACTATTTCCAGTCAGTGCGATTGCTCTTGCCGTTCATGTTCATAGCGTAGGTGCACTTGAAGCATTAGATGACTCTGCGATGTCCAATGTGTCAGGGCAAGCGGGTATAACTATTGATTTAAATCCTGGTGATGTATCTATTGATGCTCTTGATTACACCCAAGATGGTGTCACTGCGCGGATGAGTGATATTTTCATTAATGGTTCTGAAGGTACTTCATCAAAAATTACTCTTGACGTTAATGCTGATGGTGACTTGTTGTTTCGTGACGAGCTTGGTGCTCGTGACTTTTCGGTGGGTGGCGTTGGTATGGTCGGGTCGACGGGTAATAGCGGTGACTTCTTTAGCTTACGTGGCGCTACATCGGCATATGATCCCGTTACTGATTACGGTTTAGTTGATCTAAAGATTGGTGATGATGGCAATGGCAATCTTAAGTTAGATGGCTCTCAAGTGGGCCTATTCTTTGATGGCTTACACTTTGGTGATGATGGCTTAGAGTGGATTATTGATGACCTAGCTATGGCTGCTGTGATCAATTACGGCCGATTAGTTGTTGGTGATGGCAGCTTGGACTTCGATTTTGGTGACGAAAATAATCGTGGCTTATCCCTAGTTTATGATGCGAAAGCAATTGGTTTATCCAGTGATCCCAATTTAGCCGTTGGCGATTATGGAGACATAAACAGTGCTGGTTACCTGCTTGGTGATACCTTTGGTTCATTGCGTGTAGATCTTGATGCCTACGGGACGCTCTCAATTGCGGCAGGTGGCAAAACTGGTCAAGGCATTACGTTTATTCCTTCTTTGACATTGATTAACGACTCCGTTGATCGTCCTGCCTTTAAGTACACAGAGGATGGTTACGTTATTCTAGCTAAGAACTTCAAGGGTGAATTCAGTACAACCTCGGGTTTTATGCTTGATTTTGAAGAAGATGAATCAAACAACCCATACTTGGCCCTACGTTACAGTGATTTCCAATTTGCTTTTAGTCTAGATGAGCTTGTTTTAGGCGAAGAGAATGGTTCTGCACTAGGTAGCTTTAAAGGCCAAGTATTATTTGAGGATGATATTGCTGCTGGGCACACTAACTACTTGCATTTTTATCCAGGTGGCGCGATTGGTAATGGTGTTACCCAGCAGGGTGTTACAGCCAAGGTTGGTTGGAATATTGTATCGGCTGCCCCTGTTGCTGTTGATGGTGAAGATTATAGCTTGCCCGGATCCTTCGCCGGAAAATCCGCTGCAGAAAGTAATACGTACTTTGCTATGAATGATGATGGCAATTGGGTGTACTTCAACGGCTTCAATGGTTGGGGCGAAGGTACTGTCAGTTTAGATTTGACCTCTGCACCTGCTACTCCTGCTGCAGATTTATACGACAACCCATACGAGTACAACCCTTTAACAGGCCAAGGATCATTTGATGATAACCGCGGTTATGATCGAGATAATAAAGTAGGCACATATGATGGCTTGCGAATTGATTTTGTCGATCTGAAAGGTGAGTACAGCTTTTCCGGCGTAACCGTGGGAACTAGTGAAGAAGAGGCTATGGAATCTCCATATATGGGTGGTACTGAGTTGCTACTCGCTTTGGAAGTATTTCCTTCATACAGCTTTACCCTAAACGGTAACCTTACTATTGCTCCCGGTGGTCGTATCGATAGCGATGGTATCGGTGGTACTCAAGGCCTAACGTTAAATGGTGATCTGCGTGTTACTGAAGGTAATGCCGCTATTACGGTAGATGAATATGGCCGTGGTGTGTGGTTGACTGGTGTGACATACGATCTACATATGCGTGGTGCATCACTTGATGTGACAGAAGATGGTCTAACCTTCAACAAAGGGCTGACTTGGTCGACTATTAAGGTGGGTGATTACAACAGCTCTACTGGTGAAATAGAAGGCGGTATTATTTTTGGTGCTAAGGATGACGGGAAAAACCTAGGTGCATTCACGCTTGAGCGTTTAGAAGATAATACGACCATCTCGGTTGCTTCTGGCGGTGCGGGCAAAGTATGTATCGGTGGTACTGGTTCTAATGCTGTAGATTGTGCTGCATCTGGTGGTATCCGATTCGAAGATCGAGGTGAGCAAGGCCTAACAATTAAGGTTAAAGCTAAGTTTGCTAAGGCTATTCTTCCGGGTGAGGCAGGCTATGCCTCTCGTGATACTCGCTATGATGGCAAAGGTAACCGTTTTAGTTGGACTCAGCCCAACGGTACTACCCTGACTCTTGATAATTTCAGTACCAGTGATGGCCCTCAAGGCGGAAATGATTACGGTTTGAATATTGATCTAAATCTTGATGTTGCCCGAACAGCGGTTCGTAATAATGAAGATCAGTTAATTGGTATAGATGACAGTGATGGTCAGTTAAAACCTTTAAGTGAATTTGGTGGCACTATTGCTGATAATGGCCCGCTAGGTTTCGCAGTACTCGGCCGCGTTCACTTCAAACAGTTAAATATCGACGGTCTTAAGTTATCGGCAACACCTGATAGCACACCGCAAACTCTGATTAGCGCAATTACTATTCAGAATGCTGATATCCAAGCTAACTTAACAGCGACTCCTATTCGCTAACTTCCTATTGCTGCGATGTTCGATGATCAGGCGTATACTATGCGTCTGAATCATCGGCATCGGAGTTCCTCATGAGCCAGCAAGATCGTCTGGTTATTTTTGACACCACAATGCGCGACGGCGAGCAAAGCCCCGGCGCATCAATGACCAAAGAAGAAAAAGTCCGCATCGGTAAAGCGCTAGAAAAAATGCGCGTTGATGTGATGGAGGCAGGTTTTGCTGCGGCCAGCCCGGGCGATTTCGAATCTATTCAAGCGGTAGCAGCAGCGGTACGTGAAAGTACAGTCTGTAGCTTAGCTCGTGCTGTTGATCGCGACATCGAACAAGCTGCAGCGGCTTTGGCTAAAGCGGAACGTGCGCGTATTCACACCTTTATTGCGACTTCGCCAATTCATATGAAGTACAAGCTTCGTATGGAACCTAATGCTGTTATTGAACAAGCAGTTTATGCGGTAAAAAAAGCGCGCGGTTTTGTTAGTGACGTGGAATTTTCCTGTGAAGATGCGGGGCGCTCGGAAATAGATTTCTTGTGTCGCATCATCGAAGCCGCGATTGATGCGGGCGCATCCACCATCAATATTCCTGATACCGTGGGTTATGCGATTCCTGAAGAGTTTGGCCATACCGTCCGTACTTTGTTAGAGCGTATTCCTAACGCGGATAAAGCGATTTTCTCCGTGCATTGTCACAATGACTTGGGCCTTGCTGTTGCAAATTCTTTGGCCGCTGTGAGCAATGGTGCTCGTCAGGTGGAATGCACTATCAATGGTCTCGGCGAGCGTGCTGGTAATGCAGCGCTGGAAGAGATTGTTATGGCCACTCGTACGCGCCACGATCTATTCAATATTCATACGGATATTGATACGACTCAAATTGTGCCTACTTCGCGTTTAGTGTCGGGCATCACCGGCTTCCCGGTGCAGCCTAATAAGGCGATTGTTGGCGCGAATGCATTTGCCCATGAGTCTGGCATCCACCAAGATGGCGTACTTAAGCATCGTGAAACGTACGAGATCATGAAAGCGGAAGACGTTGGCTGGGGCGCTAACAAAATGGTGATGGGTAAGCACTCTGGCCGTGCTGCTTTTCGTAGTCGTTTACAAGAGTTGGGTGTAACGTTCGATACTGACGCTGGCTTAAATGAAGCGTTTGGTCGTTTCAAAGAGCTTGCTGACAAAAAGCATGAAATTTTCGACGAAGACTTACAGGCGTTAGTCAGTGAAACTCGCTCTGCATCGGTAGCTGAAAAATACAGCTTGGTTTCTTTAGAAAGCCGCTCAGCGACGGGGGAAACTCCAGTAGCCGAAGTGGTTATTTCTGATGGGGCTAAAGAGCATCGTAGCAAATCAGATGGCAGTGGCCCGGTTGATGCGTCCTTCAAAGCTATCGAAGAGACGGTTCAGTCAGGCGCTAACTTGTTACTGTATTCAGTGAATGCAATAACCGAGGGGACTGATTCTCAAGGCGAAGTAACCGTGCGCTTGGAGCGCGGTGGTCGCATTGTTAATGGCAGTGGTGCGGATACCGACATCGTTGTGGCTTCTGCGAAAGCCTATATTCATGCATTAAACCTGCTTGAATCTTCCGCAGATCGCACTCATCCTCAAAGCGACGGAGTTTAGTTCGTATGCTTGAGCAGCGCCGGGTAGATTACCTAAAGGCGATGGGCATTACTCTATGGATGCCTCGCCAAGCGCTGCCTCATGCAAAAGAAAGCCGCTGGTTGCCTGAAAATAACGACGAGCGGCATGAGCACATTGCGATCAACAGCACCGGCGTGTCTTCTCGCCCCGCTGCTGCGGCTGATTTATTGCGGGCTGGTCAGCCCATGCATAAACATGAAGATTCTGTGCCAGAGGTTAAGGCTGCACATTCAGTGTTGTCAGAGACAGCATCGTCAGTGTCTGCCTCTCAATCTGAAGATGTGGAAACGGGCACACCTCAAAACTCAGCAGCTCAGAATTCAGAGCCTCAGAATTCAGAGCCTCAGAATTCAGGGACTCTAGTAGCAGAGTCTCCGTCAGTGAGTCTGGCACCTGTGCATGATATGAGGCCGCCGCGTTTTGTTTTGGAGTTTATTCCAATTTCACGGCAGGGGTTGTGGGTGATAGATGCAAGTCAGTCGATTCAGGACGTGCAGCAGTTTGCCTATCGAGTATTAAAAGGAATGGGTGCTGCACCAGACTTCATGAGTCAGCCAATTAATTTCAGTTGGCCTTTTATAGAGTCGTCCCATCAGGATCAAAGTCGCCCAGTAGCATTGCAGGCACTTCAAGCACAGTGGCAGTTTTTCCAAAGCCAAGGCACTCGATACATCATTACCCTTGGTGCCGAAGCTCAGCAGTGGATGGCGAGTGTTGAGGCCAATAGCCATTTTCATGTGGCTGACATGTCGATATTGCAAAGTGATGCTCAACTTAAGCGTCAGCTTTGGTTGTGTTTACGGCAGCTACCCGAATTATAAGTATGATGCGCCCAGCAACGACCAACGACTTAAACCGTATTATGGCAATTGAAAAGCGTGCTCATGATTATCCGTGGTCGGATAAAGTCATGCTACGTTATCTACAAAAACCAGATGCCGTTACCTTGCTAGAGCAAGAAGGTGAACACCGTGGCCATGCCGTGGTGTCTTTGGTGCTCGATGAAGCTGAGTTATTGATGATTACCGTTGCCCCTGAGTATCAAGGAAAAGGCCTAGGGAAACTAATATTGCAGCGTACAATGCAACAACTACAGAGTCGCGGTGCGAGCTGTATGTTTCTTGAGGTTCGTGAGTCAAACGAGGCAGCTATCGCGCTTTACGAATCACTTGGCTTTTGCGAAACAGGAAGGCGATCAGGTTACTACCCTATGAAAAAAGGTCGGGAAGATGCACTTATTTATTCTATTGAACTAATTGATTAGTGGTTTACTCTGAAACCCCCATCTCACTACTTCTTGGCTGGGTGTTTGCTCTAGCTTTTGTATTTTATTCCGTTTATTCGGCAAACTGGCGCTCATTTCGCCGTTTTGCAGGGGTACAGCACTTTTTTGCTGGCGCTGTTCTGGTTATTACCGGATTGTGGTGTATGCATGCCGGAATCAAACGAGGCTTAGATTTTCATATTCTAGGGCTCACCTCACTGACGCTATTAATGGGCTGGCGCTTTGCATTATTAGCTGGTGCGTTCGTTGTCTCGTCGATGGTAGGGTTTGGTAAAATCAGCTTTCAAGAGTGGGGGTTATCGTACGCTTTAGTTGTCGTTATTCCGGTGCTGTTTACCTACCTCATATTTTTGCATGTCTATCGTCGACTTCCATGTAATCCCTTTGTGTACATATTGGTCGCCGGCTTTTTGACTGCCGGTGTTACTCAGGCGTTGCACGCGGTCACCGTGAGTGGCTTTTATTGGCTGGACGACACCTACACAGGCAAAGAACTCTGGTTGAATTATTTACGGTTTTTGCCCCTCATGATGTTTCCTGAAGGCGTAATCAATGGCATGTTTTTAGCCGGTATGGTCAGCTTTCATCCGCAATGGCTGAGTACGTTTGATCAGGACTCTTATTTTAATTAGCGATAGCGCATTACATACCTGCACTTCACGCACAGAGGCATTTTTGCGATAATCGCCCGCCTAGATAGATCACCTTGCATTACCAGATTACGAACACACAGCATTTTCATCACACTGGACTAAATTAGCCGCTATGAAACCGCAGATTGCAGAGCTTTTGAACGCAGCAGTAAACGTACTGAAAGAACAAAATATACTGCCCGCAGATCTGGAACCACGAATTCAGGTCGACAACACTCGCGACAAAGCTCACGGTGACTTGGCAACAAACTTAGCCATGATGCTAGCAAAACCGGCAGGGAAGAATCCGCGTGAACTCGCGCAACTTCTGGTTGATGCAATTCCTGCAAGCAGTTTAGTTGAAAAAACAGTCATTGCTGGCCCTGGGTTTATCAACTTTTATCTCAGTGAAGAGTCCACCACCTCATTGATTCAAGCCGTGCTTGAGCAGAAAGAAAAATATGGCCACAGCAATGTTGGTGAAGGTCGTAAGGTTCAGGTCGAATTTGTTTCTGCCAATCCAACAGGCCCTCTTCATATTGGCCACGGTCGTGGTGCAGCGGTAGGTGATAGTCTTTGTCGTTTACTTGCAGCCACAGGTTGGGACGTGACCAGTGAATTTTATTACAACGACGCCGGCCAGCAAATCAACAACCTAGGCTTGTCAGTACAGGCGCGCTGTAAAGGTCTAACGCCAGATCATGAAAGCTGGCCAGAAAACGGATACCGTGGTGATTATATTACTGAGCTTGCCGAAAGCTTTATGCGTGGTGATTCGATCACTGCCGCCGACCAAAGCTTTACCGGCACCAAAGACGCTGATGATATCGAAGGCATACGCCATTTTGCGGTGGCTTATTTACGCAACGAGCAAGACCTAGACCTCAAAGCGTTTGGGGTGGATTTCGATGTTTACTTCTTAGAGTCGTCCTTGTACTCAGAGGGCAAAGTTGAAGCGACAGTGCAAAAGCTTATTGAAAACGGCTACACCTACGAAGAGGGGGGCGCGCTGTGGTTACGCACCACAGATTTTGGCGACGATAAAGATCGTGTGATGCGTAAAACGGATGGTGGCTATACCTACTTTGTGCCTGACGTCGCCTACCACTTGAATAAATGGCAGCGTGGCTTTACCCGTGTCATCAACGAACAAGGTGCGGATCATCACAGCACGATTACCCGCGTCCGTGCAGGGCTACAGGCGTTAAATGTAGGCATTCCAGAAGGATGGCCCGGTTACGTACTACACCAAATGGTGACTGTTATGCGTGGCGGCGAAGAAGTGAAAATCTCAAAGCGCGCGGGCAGCTACGTGACCTTACGTGATTTGATCGATGAAGTCGGCCGTGATGCTACTCGCTATTTCTTAGCGGCGCGTAAAGCCGATGGCCAACTGACATTTGATATTGACTTAGCACGTTCACAATCGTCAGATAATCCTGTGTATTACATCCAATACGCTCACGCACGTGTGTGTTCAATCTTCCGTAAGTTAGAAACCGAAGAACAAAGCTGGAATCAAGAAACCGGTTTAGCAGCCCTTAGCGCACTGACGTTAGAAACAGAAAAAGAAATCATGGTAAAAGTTGGCCGCTTCCCTGAAATCGTCCGCAAAGCCGCAGAGAATAATGAGCCGCACATGATCGCAAACTACATGTACGATCTCGCGGGTGATTTTCATACCTGGTATAACTCAGAGAAAACCTTGGTTGAGGATACAGATCTAAGAAATGCGCGCCTGACATTGGCCGAAGCGGTACGACAGGTGCTGGCAAATGGTCTCGACCTTCTTGGTGTTAGCGCACCAAGTAAGATGTAACGAGAGATATTCGGATGACATTATTCATTCTGAGCGGGGCTAATGTGAACAAAACTAGTGTGAACGGAAATGCTGTAAATATAACAGCTGAGGCCAACCTTTATGGCCGATAGCGGTAATAACGTCCCGGGCTGGGTATGGGTGACCACACCAGCCATCGCCTTAGCATTTGCCGGGTTTATCTTTTATTTATCAACCGTACCGGCTGGTAATGAGTTAGACGCAGTCAAAGGGGATGCCCGCAAGGCACTCGAAGCGACGGCAGCACAAGCGCGTGAAGATAAGCAAAAAGCCACCGAAACAGCGAAACCAAGCTATGACTTCTATCGTCTGCTAGAAAAGCAAACCGTTGAAGTTCAAGAAGTCGAAGCCTACAAATCAACACCGAAAGATGCCGCTGTAAAATACGAATATCGTTTGCAGGCAGGGTCATTCCGTTCAGAAATGGATGCTGATCGAATGCGTGCCCAACTTATTCTGGAAGGCTTGCCAGCGTACCTAGAAAGCAGTTCAGTGAACTCATCTACGTGGCATCGCGTGTTTGTTGGCCCGTATACCAACCGATCGAAAATGAACAAAGCGCAAGACATCCTAGTTAGCAATAATGTTAGCCCCCTCGTACTTAAGCAAAAAGTCTCAAGCAAAAAGTGAACAAATAACTCCCGCTTGCCGTTCGCAAGTCACTGTGCCAAATTGGAGTAACACACTCCTATTGGGCGCCGTTATGACAATTGAGTCGCACACTGAATTTCTCTCTATCGACACCCCAGAGGGGCGTCATCAGATAGCTTGGCAGTGCTGGCAGAAAGACGGGATGGACAATGCCCCTCTTCTTATCTGTGTTCACGGCCTGACTCGGAATCGGCATGATTTTGATACCCTAGCGGCAGCACTGACCGATCATTATCGTGTTATTACCACAGACATTATTGGCCGTGGTGAGAGTGACCGAGTGTCTCAGCCAGAGTTGTATGGCTACCCGTTATATGTCAGTCAGATGATGCAGCTGCTTGCGCATCTTAGAGAAAAAACCGGTGAGTCCTCGGTGGATTGGCTGGGTACATCGATGGGTGGTTTGATCGGCATGATGATCGCGTCCTCTCCTCACTCACCGATTACTCGATTGATCATGAACGATGTTGGGCCGCGTATCCCCTTAACAGCATTACAGCGGCTGGCAGAATACGTTGGTAAGGCTCCTATTTTTTCCTCACAGAAAGAAGTTGAAGATTACCTGCGTATTGTCGCCAGTCCGTTTGGAGCTCTCACGGACGCGCAATGGCAACGTATGGCATTGTACTCCTCAAGACAGAATGAACAGGGGATGTGGGAAATGAATTATGACCCCGCGATTGCCATGGCATTTCAAGGCATCGAAGCAGATGTTGATTTAACGAGCATATGGGATGCTGTGGCATGTCCTGTTTTGGTCATACGAGGGCAGGAGTCTGACCTACTTACGGCGGAAGATGCAAAAAACATGACCTCTAAAAAGAGTGTCCAATTAGTTGAAATCCCAGACGTAGGTCACGCTCCAGCATTAATGTCAGATGATCAAATTGGTATGGTGCGTGACTTTCTTGTCATGTAAAACTGCGTTAAAGGGAGCTAACAAAAAAGCACATACTCGTTCTGGCGAATTCCTATTGATTGGTCCTTACTGAAAGAACAGTGGTTAAGTTAACCAGAGGGAAAGACCAATGGACGAGAATGAACTAAACGAACCGAGTTTTATTCATACACACATTGTGGCGGCGTTCACATCTACCTGTGTTCTACTGATGGCAATGCTGGTGATGTGAGCTATAGAGAACACCAAAGTGTATTTCTTGCTTTGCCAATTCACCAATGTGCGGTTTTGATTCTTCAGCGTCTTATTTTTTTCATTGTCTTTATTGATTCAAAACTTATTGTTTTAGCATCGTATTTATAACTGATGGACCCTGCTTGCCTTGGCCGCTCTCTAAGCGTCATAGATTGAATATTTATATATTTTAGTCATAAAAAAAGCCCGCATATTGCTATGCAGGCTTTTAAAATATGGTGCCCGGAGGCGGAATCGAACCACCGACACGAGGATTTTCAATCCTCTGCTCTACCGACTGAGCTATCCGGGCGTCTTGCTAAGCAACGTGTGCTTCTCAAGTGGCGCGTATTAAACCGCGACAGCTTTGCTCTGTCAACACTAAGCGCATTAATTTTCTTTGTTTTCAGGAACATAGCCATCGGCTTTGTCATAATCTGAGCCGCTAAGAAACTTTTCTCGCTGCTCCGTCAGGTACTTTCGTGCATCAGGATCTATAACGTTGAGGTGCTTTTCATTGATCAGGCGCGTCTGATGCTCTGTCCATTCGCTCCAAGCTTGGGCTGAAACATTTTTGAAGATGACTTCACCAGCAGGGCCAGGGAATGGTGGCTGAGATAGGCCGTCGAGTTCCTTTTCATATTTGCGGCAATGTACTTTGTGGCTCATAACGTGTCCTGAGTAGTGGTGTCTATAGTGGTGTCTATAGTGGTGTTTATGATTGGTCCATTGCAAAGGAAGTTAGCAATGCTTTGACTGGCGCAGCTAGCCCAATTTTGCTTGGAGCGTTTAGATTGTACCAGTGATCTTTGCTCTCTCGCACAACCGTCATTGGTGCCTTAAGGGTTAAGCGCACGGGTGTGATGTCCAGATGGTAATGGGAGAAGGTATGGCGAAAGGGTTTGAGAGTCGCTTGCGTGACCTTATCGTGCCCGACTTCTTTTTGTAGCCACGCAGGTAAATCTGCTTGATCGGTTAGCTCTGGGAAGCTCCATAAACCGCCCCATATCCCAGTTTGTGGACGTTGTCTTAGCAGCATTTCGCCATTGCTGTTCTCAAGTACGATTAAAACCGTTGCTTTGCTTGGCTTGTCTTTTTTAGGCTTCGAATTAGGGAACTGAGTCGGTTTGCCGGTGGCGTAGCCTTCGCAGTTGGGTTGAAGCGGGCACACGCCACAGGCAGGCTTACTGCGAGTACACAGGGTGGCACCTAAATCCATCATGGCTTGGGTGTACTGCTGGTGGCTGTGATCTGGGGTAAGGTTGGTAGCTACCTCCCATAGCTTTTTTTCTACCGCGGTGGTGCCGGGCCAGCCTTCTACGGCGTAAAAGCGGGTAAGTACGCGTTTAACATTACCATCCAATATGGGCGCTTGAATGCCCATGCTGATGGAGGCAATGGCTCCCGCGGTTGAACGGCCGATACCGGGCAGAGCTGATAGTCCCTCAACCGATATAGGGAACACGCCTTGATGCTCATTCACGACCATTTGTGCACACTTATGCAGGTTACGCCCACGAGCGTAATAACCTAAGCCTGTCCAGTGGTGCAGGACGTCATCTTGGCTTGCGTTCGCAAGAGCCTCCACGGTCGGGAAGCTGTGCATAAAACGTTCGAAGTATGGAATAACGGTGGTTACTTGAGTTTGTTGCAGCATGATCTCAGACACCCACACGCGGTAAGGTGAAATGTTTTGCTGCCAAGGAAGGTGTTTACGTCCGTGCTTGTCGTACCAAGCGAGCACGGTATCGCTGAATGCTGACATACTCATTGTGATCTGCGTTGCGGCTAGTGTTCGCAGTATGCCGCAAGCTGATTAGATTTCGTAGCTATTGGTATTACGCTCGGCGCTCACAATTAGGTATTGATGTAATTGCCCAAGGGAAAGAGGGCGGCTGAAAAAGTAGCCTTGCCCTTCATCGCAGTTATTCTGGCGAAGGTATTTGAGCTGCTCTTCCGTTTCAACGCCTTCGGCGACAACGTTGAGGCTGAGTTTATGTGCCATGGCGATAACCGCCGCCGTAATTGCCATGTCGTTTTTATCTTCCGGAATATCCATCACAAATGAACGATCCACTTTAAGTACATCAATGGGGAAGCGTTTGATGTAAGCCAGTGAGGAGTAGCCCGTACCAAAATCATCAATGGCGATTGATACGCCGGTGTTTTTGATGTCTTGCATGATCTTAATTGCAGATTCAACATCTTCCATCAGGGTGCTTTCAGTCAGTTCTAACTCTAGGCAACGTGGCGGAATCTTAGTGATCTCCAGTACCTCCCGAATACGGTCTGGAAGCAGTGGGTCACTGAACTGTTTCGCCGATAAGTTAACTGCTACTTTTGTGTCGGGAGCCATGATGTTTTTTAGAAGCAAGGTGCTGATTTGACGGCACGCCTGCTCTAAAACCCAGTTACCAATATCGATAATTTGACCAGTTTCTTCAGCCACAGGAATAAAGTAGTCCGGCGGAATCAGTCCTTTTTCCGGATGCTCCCAGCGAATTAATGTTTCTACCCCGGTGGTTCGGTAATCGAACAAACTGACTTTGGGCTGGAACACTAAGCGAAATTGATCACGTTGAAGGGCTTCGGATATTTCTTTTTCTAGTGCCAAATGCTCCAGAATAGAGTGGTTCATCTCTTCCGAGAAAAACTGATAATTATTGCGCCCGTGTTCTTTGGCCGAATACATCGCTAGGTCGGCATTTTTCATCAGGGTATTAATATCGGTAGAATCTTCCGGCGTCATGGTGATACCAATACTCACCGAGGTGATAATGTCTTGGCCTTTCACTCGGATAGGTTTGGCCAAAGATTTCAGGATCTTGTCTGCAACTACACGTACATCTTTTACGCCACGAATATCCGTGAGCAAAATGGTAAATTCATCACCGCCCACTCGGGATACGGTGTCGTTTTCCCGAACCGTATTGCTTAAGCGGTTGGAGACTTCTTTAAGGAGAATATCCCCAGCATCGTGCCCTAATGTGTCGTTAACGCGTTTAAATTGATCCATGTCGAGAAACATCAGCGCCATTGATTGGCCAGAGCGTAATACGCTTTTTACCGAATTCTCTAAACGATTTTTAAATAAACGACGATTAGCTAAGCCCGTGAGTGGGTCATAGAAGGCCAGCGTTTCCATTTGGATCTGCGCCGCTTTAAGCTCAGAAATATCAGAAATGGCTCCTAAGTAACCCAGTAATGCGCCATCTCTGTCATGCAGAGCACTAGCCATCAAATGAATCCAAGTGTGTGACTGGTCTGATCGGACCAGACGTATTTCAAGAGCAATACTTTCTTGCTCCATGACCATTCTGTTCCACGTTTCGTGGACGTTGACCATATCTCTAGGGTTGATCATTTCAAACCAGTCTTGCAGATCCGGTTGCTCGTTGGTGACGCCATGAATATCACGCCAGCGCTGGTTAACGTAACGTAGACGCTGGTCAGGATCGACTTGAAAGATCCCAACAGGAGAGAGCGCCGTTAGTTTGCGAAAGCGCTCTTCAGAGGTCTTGAGAGATTGATTTTCGTCTTCAATGGTACTGAGTAATCGGTTGAATAGGTCGACCAAGGCGCCTAATTCATCGTTGTTTGTTTTGGTTGCACGGATCGAATAATTTTTATTGTTCAGAATTTTTGTCAGCGTTCCACTGAGTTCACGCATAGGATGAGAGATAACATCCTTTAATTTATTCGCGAGTACAAAAGCGACGGCAAACGCCGAGAGAATAATGACGAGTGAGAATCCTAAGAACTGGAAAAAACGGTCTAATAACTGGCGTCGGCTGCTCTCGATGTAGAGCGTCCCTATTACCTCGTCACTACGTTTAACCGGAAATATTCGCGAGAAATTATACGAATGCATAGCCTCTATGCGCGGTAAGTAGGTTGGGCAATCGAGTCGGTCATATTCCGCAGAGTGATAGCTGGCGGCAAGGCTTTGGTCGTTGTGGTAAATACAGCCACGCACAATAGAGCTATCAGACTGCAATGTGTCTAGGTTGCTTTCGAGCAGGGCTCGATCATTAAACGTAAGCGCTGCAGTAATACGATCTGAAATGACCTCACCAAGCACTTCAAGCTTATTCTCTGTGTCTTGTCGGGCGAGATAGTACTCAAGTGATATGTACGCAAAATTCGCAAGAAGCAGGGTTAGCCCTGTGGTAATTAATGAGATTAAAACCAAACGGCGCCGTAGAGACTGAGTTTTGAACAAGGTCATTCCTTCTGTCTCTTTGGTGGACTTCGTCTTATCCGAATTGCTCATGGATTGTTGCGGCGCTGACAGAAGCATTTCTCCTTACTCATTTTTTTCCTCTCCATCATACTGCTGTCAGAAATAGGTTTAAGGTTTCCACTGGTGTTATCAGTTGGGTTCTGACAAGTAACGAGTGAAAATAAGTTCGGTTCAGCCACCCGTAAGCTTTCGGCGTACTAAGTCACACTCCATCGGTGAGGAGACATGGTATTTCACTAAAAGTGAGCCTCTAAGAACTGGATAACGGCCATTTAAAGTTTAGTCGTACTTTGGCGACTTTTCCGGGATAAGGTCACAAAAAAAGCCCGATTCGGGCTCTTTTTACGAATCCTGAACGGTCACGGGAGTAACTGGTTCAGTTTCTAGTTCGGTAAGAAGCTCTGCGATGCTGATGTTTTGTAGTCTATCGCTGAGCTGAGTTCGATAGGTTTTGACCATGCTAAGCCCCGAAATGACCGCGTCGTAGACTAGCCACTGGTCTGAATCTTTGTCTAAATAAAGACGAAAATCGACCGGAACTTTAGAACCACTGGATTGAGTGAACTCGCCTTTTACAATCGCACGTTCCCCATTAGGACTGTATCGAGTTTCAGAAAAGGTCAGTGTTTCACCGCTAAAGGCTTTAAAAGCGCCTCCGTACGTTTTCATCTGACGTTCACGAAAGATGGTGATGAAGCGTTGCTGTTCTTCTGGTGTTGCACGACGCCAGTATTTGCCCAATGCGCCCATGGCAATTTTTTCTTGATCGATGGCGGGTAAAATGTAATTGGCGACCAAGCGTTCCACTAATTTGGGGTCGCGATCTTCCGGTGAGGTTTTAATTAACTCTTTGATGACGCCATTAGTGGCTTCAGATACGACCTTCATCGGGGCGTCATCTGCGTAGCTGCGAACAGCAAATAACATCACTAAAACGGTTGCTAGGGTGTACTTTATAGCTAAGCGCATTGTTTTTATTTCCTTGTGAATATTGACTCAGTACCCCTACAAAGTACCTGACTAAATAGGTATGGCATAGGGTTGGATCAACAATTATTTGTTACCTTAATGAGACAATGAAGGCCGAAGGTTTATGAGTGCGCTCATTTCTCACATTCTAACTTCAAGTTATAAGCACCTCTGAGTCGTTCATAGGTGCCCTAGTTAGTTATGATTATAGCGTAATAGTTCGCCCTCAGTGGTGAAGCCTCGTTTCAGCAATGAAGCTCTGAGTGAGTCATCACTTACCTTTACAGCCAATGAAAATCCAGATTCAACGGCCCACTTTTGAATAAAATGCAGCATTTGATGCATCACACCACGACGTTGAGTAATTTGACGAACTCCAGCGGCACTAAGAGTAATGGCGTTACCTGACTTCTCAGCTAACAAAGCACCGATGATGCGATCATTGAAACGTCCGCCAATAAACCAATGAGAGTCGTCTGGCCAGTTTTTAAGATCGGACGCTGATGCTAAACCATAGGGGGCAGTTTCATTCTGGATCTTCTCAAGATCGACCCAGTCAGCGTCGTTGGGTTGGGTCAGATGTTCGAGTTTTACCGGCACAATGAACTCCTCGGAGGGTGTGTGTGTTTTAGGGTAATACGGAATTATGTGAATCCGCAGTATCTAGCCTACTTTCTCAGGCGCTTTGCTTTATAATGCTTTCTTTTTAGTTTTGCGAGAGTTCGGAGCAATCTCACTATGGCACGCACAGCATCCGTTGAGCGTAATACGCTCGAAACCCAGATCACGGTTAAGATTAATCTTGATGGCACTGGTAAGTCGAAGTTTGACACAGGTGTTCCTTTTTTGGAGCACATGATGGATCAGATTGCGCGTCATGGCCTGATTGATCTCGACATCACCTGTAACGGCGACACTCATATTGATGATCACCACACGGTGGAAGACATCGGTATTACACTCGGGCAAGCATTTGCTCAAGCGATTGGTGATAAAAAAGGCATCGTTCGTTATGGCCACTCTTATGTGCCATTAGACGAAGCGCTGTCACGTGTTGTAATCGATTTCTCTGGCCGTCCAGGCCTTGATATGAAAGTCGACTTCACCCGTGGGGCCATTGGCCGCTTGGATACACAGTTGTTTTGGGAGTTTTTCCAAGGCTTTGTGAACCACGCCAACGTGACCCTACATATAGATAACATCAAAGGTTTCAATGCACACCATCAAGCGGAGACCATATTCAAAGCATTTGGTCGTGCTCTGCGTATGGCGGTTGAGCTGGATCCGCGCATGGCCGGAATGATGCCGTCCACCAAAGGCAGTCTGTAAGAGGCGAGTGTTTAAGTGAGCAGAGCAAGTAAAATTTGTGCCGTTATTGATTATGGAATGGGCAATCTCCATTCCGCACATGGTGCGTTGCAAACCGTCGCTCCCGATACCCAAGTATTAGTCACCGGTGATCCAGACGTTATTCGTCGTGCGGATCACGTGGTGCTGCCGGGGGTTGGTGCCATTCGTGATTGTATGGCCGAGATTCGTCGCCAAGGTATTGATGAGGTCGTGCGTGAAGTCGCCAAAACCAAACCTCTACTGGGTATATGTGTTGGCTTACAGGCATTAATGACCCACAGTGAAGAGAACGGCGGCGTCGATTGTATGAACTTTTTCCCTGGGCAGGTTCGTTACTTTGGTGATGACCTTATGGAAAACGGCGAGCGTTTAAAAGTCCCACACATGGGCTGGAATACGGTCAGTCAGGTTGCTCATCCAATTTGGACAGGCATTGCCGACAACAGCCGTTTTTATTTTGTTCACTCGTACCACGTGAAGGCAGATAACCCGGAACAAGTAAAAGGGCATGGCCATTACGGCGTTGATTTTGCCGCCGCAATGGGGGAAGACAATGTTTTTGCAGTGCAATTCCACCCAGAAAAAAGCCACAACGCGGGTCTCGCGTTATTAAAGAATTTTTTATCTTGGGATGGTCAGGCGTAATTCAGAAGCACGCCCAACCTCCAGAACACATTAAGGTTTAAATAGAATGCTCGTAATTCCTGCGATTGATTTAAAAGATGGCGAATGTGTACGTTTACGTCAGGGCCGTATGGAAGATTCCACCGTGTTTGGTGATGATCCTGTGTCTATGGCTAAGCGTTGGGTTGATGCAGGTTGTCGTCGTTTGCACCTTGTTGATTTAAATGGTGCCTTCGCGGGTACACCAGTGAATGGTGAGGCCGTGACGGCCATTGCCAAAGCCTTCCCTAAATTGCCGATTCAAATTGGTGGTGGCATTCGTTCGCTAGAAACGATTGAGCACTATATTAAAGCTGGTGTTGAATACGTCATTATCGGTACAAAAGCAGTTAAAGAACCGTCGTTCGTAAAAGAAGCTTGTGATGCATTTCCAGGCCATGTGATCGTTGGTTTAGATGCTCAAGATGGTTTTGTTGCTACCGATGGTTGGGCTGAGATTTCTGACATCAAAGCCGTTGATTTAGCCAAGCAATTCCGTAACGACGGAGTGTCTGCCATCGTTTATACCGACATCGCCCGTGATGGCATGATGCAAGGTGTTAATGTTGAAGCGACCTTACAGCTGGCCGTGGAAGGTGGTATCCCAGTAATTGCCTCAGGTGGTGTCACCAATATCGAAGACATTCGTAAGCTGGCTCAAGTGTCTAGCCAAGGTATTTTAGGTGCCATCACTGGCCGTGCTATTTATGACGGTATGCTCGATGTGGCTGAAGCTCAGACCTTGTCTGACGAAATAACAGGAGCCTAAGTCATGGCACTGGCGAAGCGCATTATACCTTGTCTTGATGTTGATAAAGGCCGCGTTGTAAAAGGCGTTAATTTTGTCGGCATTCGTGATGCAGGCGATCCGGTCGAAATTGCAAAACGTTATAACGACCAAGGCGCGGACGAAATTACCTTTCTCGATATTACTGCCAGCCATGAAGAGCGCGAAACTACTGTACACATGGTAGAAGCCATTGCTGAGCAAGTGTTTATTCCGCTCACTGTGGGTGGTGGTATTCGTGAGCTGGTGGACATTCGTAACATGCTGAATGCCGGTGCGGATAAAGTCTCGATTAACTCAGCCGCGGTGTATAACCCTGAGTTTGTAAAAGCGGCAGCCGATAAATTCGGTTCGCAGTGCATCGTTGTGGCCATTGATGCTAAGCAAGTAGGCGATAACCATTGGGAAATATTCACCCACGGTGGCCGTAAACCAACGGGCATTAATGCGGTTGAGTGGGCTATAAAAATGGCGGATTTTGGTGCTGGTGAAATTTTATTAACCAGTATGGATCGTGATGGTGTAAAAACCGGATTTGATCTGGGTGTCACTAAAGCTATTTCTGATGCCATTAATATACCAGTCATTGCCTCTGGCGGTGTTGGTAATCTGGATCATCTTGTTGATGGAGTGAAGCTGGGTGGCGCGGATGCAGTATTAGCCGCGAGTATTTTTCACTTCGGCGAGTACACCGTGCAGCAAGCGAAAAAACACATGGCAGACGCAGGAATAGAAATGCGCTTGTAGTGTTTGTTATAAATAAAAAATCCGCTGCGGTATTACTACCGAGCGGATTTTTTTATAGCTGAAAGTGTATTTTTTATAAATACATTCCCACCAATTACTTCTTAACTGACAGCTCAACACGACGGTTGGCAGCGCGACCTTCAACAGTCTCGTTGCTCGCAACAGGGTTAGCTTCGCCGTAACCTTTTGCAGTGACCTTGTTAGCGTCAACGCCTTTGTTTAACAAGTAAGTACGCACTGAGTTAGCACGCTCTTGGCTTATTTTCTGGTTTAGCGCATCACTACCACGGCTATCGGTAAATGCTTGAACTTCAACAGCAATGTTCGGGTAACGCTTCAATTCAGCGGCGGCATTATCAAGGATAGTTTTGCTGCTTTCAGTCAGACGAGCTGAGCTAGTCTCGAAGAATACGCCTTGTAGGCTGCCTTTAAACTCTGGGCAACCATCAGCATCAACGCTGGTATTGGCGGGTGTGTTTTCACACTTATCTGCCGTATTAACGACGCCATCTTTATCTGAATCAAGTTTTGCGGCAGCGGCGGCTTTTGCTGCTTCTGCTTTTGCCATTGCATCAGCCTTGGCTTTCTCTGCTGCGGCCTTAGCGGCATCCGCTTTAGCTTGTGCGTCTGCTTTTGCCTTATCTGCTTCATCAGTCATATTGTTTGCTGATGAATAATCAGAGGCCGTTGTTTGGGTGCCAAAGCGGTAACCGGCTTCAAGTACGTAGTTGTTGTGCTCAACAACTTCGTTAACCATATCGTCGTAACGTACTTCTGCACGAGCAAAGAAGTTGTCAGTCACAGCAACTTGTACACCATAACCTAAGCTCAGCAATGCATTTTCAACAGCCCCACCATCGGTTGAAACTTTGCCGTAACCAACACCAGCACTGATGTAAGGCTTAAGTGTGTTGTAACCGAAGAAGTACAAACCGCTTAAACGTGCTTGTTCAACATCCGCACGACCATCAACTTGTTCTGGTGACGGCTGAACAATGCTCAATTCAATCGCAGTGTCTTCGTTAAACATGTAACCGGCAGACAACTCTAGGTCGTAGCTGTGTTTCATGTAGTCATCAAAATAATCTTTGGTTACTTCGGTGTCCGTATGCGCAGCACCAAAGGTAACGTAGTAAGCGTCGTCAGCGATTGCGCCGAGGCTTAATGAAGAAATAACAGTAGCAAGCAACGTACGTTTCACGGTTTGATTCCTATTTTTTAATGTTTTTTATGCCTCTAGCTTCAAGGCGTTGGCAATATACTACAGGTGCCAGTTATTACACTAGATTCGTACCTAGTTATGCGTTCATGTGACTAAATTTCAGCATGTTTTACAGCATGCTTACACGGTTGCATGATAATTAAATGACATCTGCATTGAACTAATACGACAGGAAGAATTCTGGAGTGTTCATCTTTTTTCTCAAAACAATAATGACTCAATTGGTAATAATTTTGAGAATACAAAATTCATAAATGATAAATATATTAATAAGACCGTATTGATAGCCTTCCAGTCATTTCGCAGATTCATTGATAAAACGCCCTAGAATCTGAAGTGCATTTTTTCGTTCGTCGTTCCATGTATGTGCATAGCTGACTCGTAAATAATGTGTGTATTCGCCATTATTTGAAAAAAGACTGCCCGGTGTAATTAAAATGCCTTCGTGTTGTGCGCGAGCATATAGCTCAATGGTGTTGATATTAGGAGGTAGCTCAATCCATATTGCTAGGCCGCCTTCAGGGCGATGCCGTGGCGTGCATGGCCAGTCTGTCAGTTGTGTGAATAAATAATCTCGTTGTTTAGTGAGTTCTTTTTTAAGGCGCTTTAAGTGACTGTCGTAAGCGCCAGACGCTAAAAAATCTGCCACACCTTGTTGAACGCTTCGACTTCCTGCAAGTTGAGAAATAAGTTTGAGTTTGATAATGGCTTTGTGCCAGCGACCTCCGATGATCCAACCGACTCTGACATCTCGCGATAATGATTTTGATAACGAGCTGCATAAAATAACTCGTCCTTGTCTGTCTTGGGCTTTGAGAGGATCAGGCGTGATCGTCAATGCGGTATCCGCATAAATATCATCTTCGATAACGGCCAAATCATGATGCTCAGCTAACTGCAATAGTTGATCGCGGTGTCCTTGCGGCATTAACGAGCCGGAGGGGGTAGAAAAATTGGGTGAGACAAGACAAACCTTGATTGGCCATTGCTTTAACGCTTCGGCGAGTGCAGGAATGTGCATCCCCGTGGTGGGGGAGGTCGGTATTTCAACGACTTTTAAATCCAGTTGCTCCAGCAGTTGCATCACGCCATAAAATCCCGGTGACTCAACCGCCACGACATCACCAGCTTTGGTGGTGGCCATTAAGGCTAAAAATAGCGAGTTTTGGCACCCCGATGTTATGCACACCTCATCGCTGAGCGTATGGCAGCCTCGACGCTGCAACCGTTTTGCGATTTGTCCCCTCAATCCTTCAAGGCCTTCAGGGCGATCATAATATTGATGGTAATTACTTCTATTTAATCGCTGAGCGCGGCCAATCGCTCGATTTAATTCCAGTAGACCAGGTTCTATAACGGATGAGGAAGTATTGGGTACTAAGTCAAACGCGGCGCTACGCTCCATAATGTCCAGTAATAGATCACTCACGTTGACCGGTGAAGGTCGCTTGGCAGGTGCGTGGGCTGATTTGAGTGCGCTGTCGGAGTGGCCTAGTTCTGCTTTAACGTAATAGCCAGATCGTGGCCGGGCTTCTATACGTCCGCTGTTCTCAAGTCGTTGAAGCGCATGTAACACCGTGGCCTTGGATATACCATGGGCGGCACATAACTGACGGATGGAGGGAAGTCGCTCACCTGCAGCAAGACGTCCTTGATGAATCTCTTGGCTAAGGTGTTGCTCTAGTTGTCGATAGAGCGGTGTGTTGCGCATCGTCGATGCTCCGGTGGACATAAGTCACTCGTCTTTCAATCTGTGCCTATAAAATATCATTTTTTTGTGCCTTAACCTATACAGGTTGCGCCATTAGGCTACCTCCATATTCACAGCTCATAAGGCAGTGCTATGGAGCGAATTCCAGTTATTGAACATCATATCGAGCACAAAAATGCGTCTGTTTTTGCCTCGGATAAAATTCACGTGCGCATGTTTCCCGGCGTGTATTCTCAACTGAGACGCATGGTGAGTTGGCCGTTACTTTTCGCATATTTTGCTTTGGTATGGGGGCAATCAGACGGACAGCCTTGGATCTTGTTTTCCATTGATGACCGACGTTTGTTCTTTTTCGGGTCTCAGCTTGGTTGGAATGACCTCTCTCTGCTGGCAGGCATATTAATTGTCGCCGCTTTCGGGCTATTTGTCGTAGCCCTCACGTTTGGTCGTATTTGGTGTGGTTTTGCTTGCCCTCAAAGTGTTTGGACTTGGCTTTTTTTGCGAGTTGAGAATGCATTAGAAGGACCGGCATGGCGTCGGAAAAAACAGGCATCAACAGCTTGGGCGTCGCCACAATACTTCCGGTGTATCGGTAAACACGTCACTTGGGGAGCGATCGCCTTGATAACGGCGATCACATTTACCGGGTATTTCGTACCGATCCGAGACGTGTTGAGTGGTGTAGTGTCAGGAGATTTCGATCTAGGCGTATGGTCGTGGGTAATGATTATGGCAGGACTAACGTATCTAAATGCGGGCTTAGTGAGAGAGAAAATTTGTTTGCATGCGTGTCCATATTCACGATTCCAAAGTGTGATGTTTGATGACGATACACGCACAGTGTCTTATGACGCATTGCGAGGAGAGCCAAAAGGTTCTGGTCATTCGACTCAGTCAGGCGATTGCGTTGACTGCACATTGTGCGTGCAGGTTTGCCCTACAGGGATTGATATTCGAGAGGGATTACAAGCGGCCTGTATTGACTGTGGTGCATGTATCGATGCCTGTGACAGCGTCATGACGCAGTTAAACCGCGAGAAAGGATTAATTGGCTTTTATTCACAACACACATTAAGTACTCCCTTAAATAAAAGAGCAGGTGCTCAGTTGCATAATGCGATAGCGCCGCTATTTCGCTGGCGGGCAATGGCGTACCTAACGATTTTTATAGTGTCGATCATAGCGCTAAATTTGGCGGTAATTGGGCGCGACCAGCTACACATAGGCATAGAGCGTGATCGCACGAACTTGTTTACTCAGTTGCCTAATGGCCAAATCTGCAATACCTATACGGTAGAGTTGGAAAGTTTTTATCCCAAGCCACTTAAGATGCGTGTCTCGTTGCGAACGCCAGAAAACAGTAATGGCTTTATACTTGAGGGGCCAGAAGGCATTCATCTACCTGACGGAAAGGTTGTGACAAAAAACTATCGTGTTTGTACGGATAGCGCGAGACAGCGCCGAACCGAGGTGGCTTTTGTATTTTCTGCAGAGGGTATTGAGCTAGCTAAAACTTCGACATTTCTTGCGGGTAGCGTGCGGTAAATAAAATGAGGCCAGGTAAATTCTCTGGCCTCATTTTTATTATTTATAAATCGTCGAGGATTTCTTGTCGTTTCTTTGAATACTCTGCTTCACTGATTAACGCTTTTTCTTTTAAGCGGTTGAGTGTGTTTAAGCGCGCTTCGATAGAGGTGGTGTTGCCGCTAGTTATAGCGTTTGATGATGTTTTTTCTTTCACATCACACGCGTAATAGCTTGCAGGAACTTCAGTGATGGTGACGGATTTAATTCCGCCGGTTAAACTGGGTTTGCGGTGTTTTGAGGTGTTAATAGTACCAAGCATAATCGAGTCGGCGTTTAATTTTCGTGCCGCTTCTTTATGTTTTTCAGTACAAACTTTAACGCCTTCGCTTTTTGCGCTGCTGCAGCTTTCTTGAGCGATCAGAGAGCACTGGTTTGCATCTATACTGTCGACCATGTTGATTTTCTGAGCGAGTGCCGCTTGCGATACTGCGACTAAGCAAAGTGCAGAAAAAATACGGCCTGTATTTTTAATAAAACTCTTCATAAAGCATCCAGTTATTGCGTGAATAAAAACGGGGGCTAAGCCCCCGTTAATAATTTTATTTATGATTAATCGTCCAGCATCGTTTTATCTCGTACCGCACCTTTATCGGCGCTGGTGGCGAACTTAGCGTATACCTTCAACGCTGTTGTCACCTTACGAGGACGCTCTTCCGCAGGCTTCCACCCTTTTTTGTCTTGCTCATGACGACGGTGAGAAAACTCTTCAACGGAAAGATCAGCATTGATCGTGCGGTTAGGGATATCAATATTGATGATGTCTCCATCTTGCAACAAGCCAATCGCACCACCAGATGCAGCTTCTGGTGAACAGTGGCCGATAGACAAACCAGATGTTCCACCAGAGAAGCGACCGTCGGTGAGTAATGCACAGTCTTTTCCTAAGCCTTTCGATTTAAGGTAAGACGTTGGGTACAGCATTTCCTGCATACCCGGGCCGCCTTTCGGGCCTTCGTAGCGGATAATAACGATGTCACCGGCGACCACTTCATCCGCTAAAATTCCGCGAACGGCATCGTCTTGGCTTTCAAAGATTTTCGCTTTACCTTGGAATACGTGGATACTTTCATCCACACCGGCGGTTTTAACGACACAGCCATCAAGGGCTATGTTGCCGTAAAGAACAGCCAGGCCGCCTTCGAGGGAATAAGCGTTGGCGAGATTACGAATACAGCCGTTCTCACGGTCACCATCGACAGTTGGGTAACGTGTGCTTTGGCTAAACGCAGTTTGCGTGGGTATCCCTGCAGGGCCAGCTTTGTAGAACTTAATCACGTCTTCGCTTGGGCTGCGCATGATGTCCCACTTATCTAGGGCATCTTTCATTGTGGCGCTGTGCACGGTAGGAAGTTCGCTGTGGAGTAAACCGGCACGGTCGATTTCACCCAAAATAGCCATGATGCCGCCGGCACGATGAACGTCTTCCATATGGTAAAGCGGCGAGTTAGGTGCCACTTTACATAACTGCGGAACCACACGAGATAAACGATCGATGTCTTTTAAGTCGAAATCGAGTTCCGCTTCTTGTGCCGCTGCTAGTAGGTGGAGAATGGTGTTGGTTGAACCACCCATAACGATGTCGAGAGACATGGCATTTTCAAACGCTTTAAAGTTGGCGATAGAGCGTGGTAATACCGACTCATCGTCTTCTTCGTAGTACTTTTTCGCGTTTTTAACAATCGTACGACCGGCTTCTAAGAACAGCTGCTCGCGATCACTATGAGTCGCTAGTACTGAACCATTGCCCGGTAGCGCTAAGCCCAGAGCTTCCATTAGGCAGTTCATTGAGTTGGCGGTGAACATGCCAGAACAAGAACCACAAGTAGGGCAAGCGCTGCGCTCGTACTCAGCGACTTTTTCGTCAGAGGCTGAATCATCCGCGGCGATCACCATAGCATCAACCAAATCGAGCTTGTGCTCCGCAAGTTTGGTTTTGCCGGCTTCCATTGGGCCGCCAGACACAAAAATCACAGGGATGTTTAAACGCAAAGACGCAAGCAGCATTCCCGGTGTGATCTTGTCGCAGTTAGAGATACAAACGATGGCATCAGCACAGTGTGCGTTAACCATGTATTCTACCGAGTCGGCGATCAGTTCACGGCTAGGTAAGCTGTAAAGCATGCCGTCGTGCCCCATGGCGATACCGTCATCGACTGCAATCGTATTAAACTCTTTTGCCACACCACCGGCTCGTTCGATCTCGCGCGCAACCAGTTGCCCCATGTCTTTTAGATGCACGTGGCCCGGTACAAACTGGGTAAATGAGTTGGCAACGGCGATAATTGGCTTCTGGAAATCGTCGTCTTTCATACCCGTGGCACGCCATAGGGCGCGGGCTCCAGCCATATTACGGCCAGCGGTTGAGGTCTTTGAGCGATACTGAGGCATGGTGTCTCGTCTCTAAATACGTGAAAATAAGAAATATTCTGTGCGGTATTGTACCAACGACTGCGCTTATGTGCAGCAGCTGAAACCGGAGAGTGAAATGACAGAACTTACCCTGTATTACGATGGCCAGTGCCCGCTGTGTGTGGCGGAAGTAACCCAGCTCATGAAGCGCGACAAAGACCAGAAAATGCGGATGGTCGATATTCAGGAGCCGGGCTTTACCGAGCGCTATCCGCATATCGATCCGCAGGCGGCGAGTGACATACTGCATGCTGAATATCCAGATGGTCGAATTATTCTAGGGTTAGATGTGGCGCATCAAGCCTGGGGGCTGGTGGGCAAGGGTTATTTATACGCGCCGCTGCGCTGGCCGGTGATTCGCTGGTTTGCGGATAAAGCGTATCTTTGGTTTGCCCGAAACCGCTATAAGGTTTCAGGCTGGCTGACGGGAAAAGAGCGTTGTGACACGTGCGGACCAAAAGGGTGTTCGATTGATGATGCTAGCTCGAATGATAAATAGATACATTGTTCTAGCACTGTGCGCGTGTCTCTCTGCTTGCAGTTTTGCTCCGCTGCAACCCCTGCCTCTTGAGAACACTAACAGTAAGAATACCTCTGCTAAGCGGGCCCCAGTATTTTTAGCCCATGGAGCCAGCAGCGGCAGTGAGCCTTTGAATTCGATGGCAGCCATACAAGCCACGTTAGGCAACCCATACTACGATGGTATCGAAGTTGACCTCGTGCTTACTGGAGATGGTATTCCCGTGTTGGCGCATGACCCGTGGATCAACGAGGATAGCTGTCGTCGCAAAGATGGCGCGCCTTTTGAGCAGGTGTTGATCAAAGACATCGCCTTTGATGAATTGACTCGTGTATTTGAATGTCGATTTTTAAATGCAAAAAACCAAACAGCGGCTGGAGAGTATCATTCGCTCATCTCGTTATCGGAGGCGTTTTATTTTGCCAAAAATCACCCGAATAAAATCCTCTATTTGGATTTGAAAATTCAAGAAAAAATGACTCAATCAGCCTTTGAATACGCGGCTGAAATTTATCATCAGCTTATTGCGGCTGAGATAAGCAATCCAATCTTTATTGAAGTGCCGGGGTCGGCGCACATTCACATACTCGAATCGCAGTTTAGTGACTACAAAATAACGAAAGTGTTGTCATATCCAGCCTTTTACGCTGGTGAAAATTGGAACAAAGTGGGGGCATGGTCGGCGTTAAAAACCTTTGTTTTTCCGAGTCGTCCATTATCAATCGTAACGGATGCTGGTGCCGATATGCTGATGAGCCCAACGGTGGTGATGTCGTATTCGTCCATTAAAAAATTGCATCATGAGCGCGTTTTATTTGGCACGTTTTTAGTGGATACGCCTAAAGCATTTTCCAGCGCCATTGATCACGGTGCCGATATCATCATTACCGATATTTCTCCTTCACACATGCCTGAACTCAGCTTAAAGGATAAACAATGACACCCTCGTCCACCGATTTAATCTTCCTGCCCCTTGGCGGCACTGGCGAGATTGGGATGAATATGAATCTCTATGGCCATGATGGACACTGGCTGATGGTCGATTGCGGCGTGACGTTTCCGAAACCGGGCAGAGTGAGTGCGGATGGGACTCGCCACCATTCCGGCGAACCTGATACGCAAATGCCGGATCCTGAATTTATCGAATCGCGTAAAGATCAATTGGCCGGTTTGATTATTACCCATGCGCACGAAGATCACGTGGGTGCCGTACCTTACTTGTGGCACAAATTACGCTGCCCAATTTATTGCACGCGTTTTACGGCGGAAGTACTCAAAAAGAAACTCGCCGAACACGGTTTATTGCATCAAGTAAAAATCATAATTCCTGAGCCTGGCGAACGTCTGAATATCGGCCCGTTCGATGTCGAGTTTTTAGAATTAACCCATTCGATCCCTGACCCGAATGCATTAATGATTCGTACGCCGGTGGGCAATGTGTTTCATACCGGGGATTGGAAACTCGACCCTGATCCTGTGATAGGGCACGGTTATAAAAAAGAGACGTTTACCAAGTTAGCAGATGAAGGCGTAGTGGCGATGGTGTGTGATTCCACTAATGCCACGACGTCTGGGCATTCGGTGTCCGAAGGCGATTTGTACGATGGCTTACGTCACTATATAGAAAGCGCTAAAGGACGTGTCATCGTCACCTGTTTTGGCAGTAACGTTGCGCGATTATTAACGCTATCGCATGTGGCGGATGACACCGGTCGCTATATGGGCTTGTACGGTCGCTCCATGATTAATATGCACCAGTGCGCAAAACGCGCGGGAGTTTGGCCTTTCAGTGCTGGCTCGGTCGATACCGGGCATTTGGGGTATTTACCTCGCAACGAAGTACTGGCGGTTGCGACAGGAAGCCAAGGTGAGCCGCACAGTGCGCTGCGCCGTTTAGCAGCAGGCACACATCCAGATTTTGATTTAGAAGCCGGTGATCGGGTGATCTTTAGTGCTCGTGCGATTCCCGGTAATGAAGAGGCGATTGAAGGCATCATTAGCCAACTTAAGAGTATGGGGGTCGAAGTGATTACCGCTGATGACGCTGAGCTTCCCATTCATGCCTCGGGACATCCAGCCCAAGAGGAGCTTGAAACCCTGTATAAATGGGTGCAGCCGCAAATATCCATCCCTGTGCATGGTGAGGATGTTCACATGAAAGCTCATGCGGGCTTGGCGAAAGGGTGTGGCGTGCCACAAACGATGACGGGGCGTAATGGTGATGTCTTTATGCTGCGCCCGGTGCCGGGAATTCAGCGACAGAAAGTACGCACCGGCCGCTTAGGCTACGAAAAGGGCGGGCTGGTGAAGGTTTAGTCCGCCGTTTAATTTGCGATGTTTCTTAGGCGTTAGTTATATGGAGCGAGTATCAATTCGCTTGCGAAACTCCTCGGCGCTTTCTTTCCGTTCGGAATAACGATCTACAAAGTAGTCTTTATTATCACGCAGCAATAGCGTGAACTTGGTGAGCTCTTCCATCACGTCGACAATGCGGTCGTAATACGACGACGGCTTCATGCGGTTGTCATCGTCAAACTCCATCCAAGCTTTCGCCACAGATGACTGGTTGGGGATGGTCACCATGCGCATCCAGCGGCCTAGAATTCGCATTTGGTTAACGGCATTAAATGATTGTGAGCCGCCGCATACTTGCATAATCGCCAGCGTTTTCCCCTGAGTAGGGCGCACACCTTGTAATGCCAGTGGTATCCAGTCGATTTGCGCTTTCATCACGCCGGTCATGGCCCCATGACGTTCTGGGCTGCACCACACCATGCCTTCACACCAATTTGCTAGATCACGTAATTCCTGCACTTTGGGATGATCGGCGTCGGTATCGTCTGGTAGTGGTAATCCTGAAGGATTATACGTACGGGTTTCTGCACCAAAAAATTCCAGAATACGTGCCGCTTCTTCTGTTGCTAGTCGGCTGAATGAGCGCTCACGCAGAGAGCCATAAAGTAGCAATATTCGAGGCTTGGTTTGCGTATCGTTACGGGGCAGTAAGGCGTCAGTATCGATAGGTGTTAGGCACGTTTTATCGATATTTGGCATGTCATCTAGGTGGGTGTTCTCAGCATCACTCATCGTTGTTCTCTTGTAAAAAAAATTGGCTGCCAGTGCTTTAGGAGCATCCTACCGTTACTGGACGACTGTGCACAGGCTTGGATATTTTTGTGGTGTCCGGTTTCTGTGTATGATCATGCGTATACAAATAAAAATAATATGGTTGATGTTCTAATGGATCAGACTACGTACCTCCCTAAATCTCAGGCTTACCGCTGGTTATCGACCTTGCCTGTTCTATTGATCTTGGTCGTGGTTGTTTTACTGAATACCAGCCATAAAATTCATGCACAATTATTACAGTTTGGCGGCGATACATGGGAAGGGTATTACCAACTTCGTATTGATCCGGTTGCGCCTCCCTGTAACCCTGAACTAGATATTGAAACAGCATTACAGCGAGCCATGCGAGAACAGGCTGCCAGTGCCGATGATGAGTTTGATTTGCTGGCGGCAGAACCGGTTTCCCCTGACGTTCTAAGGCAGTCAATTGTGGCGGCGCAAAAAGAATGTCGCTTTCGTGTAGATCGCTACAACAGCATCGTTGAGCGGATTACTCCTAACGTAAAAACTTTCCGCGCTATTGAAAAATGGGTGGCGGATCTTGGTGAAGTGCGTATGCGAGCCTCGGGCATTATGCTTGCGGTGCTGGTCTTGATCTGTGGCGGCACTGCATTGTTCCGTAAGCATCATATATCTTTGCGTCCGGCATTAACGGTACTTGATTATAGGGTATCGGCGATTGCTCAGATGCTGGCTTTTGGAATTTTATTTTCGTCCATGGTTAGCTTCAAAGGGGTCGCGTTATCCGCAGGAATTAATGTTATTCCTGAGCATTTGGTGTTGTTGTGGATATGGATAATCGGGTTTGGTTCGGCCATCGGAATTTGTGTCTACCAATTCATCAAGGTGCCAGCAGAGGCTGAAAAAGGCGGCAATATTGGCAGTGCGATTTTGGCGACGCCACTGTATGCGATCTTTACGCTTATTTCGGGTAGCTATTTTATTCTTGATGGTCATGCATCGGGCATTGGTATTTATATCAATCAAATGATGGAACTGGCGTCGTTGATGTTGAATGTCGCCTTGTACGTTTTGATTGGCATGTTGCTAAAACGCACGGATATGGCTCAGAAAGTATTCGATGTATTTCGGCCGTTCAACCTGCGTCCAGAAATGCTAGCGGTGGTCGCGGTTGCAGTCTCGGCTATTCCAACAGCGTACACCGGCGGTTCGGGAATTTTTGTGATTGCCGTGGGTAGTTTGGTTTATATGGAAGTTCGTCGAGCAGGCGCGCGTAGGCAATTGGCACTGGCGGCGACCGCAATGTCAGGATCACTTGGTGTAGTCTTACGCCCTTGTTTGCTGGTGGTGATTGTGGCGGCATTAAATAATGAAGTTACCACAGATCAATTATTTAGTTGGGGGGTGAAAGTATTCTTACTCACCACCGCGTTATTTGCATTTTACGCCTTTATTTCAAGTAAAAAGGTGACTACTAATGCTGATGAATCACTAAGTATTAATGAGCATAAGGGTGAGGTTTGGTCCGGGTTTATTCAGGCATTAAAACCACTGATTCCTTACGTGATATTAATTGCCGCGACATTATTCATTTATGCACTGGTTTTAGCAGCGTACTTAGATGAATTTTCTGCACCGACGGTGCTGCCCGTGCTCTTGATCGTGATTCTGGCGTATGAACGATTTGCGAATAAAAGAGAACGTCAGAAAAACCCAACGTCTAATCTAGAAGAAAAACCTAGCCTGTTTACAACGTTGCAATCCTCTACGTCAGAAGCTTCCGTACACATTGGGGCGCTGCTGATGTTAATGGGCACAACCATGACCATCGGCGGTGTGATTGAACGCGCAGAGTTAATGGCACTCTTGCCTGTAGAATTCAGCTCGGTGTGGATGGCCATGTTGCTGCTGGTCACTATCTTGGTATTGATCGGCATGATCATGGACCCATACGGTGCTGTGTTATTGGTGAGTGCGAGTATCGCCAGTATTGCTTATAAAGCCGGTATTGACCCTATTCACTTTTGGATGGTCACGCTGGTGGCCTTTGAGTTGGGATACTTGAGTCCGCCAGTGGCACTTAATCATCTACTGACAAGGCAAGTCGTAGGGGAAGAAGAAATTCGTTTATCGAAACTAGAGACCGTGGGCGAGAGTTTTTGGTATCGCCACGAGAAAATATTGTTGCCCTTAGTGACTATGGCAACGGCTTTGGTCATCGTTGCATTTGGGCCTTTGGTCTGGGCTGAAATGTAATGTGAGTATCAACCTAACTCGCCAGAAAACAACTTTTTGTTTTTTAGATGATCGTTATTGGTAAGCTTGTATACTTATAGGTATGCGTTAATTCTATTTTTGTATATCTATAGATTGACATAGTTTCCATCTAGGTTTATTTATAGGTATACAAAAATTTCTGCTGCAAACCTATAGATCGATAATATGAACATGAAGCGCATTGTACAAAAGCAATATCGAGAAAATGTAAATCGCGCCAGAGCGCAGTTGGTAGGCCTTACTATCCCCTCTGAAGGGTGGATTCGTACCGTAAGGCAAGCTCTTGGGATGTCTGGTGCTCAGCTCGCCCGGCGTATGGGAGTAACAAGAGGTCTTGTTTCCAATACAGAAAAAGCGGAGCTGGCGGGTGGCGTGACAATCAAAGCGATGCAAAATATGGCGCACTCTATGAACTGTCGTTTTGTTTACGCGATTGTTCCTGAGCATGACATTGAAGAGATTGTGCAAAAACGAGCTTTGGAAAAAGCGCGGGCGCAGGTCAAGCAGGTGAGTGTTCACATGGCTTTAGAGGAGCAGGCGCTAAGTGAAGAGAAGTTGCGGGAGCAGGTGCAAAGCTTTGCCGAAGAATTACTAAAAAACTCCAACTCAGATTTATGGAACGATGAATGAGTAAGATTGTAGGGGAGCCAGAGGGGGCGACGCCACTTAATCCTAACGAAATGGCCGGTTTGGTTTTCAAACACATCCAAACCCGTGGGCAGTTGGACGAACTTGAACAGGTCAACATTCAGGCTGGGATGAAGTGGCTGATGCGTCAAAAAAAGGCTGATCCATTTACTGAGCAGTTTGTTTGCGAACTGCACAAAAGGCTGTTTGGCCAAGTATGGGATTGGGCAGGCTCTTTCCGAAAGACGGGTAAAAATATCGGGTGCGATGCCATTCAGATAGGTATTGAACTTAGAAATCTATTGGATGATGCGCGCTACTGGGTCGAGCATGATACTTATCCAGCTAAAGAGCTGGCCGCGCGTTTTCATCATAGGTTGGTCGCTATTCATCCATTTCCGAATGGGAACGGTCGGCATTCACGAATTATGGCAGACGTTGTTCTTACCATTGCAATGGGCGAGAAACCCATTGATTGGTCTGGAGGGCAAAGCTTGCAAGCAATGTCTGAACAGAGAAAAAAGTATATTTCAGCGTTAAGAGCAGCAGATAAAGGAGATTACGAGCCTTTGTTTAAATACGTTGGAGCTTGAATTTCTTGAAGCTGTATCTTCTATACGTCGCCGGTATCCTCTGCATAGCGCACTGAAGTATATATTGCTTTGATATGGTGATTTTGCAGGCTAGGCTCTTGGCGGGCAAGATCTAGCCCGAAATGAAAGACCGACACAAAAGTCGCTCACCCTTTGAACAATGCGCCGCTTTCAGCGAGAATAGCGGCCTTTCTGTTCTCCAGTTCTGAGTAATCATGTCTGACACACCGTTTCATCAGGAAGTGGGCAAGCGCCGCACTTTCGGTATCATCTCTCACCCGGATGCCGGTAAAACCACTATTACCGAAAAGCTGTTGCTGTTCGGGAATGCAATTCAGCTCGCGGGTACGGTAAAAGGCCGCAAGACTGGCCGCATGGCTACGTCTGACTGGATGCAGATGGAGCAAGACCGTGGTATCTCGATCACGACCTCGGTGATGCAGTTTTCTTATAAAGACCGCATGGTCAACCTGTTGGACACCCCGGGTCACGAAGACTTCTCGGAGGATACGTACCGTACTCTTACGGCGGTTGACTCTGTATTGATGGTGATTGATGGCGCGAAGGGCGTAGAGGATCGAACCATTAAATTGATGGATGTCTGTCGTCTGCGTGATACCCCTATTTTCACCTTCATCAACAAAATGGACCGCGAGGTGCGGGACCATATTGAGGTGATGGATGAAATTGAGACCGTTTTGAATATTAAATGTTCGCCGGTGACTTGGCCGATCGGTATGGGTAAAGCTTTTAAAGGGGTATATAACTTACTGACGGACACGATCCACGTGTTCAAGCCAGGGCAGGCGAGTATTGTTCCTGATGACGTTCAGATCAAAGGCCTAACGTCTCCAGAAGCCATTGCGCTGTTGGGGCAGGATCTTATTGACGAAGTAAAAGATGAAATAGAGCTTGTGCAGGGTGCGAGCCACGAATTTGATCTGCAAGAATACCTTGATGGCAAAATGACCCCGGTATTTTTTGGTACCGCATTGGCGAATTTTGGTGTACGTGAAATGCTCGATTACTTTGTTGATTGGGCACCGTCGCCGTTACCACGAGTGACCGACCAAGGTGAGATTGCTCCAGATAACGATAAATTCACCGGCTTTATCTTTAAAATTCAGGCAAACATGGACCCAAAACACCGGGACCGTATCGCCTTTATGCGCATTTGCTCAGGTACCTACACCAAGGGTATGAAGATGAAGCACGTGCGTATCGGCAAAGACATTAAAATTGCCGACGCTGTGACCTTTTTGGCGGGCGATAGATCTGCGGTAGAGGAAGCTAAGTCAGGTGACATTATTGGTTTGCACAACCACGGCACCATCCAAATTGGCGATACCTTTACTTACGGTGACGATATCCAATTTACGGGTATCCCACACTTTGCCCCCGAACTGTTTAAGCGCGTACGATTAAAAGATCCTCTAAAAATGAAGCAGCTGCAGAAAGGTTTGCAGCAGTTGTCAGAAGAGGGTGCCACTCAGCTGTTTATGCCACTTAATAATAACGACCTGATTCTAGGGGCGGTGGGTGTGCTGCAGTTTGATGTGGTGCAGCAGCGTCTGCGTGACGAATACAAGGTTGAGTGTATCTACGAGCCAATCAGTGTTAGCACGGCACGCTGGGTGTATTGTGATGACGCCCGTAAGCTTGAAGAGTTTAAGCGCAAGGGCGGCGAAAACCTCGCCATAGATGGCGGTGGCTACCTCACTTATATTGCTCCAACACGGGTCAATCTCTCGCTGACGCAAGAGCGTTGGCCTGACGTGCAGTTCCGCTCCACGCGCGAACACTAAGCGCAGTGTCTGCAAGGAAATCAACTAAGTGACTTTCCTTGCAGACGCGACTGTCTGTACTAAACTTCTCTCAATTGATTGATCGTAATAGATCATCGTTAAGCAGAGGTTACCGATATGGCGGTCTACTTTCTTACCGGAAGTTTGATAACACTAGTGATGTGCGGCTCGATTCGTTGGTGGATACAAAGCCTTCTTAGTCGAGAGCAGTTGTTTTTAGATGATGCGAAGGGTTATTTTTTGATCGCGTGCATTGTCGTTGGTTTTTTGGTCAGTGCCGGATTCTTTTGGGCTGGGCAAGTGCTAGGCTACAGTGAGTCACCAGAAACATCGCAGGCGATGGGCTTGGCGATATTACTAGACGTCATGGTTGCGCTGCTAAGCCTTATTTGGGGGTTGGTGTCCTTGCGTGAGCCTGAGAAATATTAAGCGCTGAGCTGAAGTGATTCATTCGAGCTGCTAAATATAGTTGCGTCTAAGCCTTGAATTCTGGGGAGTTTTCATTAATTCCCCTCTCGTTAAATCAAACTGAAATAGTCCTTGCGCAAGTGTAATCCCTGCTATAGAATGACGCCCTCTTTTCGATTCAACAAGCCCTTTTAAGGCGAGAAATTGATGAAAACTTACAGCGCAAAACCCGAAACCGTAAAACGTGAGTGGTTTGTAGTTGATGCAGCTGAAAAAACGCTGGGTCGTCTGGCCACTGAGGTTGCTCACCGTCTTAAAGGTAAGCACAAGCCAGAATACACTCCTCACGTTGATACTGGCGATTACATCGTCATTATCAATGCAGATAAAGTAAAAGTAACCGGCAAGAAAGCGGCGGACAAGATGTACTACCGTCACACAGGTTACCCTGGTGGATTGAAGTCTATCTCTTTTGAGAAGCTGATTGACTACAAGCCAGAACAGGTAATCGAACTTGCTGTTAAAGGTATGCTACCTAAGAACCCATTAGGTCGTGCCATGTTCAAAAAAATGAAAGTCTACGCAGGTACTGAGCATCCACATGCTGCTCAACAGCCTCAAGACCTGGTAGTAGGATAATTATGATGGCAGTTACTCAATATTATGGTACAGGTCGTCGTAAGACTTCCACAGCACGCGTTTTCTTGCGTCCAGGTACTGGCAGCATCGTAGTAAACAAGCGCACTCTAGACCAATACTTTGGTCGTGAGACAGCTCGTATGGTTGTGCGTCAGCCACTAGAACTTACCGAAAGCCTCGAGAAATTCGACGTAATCGTTAACGTTAAAGGCGGCGGCGGCAATGGCCAAGCTGGTGCTATTCGTCACGGCATTACTCGTGCCTTGATGCAATACGACGAAACACTTCGTCCTTCTTTACGTGCAGCGGGTTATGTTACTCGTGATGCTCGTGAAGTTGAGCGTAAGAAAGTGGGTCTACGTAAAGCACGTAAGAAACCACAGTTCTCCAAGCGTTAATACGCCGACGACGAACAAAAAGAAGCGTTTATTGGCTCAGGTCAATAAGCGCTTTTTTTATGCCTGAAACCCCACGTTTCGTAGGTATTTCCAGTTGTTTCCTGCCCTTGTTTTCTTTACTATGTGCGCCGCTCTGTATGCTACGCTTGGTCTGTATATAAAATGTACAACTAATAATAGATCGCGAAGCTACATACGTATTTTATTGATGGGAGAAGATGGTCATGAGTCAAGACGGCGTTAATAAAGCCCGGCGTACTCTGCTGGTCGGTGCGACTGCCGGTGTCGGTGCTGTCGGTGCTGGCTTCCTTGCAGTTCCATTCGTGAAGTCCTGGATGCCCAGTGAAAAAGCGAAGGCCGCAGGTGCACCAGCAAAAGTCGATGTCAGCAAGCTTGAGCCTGGTGCCATGCTTACTGCTGAATGGCGAGGCAAGCCTGTGTATATCGCTCGTCGTAGCGATGAGACACTTAAAAACTTAGAAGGCCTAGCAAGTCGCCTAAAAGATCCGGAGAACGTGAACAAAGCTCAGCAGCCAGAATACGCTGATAACGTCTACCGCTCCCGCGAACCTGATCTGATTGTACTGCTGGGCGTATGTACTCACCTAGGTTGTGCACCTAAGTACTTTGCAGAAGTAAAACCAGAACCGTTTGATAAAGACTGGAAAGGCGGCTGGTTCTGCCCATGTCACGGTTCTCGCTTTGACCTGTCTGGCCGAGTATTTAACGGTTCACCTGCGTCTGACAACTTGGTCGTACCGCCTTATTCTTTCGAAACTGAAAGTAAAAGCGTATTGATCGTTGGCGTTGATGAGGAGAATGCGTAATGAGCCAGAACAGCAATAAAATCATGGCCTGGATTGATGACCGTCTACCGGTTACCCAGACGTATGAAAAGCACATGTCTAAGTACTACGCCCCGAAGAACTTCAACTTCTGGTACTTCTTTGGCGTATTGTCCATGCTTATGTTGGTTAACCAAATCCTGACCGGTGTTTGGTTGACAATGCAGTTCACGCCTAGTGCCGAAGCTGCCTTCGCATCAGTTGAATACATCATGCGTGATGTTGAGTGGGGCTGGCTGATTCGCTACATGCACTCCACGGGTGCGACCTTCTTCTTTATCGCTATTTACTTGCACATGATGCGTGCAGTCCTATACGGCTCGTATCAGAAGCCACGTGAGTTGATCTGGATCTTCGGTATGGCTATCTACCTAGCACTGATGGCCGAAGCCTTCATGGGCTATGTACTGCCATGGGGTCAGATGTCTTACTGGGGTGCCCAGGTAATTATTTCTCTATTCTCAGTAATGCCATACGGCGATCTACTGACTGAATGGATTCGTGGTGACTTCCTGATCTCAGGCGCTACCCTGAACCGCTTCTTCGCATTGCACGTGGTTGCAGTGCCATTAGTTATTGTTGCTTTGGTTGTGATGCACCTTCTTGCGCTGCACGAAGTTGGTTCTAACAACCCAGACGGCGTAGACATCAAAAAACTAAAAGACGAACAAGGTAAGCCTCTAGATGGCATTCCTTTCCACCCTTACTACACCGTGCACGACTTGGTGGGTATTGTGGTCTTCTTAATGGTGTTTTGTACCGTGATGTTCTTCTTCCCAGAAGGCAACGGCTTCATGCTTGAGTACGCGAACTTTGAACCGGCTAACGGTCTGAAGACACCAGAGCACATTGCTCCGGTATGGTACTTCGGCGCGTTCTACGCGATCTTGCGAGCTGTGCCAGATAAGCTACTAGGTGTCGCGGCGATGGGTGGTGCAATCGCTGTATTGTTTGTTCTTCCATGGCTTGATCGCAGCCCAGTACGCAGCTGGCGTTACAAGGGTATCATCAGCCGAGTATTCATCGTTGTGTTTGCAATCACCTTTGTGATCCTGACATGGTTGGGTACCCAGTCGTCTGATGGTTTATTCCTTGGCTTGATCAACAACACAGTAATGGCTCAAATTTGTTCTGTTATTTACTTTGGCTTCTTCCTACTAATGCCGTTCTACAGCAGCATGGAAAAAACCAAGCCAGTACCTGAACGCGTAACAGGAGGACACTAAGATGACATTGGGCATGAAAAAACTATTCGCACTTGTCGCTGCCGTTGTTCCTGCGTTTGCTTTAGCGGCTGGCGGTGGTGTGCATCTTGATGAGCACCTAACAGACCTTCGTGATACCGCCTCTTTACAGCGTGGTGCGCAGACGTTCACCAATTACTGCATGGGTTGTCACTCAATGGAGCACGCACGTTACAACCGTGTTTCCAAAGATTTAGACATTCCTGAAGAATTGATGATGGAGAACTTAGTATTTGCTGATAAAAAATTCGGCGACCTAATGACCATCGCAATGGACAAAGGTGACTCTAAGCGTTGGTTTGGTGCGACACCGCCAGATCTAACCTTGGTTGCACGTGTGCGACGTCCTGATTGGCTGTACACTTACCTGCGTAGCTTCTATGAAGATGACAGCCGTCCTTGGGGTGTGAACAACGTTGTATTTAAAGACGTTGGTATGCCACACGTACTGGCTGGCCTTCAGGGTCGCCAAGTGATGGGTACTGCCCAAGTTGCTGTTGGATTTGATACCCTGACAGGTCAGGAAATCACTGAAGAGCACGAAGGTGTATTGTACCTAGAAGAAGAAGGTAAACTGTCTGCTGAAGAGTACGATAAACTTGTCTTCGATCTAGTGAACTTCATGGTCTACATGGCTGAGCCGATCGCTCTTGAGCGTCAACGTCTTGGTTGGTGGGTCTTGCTGTTCCTCGCGATCTTATTTGTACCAGTATATATGCTGAACAAAGAGTTCTGGCGCGACGTTAAATAAACACGCAAAACAGTGCCTGAATCAAAGCTCGGCCGTTTAAAAGCGGCCGGGCTATGTTCGTTTTTTAGGTTTGCTTAACTATTTTCAAGTTAACAAGAGAGGAAACTATGGGAGTTGTAGCCAAGCGCTCTTCCATGACGTTTTTGTCCGACCCGGCTAACCACTATAGCCATCGCGTACGAATCGTACTTGCCGAAAAAGGCGTGACCGTTGATATTCATGATATCGACCCGGACAACAAGCCAGAAGATCTGGCAACGCTGAACCCTTACAACACGCTGCCTACCTTGGTAGACCGTGATTTGGTTCTGTATGAAGCCAACGTAATGATGGAATACCTCGACGAGCGTTTCCCTCATCCGCCACTACTGCCTGTCTACCCGGTAGCACGTGCGCAGAGCCGTTTGTGGATGCACCGCATTGAGCACGACTGGGCTGGGTTGGTAGAAACCATCCTGACTGGTAAGCCAAAAGATGCGGATAAAGCGCGCAAAGCATTAACCGATAGCATCATTGCTACTACGCCAATCTTTACTGAGATGCCGTTCTTCATGAGCGAAGAATTCTCAATCGTAGATTGCTGTGTTGCACCGATCTTATGGCGTTTACCAGTGCTGGGTATCGAGCTGCCAGAAAAACAGTGTAAGCCGATGATTCAGTACATGGAGCGTTTGTTTGAACGTGAAAGCTTCCAGGCATCATTGTCTGAAGCAGAGCGTGAGATGCGCGACTAATGAGTGAAAAAATGACCCCTAGCCGTCCGTATCTAATGCGGGCACTGAATGAGTGGATACTGGATAACAACACGACACCATATGTCCTTGTGGATGCTGGGTTGCCAAATGTTCAAGTACCACAAGACTACGTCAACAACGGCCAAATCGTGTTGAATATAAGTCCAAGTGCTATTCATGACTTGCTGATCAATCAGGAAGGGTTGTCATTTAATGCACGCTTTGGCGGTGTGCCAATGGATGTCTACGTACCCTTGATCGCCATCCTTGCGATATACGCAAAGGAGAATGGCCAAGGTATGGTGTTCGGCTCTGAAGCCGGAGCACCCGATCCAGATGATCCGCCGCCGGCACCTAAAACAAAGAAAGCGGAGCCTGTGATATCCATCGGCAGCCGACCTTCGTTGAAGGTAGTAAAGTAAGTATCACAAAGTGATATGTGTAGATGCTCAATGAAACCGCCGCAAGGCGGTTTTTTTTGTTTGGAACATTGAAGATGCGGATTTTATGCGGGACTATGATCTTGCAATATCGTATAAGAGATAACGTCTCATGAATGCCGACAACCAAAAACGACTCAAGCGTGTAGAAGCCTTCGCGCGTTTGATGGATGCCCAATTTAAGATTCCATTTACACCAATAAGCATAGGTATAGACGGGCTTATCGGTATCATTCCCTTTGTCGGTGACGGCGTGTCTCTTATCTTGGCGCTTTACCCTGTGCTTGAAGCACACCGAATTGGTGTGAGTAGCGGGCTGAAATTGAAGATGTTGGTTAATATTTTAATTGATGCGGTTATCGGCTCTATCCCTATTATCGGTGATGTTTTTGATATCGGGTTTAAAGCCAACCTTCGTAATGCCCAGCTTATTCGTGAATTTCTGGAGCAGCAGGGCTAGGAACCATCCGCGTTAATAAGTGCTCAATTAAGTCTGCGAGTAAATAACGGCGGTCGGTTTCCGTCAGCCTCCCTTGCAGGTATAAAGCCAGCGTACTATTTTCAGGGACTTTTTTTGCTAGCTCCCACACGTTATCTAAATACCCTGCGGTAATGTGATCAGTGGCAGGCAATGCTTCACGGCTAGAGGCAACGGCGAGCAATTGGGATAGTTTTTCCCTAAACTCCTCGAACTGATTATCTATTTTTGAAATATGCTCGCGTAAAGCCTCTTCTGATTGCTGTAAAAGTTTAATCGCTTCGCCACGTTTTTGTTTGCGCGTGATCTTGATGGTTCCAACATCCATTGATCCTTCGGATACCGCAATTAGCTGGCCTCGAATGGTGGATAAACGAGATACCAAAGGTAAGCGAAAAGGTTCTAAGGCTTGCTCTGTAGCTCGTAACCAGTGCGCAACATTTTGCATAAAGCTGCCTTCCTGTGCAGCGTACTGGTCTACAAGCCCCGGAATACTAAGCAGTTGCTCTAAAATTCGTTCCCTGATGATCGACTGCATAACACATTACTCCGGTTGCAGGCGGCTTTGAATGCCCCCGTTATCGCCCTGTGCCGTTGACCACTCCAAACCTTCCTCGCGCAACGTAATGCTTAGATGAACGCTAGACTCTTTGGTCGATTTTTCTTTAACCGCACTGGTTACGGCAGAAGCTTTGAGTGAGAGTGGGGCTGAGCTTTCTTTTAATGCCACCGAACTGACGGTGTGGCGCATGGCTTGTGTCAGCTGCATTTTTTGATCGTTGGATATGTCGGCACTTAAATTTGAATTTTTTATTGAGGTTTGTAATGCGTCATCCACTGCGCGTACGACAGCTTCCTTACTGACTCTTCCCGGATTCTTTTTTTGTAAAATAGTTAATTTATTTAATGCGGTTTTGGCTTCAGAATTAAACGAATTTTTAAATGCGGCAACGTTTCTTGATTCAATTTTTTCGTTTCTAACACTGCTAGATAATTGCGACGATACCGCTCGTAAAATATTGGTTGGAGAGTCTATTTTGGCATCGCTGGCCGCAATATGATCATCGATGGTGACTGGCATAGAGATAGTTAATTCAGGCACTCGAACGCGGGGCAAACTCATGCCTTCGAGCAGAGGGTGGTCTTTATAATACTCCGCCACGGCTGCGGTTTCTTCATCCGCCATTCTACGAGCATGTACCAGACTTACCATCAGTGCCCCAAGCACTTCACTTAACTCAGCCATAAGTTTTAATTCCTTAAATCCATTGTTGCTGTCATTTATAGAAATAAAAGCGACCTACTAAGGTCGCTTTTATTTAGTTACCCAGCGTTAGGCGTCTCTTGAATTGCATTTTCAAGAATACCCAGTAGCTTCTCAGTACCTGCTGGCAGCTCGTCTTGAACCGCACGTACATGGATTTGTAAGCTATAGGTTCGCTCAATTTTCGATGACGAAGACGACGATTTCTTATACGAGTAACTGGCGCTCAGCTTCACCGAACCCGTGCCCCAACCTTGCTTAAGGTTAAGCTTGGTATTGAGGTCGTGGGAAGACGTTGTTGAAGACTCCTGCACCGAATTGATCTTCGCATTGAAGTCGATGGTGGTCTCTTCCACGCGAATGAATGGAATAGGGAGCATGGTCAAAATAGGAACCGTGAGGTCATATTTTGTAGGAGTAACGGTAACCGCACCTTGAGCATCCGTCGTTTCGACCGGCTTCATGTAGCTAAACGTTACCATCGTAGGGGTGTTGCCATCTTCATCGAAGCCAACGGCTTTAATGAAATCGACAGAGGTTTGAGCCGATTGAGCTTGTGCTCGAACAACCGCATCAAGCGGTCCGCCAATCATTGATTGAAAATCGATACTGGAGAGTTCTTTACCGATAGCCATAGTCAGTTCCTTTTGTCGTTAGAAAAGTTCGACATAGGACTCGGGGCATCAGACTCCCCGGACAACTCCTTTGCTCTCTGTTTATCAGAGAGAAAATGATGCTATACCCCTGATAAGAAGAGTCAAACTATGAAAACTTGACTGGCATCAAGCGACAAAATCTAACTTATTGAATTTAAAGGGAATGCTTATAGAGGTGTCATTGATAAGTTTGTGAGTTAATTGTTAGTTCTGAAAATCTTAACGGACTAGAAAATAGAAGTGGCTGATAACGTCCATTTTGTGCGGGGGAGTACGCAATAAACACCGAATATGAAGGTTGTTATTCAGCAACAAAGCGTGGCTCTTGTAATAAATTACCACCCGTTAAACCGGAGCTATCTGTTAAATAAGAGCTACCTGTTAGATTAAAGTCATAATGACACCGTAAAATAGAATCAAAAAACCACCAATTTCACCTGTGATCAATGCCCACATATAGAGTGAAATAAGTCCCGGCGCTAATTTCGTATTTCCGACGTGGTGGGGTGGTTTTAACTGGTTATCAGTGTCTTTTAAAACACCATGTACAAAATAACTGATGATTGCCGTAGCGAAATACACCACCAACAAAAGCACTGCTGTTAATTCCAACCATTCAGGTAATTGGCTAATCAAAACAAACTGATAAATCAACACGCAGGCGAAGGCGTACATCAGTGAAGCACGATGGCAGATATCGATATAGATATGCGCTTCGCCCTTAGGCGACGCCATAATTTGCTGATACTTCATCACACCCGTGAGCAAACCACTAAGAAAAAACAGCCCAGAAGCGATAATGGCAACAGAGGAAGCAAGCATAGAATTCTCTTAGTAGATTAAATGAGTAGCATACCCCTAGGGTATGAAATACGCACCTGTGACTAGCCTTTGGCTCGCAGATGACAGGGATGGTTAAGCCATCCTTTTGATCTGTGGGTAGGCGGTCTAGGGCTGATGTCGAAAGCGCTAATGTTGAAGTGCTTATGTTGAAGCGCTTATGTTGGAATGACAGGACAGTACTTAGTGATCAACCTCAGTAAACGCGGGTAACGGCGGCATAGCCACGGTTTGCTTCTCCGTGGGTACCAAGACCACTGACTCTCCTTTGCAGACCACGACCTCATCTTGATTAGTGATCTGGCAAGACAGGGTTGCCACCGGCTTATGATCGCTCAAAGCCACCACCTCCAGCAGAATCGTCAACGTATCATTGGGCAGCACAGGCGCGCAAAAATTAAGCGACTGGGATAAGTAAATCGTCCCCGGCCCCGGAAATTGAGTGCCCAGCACCCGAGAAATTAACACGCCCGAATACATACCGTGGGCAATGGTATGCCCAAACCGAGTGTGGCTGGCGTACTCTGCATCCAAATGCACTGGGTTGTTGTCACCACTTGAAGCCGCAAACAGCCGAATATCGGACTCAGTAACTTGGTGGCTTAAGTGAGAGCAATCACCAACTTTTAACTCACTGAACGTAATGTTGGTTATATTCGTCATAAAGTAGCCTACTAAATGTGTTTGGAGATGTTGATGGTTAACAATAATACCTTAGGAATAATGACGGGCTGATGATGTAGATTGAGTTTTTAGATATTTATAGTAACTACGCCAATAAATAAAAAAATCTTATGGTCATCAGCCGCGGCGGATCGTTAAAAATTGCTGGAATCAATCAGGGCTGCCAGCGATTCAGTATGACCTAACCCAGAGAGAGTCCTCCTAGCCTATTGAATGCTCGCATTGAGTTACCTGCTGGATGAGCCGTTGTTGTCGCTAGCTTGGCCCTGTAGCATAATGGCGGCAAGTACTCTGCGAGAATTATCGCAGCTCAAATTTGACGGAATATTGAATCAATAACGGATTATTAGCCATGCCAGAAATGCTTTTCGTACAAGACGTTACCACCCCCTCCGCTTTATTGAATGGTTTGGATCAGCGCACAAGTGATGATCTATGCCGAGTTAACAATTCAACATCTGGTACTTCCTTGCAGCGTGGCAGCATATTTTCTCTTGATGACGATGTGCGAGCTGCGAATATTCGCGCGCAACTAAATTATCTTCCTGCTCCAGAAAGACAATGTATTAGCAGCATCACTCAAACGTGTGGAAATGAAACGCTGGTACTGGCTGCATTTCTGGATCGCTACTTTAGCCCAGAAAATATCCAAAAAATGAATTCAGTGATCGGAGCTGGAGCGACAGCAGCCGTCGCTCGCTTGGATGGCTTTGAAACAGCGGTTGTTAATTATCAAAAAGCCTTGAATGGTTTGCGTGGTTTGGCTGCCTCGGGTAAACATGGGCGTGGGCACTCTGCTACGGTCCAGAAGGCTAAGGTGCGCGTTCGAGAGGCTTATGCCGAGCTAAGTCGTCGCTATGGTGTCGAGCTACAGAAATTTGCTCCGGAAGCCTTAAGAGCTAAAAATCGTGGTACCGCCTTTAGCAATGCCGAGCGGGGCATTACTCTCGCAACGCGGAACCCTAATTCCCCGAAAGCTGATGTCCGTTTGAATATCGAAAGCCAAGCTCAAGCCAGTAAGTTAGCGCGAATGGGAAAGCTTGTTAATGGTCTAGGACATACGGCTATTGCAGTTGATGCTGGACTGCGAGTGGTTAAGGTGATGGACATCGAAGCAGAAGGCGGAGACTGGATGCGAGAGGGGGCTAAGCAAATGACGGGGTTTGGAGCTGGAGCTGCTGGAGGCATGGTTGCCGGTAGAGCTGTTTTCGCTGGAGGCACTCTGTTGGCTGTGCAGGCAGGGTTAACGCTTGCTGGCCCTGTCGGATGGTTAATTTTAGGTGGTATTTTTATCACTAGTGTTGGTGCTGGATATCTGATTGGCTCATCTATAGATAACGGTTCACAAAAATTCTCAGACTGGCTTATGAAGTAAATGGAAAGCTATCCGGTGCTATTCAGTATCATTGCTTATGGGTTTATTACCTCTCTATTTGCGATGGCAATCAGTTGGTTCATCTTTAGTCGTGTATCTATAACTCGAATAGATGCCGATATGGCGGCGGACGGTTTACCCAGAGCTTGCCCTATTGATATTTTTGGCTTGCGGGTCATTATTATTGCGGCTGCGATTTCGCTCCCTGTAGGAAATTTTCTAAATCACGAACATGATCCGATGATTGATGTGAAGTCAGTTCGTCCCTACGGTACTAAATTTGATAAATGGGTTGGACTGATACTTAATTTATCGGCATACCTGATGATTATTTTAGGTGTGACGGCATCATTTTTTCCCGATTAATTCGACTTTGCTCCTTTGAATCCGAACAGAAAATATTAAAACTCATAGGACACCCACGCTAGTAAAACTAATAGGACACCCACGCTAGTAAAACTAATAGGACACCCACGCTAGTACTTCTGGTAGGGTTTCTTTTGGTGCGGGAACTGCCATAGCTATTCAAGCAGGCTTGACTTTCGCGGGGCCGGTTGGGTGGCTATTGCTAGGCACTATCTTTGCTGGAAGCATTGCGGTCGGCTATTTAGTTGGAAGCAATATAGATTCCCTAACGCAAGATTTATCCACGCGAATTATGGATGATGGACGCTTTTAAGGCATTATTATGAGTGAATATACATTTGCTATTTTGTTTTTTGGGCTGTTTATTTTTATGGGAGTAAATTGGTTCATATTTAGCCGTATATCAATTCCTAGAATTGATAAGCAGATGATTGATGATGGTCAAGCTAGGGCATGCCCAATCGATATTGTGGGCTTAAGAGTTATGATGATAGCGGGTGCTATATCGCTTCCTGTAGGTAACATTTTTAACCATGAAGATGATCCATTGATTGATGTTAAAGCACTTCGGCCATATGGAACTGCTTTTGATCGGCGAGTAGGGTTATTATTATCCCTGTCTATATACTCACTATTAATCGTTGGTCTTGTCGGTGTATTCTACTTTTGAAGTAGCAAGGGATGTAAAATATGAATTTATTTATATTCACATAAGTATTCAAGGGGCTATTCAAAATCAACGACTCTAACTTTTGCATCTGTCTTTATTCAGCTGCCGAAAAGAACAAAGGCTTGAGGCAGATTTTTCATTCTTCAACCTGATCCAATAGGACACCCACGCTAGTACTTTATCCTGATTGATCAATAATCAGGCTTTGATATTCTTTTATTATCTTTGTTGTTGAAGGATCAACACTATGCCAAAGCCAAGAAAACAGCAGATCGCTCTAGATGCGACGCCTTACTATCACTGCGTATCACGATGTGTCCGCAGGGCGTTTCTTTGCGGTACGGATTCATATTCGGGTCAAAGCTATGAACACCGTCGCGGGTGGTTAGAAGAGAAGTTGCTGGCTTTGCCTCAGACGTTCGCAATAAATATTGCAGCATACGCCATCATGAGTAATCACTATCACGTGGTGCTTCATATCGACAAAAAGCAGGCGGATCAGTGGTCTGACCTTGAGGTGATTGAGCGCTGGCACTCGATTTTCAAAGGTAATCTGTCCTCGCAGAAATTTATCAGGGGTGAAGTTCTGG
>OJBO01000094.1_pt1 | contig 51841 bp, 42 predicted proteins | sample 1590461 | NCBI WGS metagenome assembly OJBO01 (sample SAMN05416836, study PRJEB24817) | seawater metagenome | isolation source: Sea water | place: Canada:Atlantic | collected 2013-07 | reverse complement strand
CGAGATCATGCCTAGTCTCGTGGGCTCGGAGATGTGTATAAGAGACAGGGTAACGGCTGTGAGGCACAGAGTGTTGCGGGAAGTTCGGCTTCTGCCAAAGACAGGCCAGATCAGATCCCCTTCCGTGAAAAAATGGTGGATGGCCACCTTTCCCGCCAGTGATTCACGGAACAGTCGAAGCACGCCGTGCTGGATCAGGTACACATTACCCCAGGGGCGGTTGTGTCGTTCCAGGTCGGTTTCGGCTTCCACTCGGCATTTCTGGAACAGTCCGCCCAACTCACTGACGAAGCGCTGTTGGGGGGTGTCGCTGTCGTTGCTCAGATGAATGCCAAAACAGCGGCTGAGCCCGCTGAGTAACGCATGGGACTCGGACGCGGGCTCGTGCCAGATAATATCCCGGTGTCGCTCTGCCAGCATGCATGGAGGCGATGAACTGGCAATCGGTTCCTGTTTCATGGGTACACCTTGGCTGGGTCAGTTGTCGGAGTTTGGCATCTGGATAGATATATTCAAAATAAATTAAACCAGTTTGTCTTAGCGGCTGAATCAATATTCCTGCTGGTGTTAAACTCGGTGCCTTTCTTGCGCTATACCGGAGTCAGCATGGCCGCGGCCCTCGCACTATTCTACAAATTGCTTCCCCTGTATATCACGGTTGCGTTGGGTTGGATTGCCGGGCGTTATCTCCAGGCCAGCGGCAAACACATCGCCGGTATCATGCTCTACATTGTAACGCCCTCAGTGGTGTTTTCCGGCGTTATGGCGGCACCGCTCTCGACGGAAGTGATCCTGTTGCCACTACTGGTTTTTACGCTGTGTTCGGTGCTCGGTTTTGCGCACATGAGGATTGCCCGCGGGATGATTTCGGACGGCAGTGCCAGTCTTATTCCGTTGTCGGTGGGCACAGGCAATACCGGTTATTTTGGCATACCGGTGGCATTGCTGCTGTTTGGTCAGGAAGGACTGGCGCTTTATATCGTGTGCATGCTGGGTACGACGCTGTTCGAGAATTCCGTGGGCTTTTATCTGGCCGCCCGGGGACGATACAGCCTCAAGGATTCCCTCGTGAGGGTGGCACGGCTGCCTTCGGTCTATGCCTTCATGTTGGCGGTTGTGCTGAACCTGAACGGATTTTCCATCCCGGACGTTTTTACGCCGCTTTTTGATAACCTTCGTGGTGCCTATAGCGTCCTCGGCATGATGATTATTGGCATGGGGATTCTCAGTTTCCGCGGGCTGGCGGGCAACCCGCGCTTTACCGGCCTGGCGTTCCTGGGCAAGTTCGTGTCCTGGCCGCTGGCGGCCATCGTGCTGTGGTGGCTGGATGCCCGTTTCTTCGGTATCTACAACCTCGCCGTCTATCAGGCGATTTTCCTGATTTCCATAACACCCATTGCCGCCAATACGGTGGTCATCGCCACGCTGCTGGACACCGCGCCAAAACAGGCCGCCGGCACCGCCTTGCTGAGCACCTTGTTTGCCCTGGCGTTTATTCCGGTGATGGTGGCCCTGGTTATGCCGTAACCCGGGGAGCGGTGCGTAAGGTGAACAATCCCGCTATCAGGCCGGTGAGCGCGCCAAGCCAGTGGGACTGGACGATGACATGGCCACCAATCAATGGGTTTTCGCCAACGGCCGGGTATAGAAACACCTCCGTTGCCATCTTCAGCAGAATGAATGCCAGTATGGTGATGCTCCAGCGGGTATCCGTTCTGATATTGAACAAGGCCGTAAACACCAGAAGCCCATGAAGACAGCCTGAAAAGCCCCGATACCAGTCAAGCTCGGGCGCTGCCAGAAACAGGCCTGATGAGATGGCGAGAGGCGAGAGAACCAGGTAGCTTAGCCAGATCGGCAGCGGTGGGTGCCTTGTGAACAACAGGCCGGTTACCAGGAGTCCTGCCAGGTTGAGTAGCAGGTGGTTCAGGCCGAGGTGAACCCAGTGGCCGGTCAGCAGTCGCCAGTACTCGCCGTCAGGAATACCCTCACGAGACCATTCCAGAGTGCTTGCCGGCCACAGGAAAGCAGCCGCCAGCAGTGCTGCCAGCACCGTGAATCTCTGCCAGTAAGGGAACAGTTGTGGTGATCGTGTGTGGGTCATATGCGGTTCAAGTTTATACAGGTTGTCGCGTCTATAACCACCCCCAGTACGAGTTATCGGACTTCCGGACTGACGGAATGGGCTGACGCCTGTTTTGCGCCGTTGATGTCCTTGCGGGCATGGCGCACCACGCTGACCCCCGCCGTAATGGCCAGACCACCCATCACCGTTGCCACGGCCAGGTCGGGCCAGGCGGTACCGGTGCCGAACACCCCCAGCGCTGCGCCCATCACGGCGACGTTACCAATGGCGTCGTTGCGGCTGCACAGCCACACCGAGCGCATGTCAGAATCACCGTCCCGATAGCGGAACAGTATCAGTGCCACGATGACGTTTGCCACCAATGCCATAAGGCCCACGACCCCCATGGTCAGAGGCTCCGGTGTCATGCCACTCTGAAGTACCCAGATAGCCCGGGCGAGCACGATGACACCGAACACGGCCATGGTAATGCCCTTCACCAGGGCGGCCCGGCCGCGCCAAAGCATACCCATGGAAAGTACGGTCAGGGACAGAACGTAGTTGGCACTGTCGCCAAAGAAGTCGATGGCATCGGCCATCAATGACACGGACCCGGACTGAAGGCTGGCAAAGCCCTCGACCAAAAACATTGCAAGATTGACCCAAAGCGCGATCCACAAAGCCTTTCGAAAGCCCGGAGCGGGGGATTTTGGGTTGGGGGCGGAGCAGCTACTGCAGGCCATGAATACCTCCATTTGTGAGAATGTATTCATTAAAAACCCTATAGTTACTACAGAGTCAAACCTTGCGGTAGAAACGGTGTTCAGCGAGTGCCGTGAGTGCCGGGAATATGGTTGTGGTTGCCGGAAGATGCTTCATGGTCCGGCTCAGAAGTCAGTCCGCCGAGGATGCCGCACTCGCTGACAGTGCGGCCCTCGGAGCAGGCTTGCTGAAGTTGTTGTAGGGTGTCTTCCAGATTGGCCAGTTCCTGAAGACGTTCCCTTACATGGCTGAGATGACGGGCCAGCAAAGCGTCGACTTCGCTGCAATCAGCGTCTGGCTGGTCGGCCAGGCGTATCAGTTCGCGGATTTCATCCTGGGCCATGTCCAGATTACGGCAACGTTTGATGAACAGCAGGCGGTCGAGATGACTTTGCCGGTAATGGCGGTAGCCGCTGGCTTGCCGCTCGGGTGCGGGCACCAGCCCGATTTTTTCGTAGTAGCGAATGGTTTCTACCGGAATGCCTGTGGTTTTCGAGATTTCGCCAATTTTCATGGTTGCTCGCCTGCCGTTTGTCCGCCAAGACCGTTATGGGTTCCTGACCGGCTTCAATGGTTCCAGATTTTTCCGGTTGGCCAGAAACTCCGGCCGGGGCTTATTGCCGCAATACGGCTCCTCGAGAGTATTGTGAACGCTGTTGTACACGAAAAAAAGATTACTTCGTGGCCAGCACGACATGTTCACGTTTGAGCCGTGAAGGGTGTTGCATTCAAATATGATCAAGGACCCCGGTGGTCCCTTGGGTGCCTCAATGGCGTTCTCGTCCATTAACCGGGTGAGACTGGCGGCGTCTGGAACCCCGAGGTCCTGGCTTTTGAGGGATTCCTTGTAGTTGTCTTCCGGTGTGCGGCCGACACAGGGGATAAAGTACTTCTGGGAACCCGGAATCAGCATCAACGGGCCGTTGAACTCGTTGTTGTCGGTCATCACGATGGAACAACTGAGGCTGCGCATACGCGGCATGCCGTCTTCACTGTGCCAGGTTTCGAAATCGGAATGCCAGTTGAACCCCTTGCCCTTGAAACCGGGCTTGTAGTTGATCCGCGATTGGTGGATGTAGACCTCGCTGTCCAGCAACTGCCGCACGATGTTGAGCAAGTGAGCATCCCGGGTCAGCCGGTCAAAGCGTTCCGAAATGTCATGAATGCCGAAGATGGATCGAATCTCCTCCTTTCCGGGCTCAAGAATGGTGCCCTCGGACAGCTTGAGGTCGTCATCGTCCTCGTAGTCTTTAAGCTCTTTGATAAACCCGTCCATTTCGTCCTTGGAGAAGAAGGAATCAAAAAATAGAAACCCCCTTTCATCGAATTCTCGCACCTGTTTGGCGGACAGTGGGCCGTCCGACAAGCGCTTCGAAGGGGTATGTACCACAGGATCCAGTCGCTCAAACATGCCCAGTTTGCGTTCAAGGCGTGTCGGAAACAGGTCTTGTGGGCGTGACATATGTGTCCTCCTTTTTGCCGTAGGTAACCTGATCCGTTGGGGTTTTAAGATGTATTTCAACCGTTGATATGGAGGAGGCCCTTGAAACATTTTCGAGCAGTGAAAGTTGATTGCCGTGGACAAGACGACGGTTGTTTACGTGTTTTTTTACGATTAACGGGTGCCCAACACCTTTCCATGCTTCTACTATGGAAGGTTAGGAGTTTTTAGGGGAGGACGGGTATGCGTTTTTCGTTATCAAGCAGTGTGCTGATGCTTTTGGTGCTTCCGGGGTTGGCTGCCTTGCCGGGCGCTGCCAATGGTGCCTTTCGTTGTGGCTCCTCACTGGTGGATGTCGGCGACTGGCCGGTAGAGGTGGAAGAGCGCTGCGGTGCGCCGGACTATGTAGCGACCTACCCAACGGCCAGCGTTCCCGGAATAGGTATTGTTGGCGAAGTCGAGCATTGGTACTACAACCCGGGCCCACAGGGATTTATCCGCCGCCTTGAGTTCAGGAACGGCAAGCTCCGGCATGAGCACAGCCTGGGCTATGGCTTCGCCGGCGACAGTGCCGGTGACTGTTCTCCGGCGCGGCTGCAAACCGGACTCAGCGAATTCGAGATCGTGGCCTATTGTGGCGAGCCGCTTTCCCGGCGGGTCACCTGGGAATCGGTTGGCCGTGGATCAACGGTCCTCGGTCATTACGGTGCCAATCAACTGGTACCTGTGGAAGAATGGCTGTACGAGACCGGGAAGACCCAGTTCCGCCGCATCGTGACGTTGCGTAATGGTCGGGTGGTTCACGTGGAGACCGCCAAGAAACCAACGGGAAACTGATTATGGCCCGATTCAGCGAAGGACTGCGCGCACCGTCGGTGCTGATGTTTGACTGGCATGGCACGCTGGTGGATACGCACGACGCCATGTTCAGCGCCATGGAAGAGATGCTACCGCAGTTGGAGGACCTGGGCCTGGTGGACCGGCTGCTGCCCGAGGACAAATGTCGCACCTCAGACGATGCCCGCCTGGTCCGCTACATACGGATCTTTCGGCGGCTGCACCCGCGCATTCTGGCGGAGCGGCGGGTATCTCGTACCGACATCTTCAACGCCATCTTTGGCGACGATAAAGACGCCAAGCTGATTGCCCATAAAGCCTACAACGATTGTTACCGGAAATACTTCGGCAAGGTTCGGCCCTTCCAGCAGGGCGCCTACGAGTACCTGACCGCCATGAAGGAAATGGGTATCCGGCTGGCGGTGTCCACCAACCGCAACCGGGAGTTCCTGGACAAGGAGCTGGGCATGGTGGACGAGGGGCGCTGGCGCAACCTGTTTGACGTCACGGTGTGCGCCGACGATGTCACCGAGTACAAGCCCGACCCGGAAGTGATTACCCGCGTGCTGGAGAAACTGGGGCTGCCAGTCGACGAACAGGCCTGGTATGTGGGCGATAGCTACGTGGATATGCTCACGGCCAACCGTGCCGGGGTATCGGGTGTTTTCTACAATGGCGCCTGTTGGGAGCCGGGTCGAATTGACAGTTGGTTCAGTTATCGCGACGCTCCTGCCGCCATACTGGACAGCTTCGAAGACCTCATAGACCTGCTGGCGTTGTTGGAGCGACATCAGCCGGATGCCTTTCAGGCCACTCCTGCGGAAGTCCGGCCACGGCCCTACCCGCGTCCGGAACCACCCCAGCCCCGCATTGAGCCGGACTGGCATCCTGCCGTTGTCAGCCTGATCCGCCCGTCGGTGGTGTTGTTCGACTGGCACGCCACGTTGGTGGATACTCTGGACGCGATGTATCACGCGGTGGACGATATGTTCCCGGAATTCGAGGAGCTGGGCCTGGTCAGCCGTATGCTGGCGCCGGAAGACAGCAAGACACCGGAAGACGCTCGATTGGTAGCCTATGTGCGTGAGTTTGCGAAACTGCATCCCAAGGTTCGGGCAGACCGCAAAATCTCACGTACTGATATTTTCGAGGTGTTGTTTGGTGACGACCAGGAGGCCAAAGAGATTGCCCACAAAGCGTTCAATCGTCACTACCGAGAGCATTTTGGAACGGTAAAAGCGTTTGAACCAAAGGTGCGGGCCGTTCTCGAGGGGCTTCGACGCATTGGTATTCATGTGGGTGTTATTACCAACCGTGACCGGGAGTTTTTCGAGCATGAACTGGCCGCCGTGGAAGACACCGGCTGGACGCATATGTTCGATGTGGACGTCTGTGGAGACGACACGCCGTTGAGAAAACCTCATCCCGATCAACTTTATCTTGCCGTGCAGAAGCTGGATTACCCGCCAGACCCGAGCGTCTGGTACGTGGGCGACAGCACCACTGACGTCATTGCCGCCAAGCGCGCGGGCATGACGGCGGTGTTTTTCAACGGTGCGCAGTGGGACTTGCCCTGGCTGAACCGGATTTTTCCGGGCACTCACAAGCATCCGGACAAGCCGGATGTGGTGGTCAATGACTTTTCGGAATTCTGGGCGCTGGTGCTGGCCTGCGAAATCGGCCCGCCGTGATCTGTTTCCTGAGGCAGGAGGATAGAGGCGCAGTGTTAAGTATTTGATAACATGCTGTCCTGTTTTTTTAGCTCGTACGAATAACAATAAAGGCTTACGAATGTCTGATGTAAAAACATCGATTCTGGTTGTTGACGACGACCTGGCAATCCGTGAATTGTTGCATGAGCACCTGTCTCGTGTCGGCTACGATGTCATGACCGCAGCCGAGGGCGACAGTATGCGCCGCACTCTGTCAGAGGCACGGGTCGACCTGATCGTCCTTGATGTCATGTTGCCGGGCGACGATGGTTTTACGCTGTGCCGTGAGATTCGCGAGCACTCACAGGTGCCGATCATCATGCTGACCGCGAGCTCGGACGAAACCGACCGTGTGGTCGGCCTTGAAATCGGTGCCGACGACTACCTGGCCAAGCCTTTCAGCGCCCGGGAGTTACAGGCCCGGGTCAAGGCACTGTTGCGACGTTCCGGGTTCAATCGGGCGGACAATCCCCGGTTCGTGTGCTTTGATCGCTGGCGGCTGGACACCCAGGCCCATGAGCTTATCTCGGACCAGGGAGAAGCCACTCCGTTGTCCGGCGCGGATTTTTCGTTGTTGCAACTGTTCCTGGCACACCCCAACGAAGTCCTGGATCGTGACACCATTTCCGGCGTTACCCGGGGGCGGGAGTCCATGCCGCTGGACCGGGTGGTGGATGTGGCGGTCAGCCGCCTGCGCCAGCGCTTGGGAGACCAGGGGCGCAGCCCCAGGCTGATCAAGACGGTGCGTGGGGCAGGGTATCTGCTGGCGGCAACGGTGACCCATGGCGCGGAATAACGAGGGAGCCTTAGAAACGGGCCGCAAGGTCTGGCGTCTTGTGCCTTCGTCGCTTCTCGGACGCATTCTGTTGCTGACTCTGCTGGCAATGGGCGTTGCCCAGGTCGCCTCCAGTGTGATCTGGGTAGGCACATTCCGCGCCCAACAGGTGGAGGGCCTGGTGAACACCACCCGCAACCTGGCCTCATCAGCGGCGGCAACGACACAGTTCTTCAAGTCTCTGCCACTGGAATACCGGCATATCGTGCTGGACCAGCTGCGGGATATGGGAGGCTCCCGCTTTTTTGTCTCCCTCAACGACAAACACATCGATATGCGTGCGTTGCCTGACAGTGAACGCAAGCGCCTGGTGACAGACGAAGTCGTGGCGGTGTTGAAAAGCCGGTTGGGCAAATCGATTAATCTGCACGTGGAATTTGTTCACCCCGATGACCTGCGAATATTGAATACCCAGTTGCCATTGGATGCGTTGCCGAAATCCTGGGCTCACTATGCTTTGACGCTGGAACCCATCAAACCGCCCGTTCTGGTGACCCAGGTGGAGATTGCCACAGGAGAGTGGCTGTACCTGGCTTCGCTGTTGCCGGCACCCTATGTCTCGCTGGATGATGAAAGCATCCCGGGCCAGCAGATCGTGTTTATCCTGGTGATGATAGGGGTTTTGTTCCCGGTGCTGGCCTGGCTGGTGCGTCGCCAGACCCGGCCATTGCACAAGCTGGCCAGGGCAGCGCGGGACCTGCCGCTGGATGAACACCGATCACCATTGAGAGAGCAGGGTAGTGCGGAAATTGTGGCGGTAACCCGTGGCTTCAATACCATGCATCGGCGGCTACAAAGTTACATCAGCGACAGGGACCAGCTGTTCCGAGCCATCTCCCACGATCTGAAAACCCCGATAACCCGGCTTCGCCTGCGCGCCGACCTGATTGACGACGCCAACATTCGCGAGCGATTCGAGAGCGACCTTCAGGAGCTGGAATTGTTGGTGAAGGGGGCCTTGCAGGGCATGAAGGACACCGACATCCATGAAAACGTGGAGGTGGTTGATATTGACGGCATGTTACGACGAATGGCGGAAGCGTATGGAGGAGAGAGCCCGCGGGTAGTCGTGGAAGGACACTGCGCGGCTTATCGCGGCAAACCACTGGCGCTCAAACGATGCCTGGGTAACCTGGTGGACAACGCCGTCAAGTATGGGGACTCTGCGACCATCAGTGTGGAGGACTTTCCTGAGCAGTTGAAGATCCACGTCAGGGATTACGGGCCGGGTATTCCGGAGGCCGAACTTGGACGGATTTTCGAGCCTTACTACCGCCTGGGTCAGGAGCATCGGCGGGGGCATGGGCTAGGTCTTGGTATAGCCCGTAACATTGCCCAAAGCCATGGTGGCGACCTTGAAATAGCGAATTGGCCAGGCGGTGGCCTGGACGTCACCCTCACGCTGCCCCGCCATTGAGGTGGCATGTAACAACCGTGTTACATCGGCCTTTCAGTTTGATACGTTCCTCCCCGAGGTATTGCCATAGACTCCGATATTGCTAATACAACAAAAACAAGGAGTCATAATGAATACCCATAAAACGTATCGTTCTGCCCTGATCCTGGGCGCCAGGCCCCTTCACAGACTGACAGCCGTCGTAAGCGTGGCGTCGTTGGGATTGTTCGCCGGCCAGGCGTATGCCCAGGAGAGCGTGGAAGAACGCCTGTCCGCCCTGGAGCAACAATTGGCTGAGGTCGAACCCCATGCCAAAGGTGAGCAGGGCTTCTCCTTCAATACCTACGCCCGTTCCGGACTGCTGCTCAACAGCGATGGTAAAAGTGCTCCCGGCGGCCCCTACCTGACCCCCGCCGGTTCCGTTGGCGGTGCTGTGGGCCGGCTGGGTAATGAGCCGGACACCTATCTGGAAGCCATCCTCAACTACAAAACCGTGGCGGATAACGGCACCAAGGCTCATTACCGCCTGATGATCGCCGATGCTACAACCTCCAGCAACGACTGGACTGCCGATGATGGCGCCCTGAACGTGCGGCAGGCCTATGTCCAGTTCAGTAACCTGGCCAGCTTCACGGGTATCTTTGAGGATGCCTCGATCTGGGCCGGTAAGCGCTTTGACCGGGACCTGGATTTCGACATCCACTGGCTGGACAGTGACATCGTCTTCCTGGGAGGCACCGGTGCCGGTATCTACGACGTGACGTTCAGCGAGTCGGTGACGTCCAACTTCTCCCTATACGGACGCAGCTTCCTGGACTTTCCGTCCGACCCCAACACTACGGACGGCACCTCCGACACCGACAACCTGATCCTTACCGCCAATAATTATTTCGGCAACGTGCAGTGGCTGATCAATGGTATGTCTGCTGCGGATAACGATGAGCGTGTCGTAGGGGGCGTTATGGAGGCCGCTGACACCGGTGTGCAAACCATGCTGGCCTATCACGGCGACAGTTTCTTCGGGCTTTCCGATGGCAGCTTCAAGGTAGCCGTGCTGCACGGTCAGGGCCTGGGCGCAGAAGTCAAAAATATTGGCGCCGACGGTGACCTGCACGAAGACGCCGCCAGCACACGAATTGCGGCCTACGGCACCACCCGACTGGGTGATAGCTGGCGCATTGCCCCGGCGATCATGGCGGAAACCAGCAAGGACCGTTACGTGGAAGGGGACGAGTACCAATGGCTGACCTTCAACACCCGCCTGGCCAACGAACTGGGCGCCAACTTTGAGATGCAGTACGAAGCCTCCTGGCAGGTGATGGACCTGCAAACGGAAGGCTACGAAGGCCGTGGTGACGTGGATGGCGACTACGCCCGCTTTACCATCGCACCGACCTTCAAGCCTCAAGTGGGCGGCTTCTGGAACCGCCCGGAAATCCGTGTCTTTGCCAGCTACTCCACCTGGGACGACGAACTCAACCGCTACGACGGTGGCGATGCCCTGGGGCAGGAAGACTTTGGCGGCAGCCAGTGGACCTTTGGTACCCAGATGGAAGTCTGGTTCTAAGCCTGACAAACGTCTCCACGACAAGAATAAGGAGTCATGATATGAAATCGTTCAAGCGTCATCTTACAGCTCTGGCGGTCTCTGCCGCCCTGATGCCAACAGCGGCCGTTCAGGCCGGAGAAGTCGAGGTTCTGCACTGGTGGACCGCCGGCGGTGAAGCGCGTGCTGCGGCCGCCCTCAAGAAAATGATGGAAGAGCAGGGCCACACCTGGAAAGACTTTGCCGTAGCCGGCGGTGGTGGTGAAGCCGCCATGACCGTCCTGAAAACCCGCGCCGTTTCTGGCAATCCTCCTGCTGCCGCCCAGATCAAGGGCCTGGATATTCGTGAATGGGCGGAGCTGGGTTTTCTGACCAGCCTCGACAGCGTCGCTGAGGCGGAGAACTGGGATCAGCTCATACCGCCAATGATTTCCGACGTTATGAAATACGAAGGCGAGTACGTGGCTGTGCCCGTGAACGTCCACCGGGTGAACTGGTTGTGGGTGAACCCGGAGGTCATGAAAGATGTTGGTGTTGAGGTTCCCACTACGCTGGACGAGTTCTTCGAGGTGGCCGACAAGCTCAAGGCCGAGGGCTACATTCCCCTGGCGCACGGTGGACAGCCGTGGCAGGACGCAACGGTGTTCGATGCCGTGGCACTTGCCGAGCTTGGCCCCGATGATTACCGCAAGGCTTTTGTCGACCACGACATGGACGTGATCAACAGCGACAAAATGGAAGAGGTCTTTGCACAGTTCGCCAAGGTCATGAGCTACGTCGATGACGATGCCGCGGGCCGCGACTGGAATACCGCCACCGGTATGGTCATTCGCGGTGAGGCCGCCATGCAGATTATGGGCGACTGGGCCAAGGGCGAATTCACCGCCGCAGGTCTGACGCCAGGAGAGGATTACGTGTGCGCGCCGGCCCCGGGCACAACCGGCCAGTTCACCTTCAACGTGGACTCATTCGCGATGTTCACGCTGTCCGAGGAAGAGGACATCAAGGCCCAGAAGGATCTCGCCCGAACCATTCTGGAACCGGAATTCCAGACCCTGTTCAACCAGAACAAGGGCTCAATCCCGGTTCGTACCGACATGGACATGAGTGATTTCGATACCTGTGCCCAGGCGTCGATGGATACCTTCAAGTCCAGCGCGGATGACGGCGGTCTGGTGCCAAGCTTCTCCCACGGCCTGGCGACCACCAGCTACATCCAGGGCCAGATCTTCGATGTGGTCACCAACTTCGTAAACTCCAACAACCCGGACCCGGCAAAAACCACGGACCAGCTGGCAGCCGCCATCCAGTCCGCCATGTAATGCCGTATCAGGCCGCCCGATGGGCGGCCTTCGGGTTTCTTCAGGGGATTCCTCATGGAACACACTCAACGTCGCCCCACCGGGGTGGCCAGGGCATCGTCTGGCCTGATGGATGGCCTGCAGCGCTGGTTGCCCAAACTGGTGGTGGCCCCGACCTTCCTGCTGGTTGGCATCGGGATCTATGGCTACATGCTATGGACGGGCGTGCTGTCATTTACCAATTCCAGCTTCCTGCCCAGTTACAATTTCGTCGGCCTTGAGCAATACGCCAAGCTGATGGAGAGCGAGCGCTGGATCGTCGCTTCATGGAATCTGGCGATATTTGGCGGGCTCTTTATCGGCATCTGCCTGTTGATCGGTGTGGTGCTGGCGATCTTTCTGGACCAGCGCATCCGCCAGGAAGGCGCGATCCGGACTATTTATCTCTATCCCATGGCGCTGTCCATGATTGTCACCGGCACCGTCTGGCGCTGGATTCTTAACCCGCGCCTGGGGCTGGAAAAACTGATGCACGACTGGGGCTGGACGTCCTTCAGCTTCGACTGGCTGGGGAACTCCGACTTCGCCATCTACACCATTGTGATGGCGGCGGTCTGGCAGGCCTCCGGCTTTGTGATGGCGCTGTTTCTGGCCGGGCTGCGGGGTGTGGATTCGTCGATCATTCGCGCGGCGCGGGTGGATGGCGCCAGCCTTCCGGTGATCTATTGGAAAATCATTCTGCCGTCATTGCGGCCGGTGTTCTTCAGCTCGGTGATGGTGCTGGCGCACATTGCCATCAAGAGTTTTGACCTGGTCATGGCCATGACGGCGGGCGGCCCCGGCTACTCCACCGATCTACCCGCCGTGTACATGTACGCCCATACCTTTACCCGTGGCCAGATGGGGCTGGGCTCTGCCAGCGCCATGCTGATGCTGGGGGCGATTCTGGCTTTGTTAGTGCCTTACCTGTATTCCGAACTGAGGGAGAAACGCCATGACTGATGTGGTTCGTACCGGCTTTCGCCCCAGTCGCATTGCCATCTATGGCGTGCTGCTTCTGGCCTGCCTGGTGTACCTGATTCCGCTGATCGTGATGTTGATCACCAGTTTCAAGACGCCCATGGATATCCGCTCTGGCAACCTGTTGGCACTGCCCACCGACTGGACAACCATCGGTTGGACCAAGGCCTGGTCCGAGGCCTGCACCGGTGTGCAGTGTGAGGGCGTGAAAGGGTATTTCTGGAACTCGTTCAAGATGACGGTGCCAGCGGTGATGATTTCCACCCTGTTGGGTGCCTTTAACGGCTACGTGCTGTCGAAGTGGAAATTCAAGGGCTCGGATCTGTTGTTCGGGATGTTGCTGTTCGGCTGCTTTGTGCCCTTCCAGGTGGTGCTGCTGCCCATGGCGGCCACCCTTGGCAAGCTGGGCATGGCCAACACCACCGCTGGATTGGTACTGGTTCACGTGATCTACGGGGTGGCCTTTACCACGCTGTTTTTCCGCAACTATTACGTGGCCATTCCCGACGCTTTGGTGAAGGCGGCCCGGCTCGACGGCGCCGGCTTTTTCACCATCTTCTTCCGCATCCTTCTGCCCATGTCCACACCCATCTTCATGGTGTCACTGATCTGGCAGTTCACCCAGATCTGGAACGACTTCCTGTTCGGCGTGGTCTTCGCCAGCGGCGACAGCCAGCCGATAACGGTCGCCCTGAATAACCTGGTGAACACCAGCACCGGGGTGAAGGAATACAACGTGGATATGGCCGCCGCCATGATTGCCGCCCTGCCAACGCTGGTGGTGTACATCGTGGCCGGCAAGTACTTTATACGCGGCCTGACGGCCGGCTCGGTTAAAGGGTAAAACAACATGTCACAACTTGAACTGCGGGACATTCGCAAGACATACCCGGGGGCTCTCGATGAGACGCTCAAGGGCATCAATATTGACATCGCCTCCGGTGAATTCCTGACCTTGGTCGGACCTTCCGGCTGCGGCAAGTCAACCCTGATGAACAGCATTGCCGGCCTGGAATCCATTACCGGTGGGTCGATTGTGGTGGAAGGCAAGGATATATCCACCATGGAGCCGAAGGACCGGGACATCGCCATGGTGTTCCAGTCCTACGCGCTGTATCCCACCATGTCGGTGCGCGAGAACATTGCCTTTGGCCTGAAAATCCGCGGTATGCCAAAAGACGAGATCCAGCAGGAAGTGGAGCGGGTGGCCGATCTGCTGCAGATTTCCGCATTGCTGGACAAAAAGCCAGCCCGGCTTTCAGGCGGTCAGCAACAGCGGGTCGCCATGGGGCGCGCCCTGGCTCGCAGGCCGAAGATCTATCTGTTCGATGAGCCGTTGTCCAACCTGGACGCCAAGCTGCGGGTGGAAATGCGCACCGAAATCAAGAAGCTGCACCAGCGCCTGAAAACCACCATTGTGTACGTGACCCACGACCAGATCGAAGCCATGACGCTGGCGGACCGGATCGCGGTGCTCAAAGACGGCGAACTGCAGCAACTGGGCACGCCGAAGGAAGTGTACGACACGCCGGAGAACCTGTTTGTGGCGGGCTTTATGGGCTCGCCGTCCATGAGTTTTATCAATGTGACGGTAGAGCAGGCTGGATCAGGCCTGGTGGTCAACGTTGAGGGCAGCGATGGCCGGAAACTTGCCCTGCCAGTGCCGGATTACCTGAAGGGCTGGGCCGGTAAACAGGTGGTACTCGGCATCCGGCCGGAGCACATAAGCCAGCCAGATGAACAGAAAAGGGATAGCCAGATGGTGGCCGAGAGCCGGTTCACGGTGGAGGTGACCGAACCCACCGGGCCGGACATCCTCGCCGTGATTCGCCTTAACAATGTTGATGTGCAGTGCCGGCTGGATGCGGAACACCCAGTGAACTGGGGAGAAGAGGCGGAACTGATGTTCGACATGAGAAAGGTCGTGTTTTTCGACCCGGACAGCGAGAAGCGCATCCGCCCATAGTCGCCCCAGTCCCTCTCTGTTTTCAGAGCTGCTCCAGATGTGCCAGTAAGTTGTCGGCACGCTGGAGCAGCGCCTCCCGCCTTTCTGGTTTCTGCTTGTCCCAGTTGCGGTACATCATGCCCATGCGCGGATTGCTGGCAAAGTCGTCCCGATGGCGATTGATGAAATGCCAATAGAGCGCATTGAACGGGCAGGCGTCGTCTTCCGTGGCCTTGTTGACCTTGTAGTGGCAGTTACTGCAATGGTCGGACATGCGCTGGATGTATTTGCCGCTGGCGGCATAGGGTTTTGATCCCAGATAGCCACCGTCTGCGTGCATCACCATGCCCAGCACGTTGGGTAGCTCCACCCAGTCGTAGGCATCGGCATACACGGCCAGGTACCAGTCACAGATCTCCTCCGGCTTGACGCCGGCCAGCAGCGCAAAATTACCGGTCACCATCAGCCGCTGGATATGGTGTGCATAGGCGTTGCGACGGGTGGCATCAATGGCCTTGTGCATGCAGCGCATCCTGGTGTCCCCGGTCCAGTAGAACCAGGGTAGGGAACGGGTATTACCGAGCCGGTTTTCCTGTGCGTACCCTGGCATATGCAACCAGTAGATACCCCGCACAAACTCACGCCAGCCCAAGATCTGGCGGATAAAACCCTCCACTGCGTTAATCGGCGCACGCCCCGAATACCAGGCCTGTGCGGCGGCCTCGCAGACGGCCAGTGGATCCAGCAAGCCGCAATTGATGTAGGGCGACAGGATGGAGTGGAACAGCCAGTCTTCATTGTCGGACATGGCATCCTGAAAGTCGCCGAAACAGGGCAGGGCGAAATCGATGAAGTACTCCAATGCCTGCTCTGCGTCCTCGTGGGTGACGGCAAAGTGAAAATCCTCCGTGGTGCCGAAGTGTTCGGTAAAGTGTTGCTCTACCAGCTCAATCACCTCCCGAGTCACCTTGTCGGGCTCAACGCGGTAGGGAGCCGGAGCCGCCGGTTTTCCCGTCCACTTACGGCGGTTGTCAGCGTCGAAATTCCATTCGCCGCCCTCAGGCTTGCCATCTGGCGTCATCAACAAACCGGTTTTTCGTCGCATTTCCCGGTAGAAGAATTCCATTCGCAGCTGTTTACGCCCCTCTGCCCAGTCCGAAAACGCCTGCTTGCTGGCGATAAAACGCGTATCCGGCCGGATCTCGACCGGCACACCCAGGCGCTTATGCCAATGGCTAACCTGCTCGTGCAATCGCCACTCGCCGCACTCTGTCGTGATCACCCTGTCAGCGCCGGTTTCCTTGAGCTGATTGGCGATGACAGACTCGAGATTTCGGGTTTCGTTATCGGGGTGGTAAGTCTGGTAGTGAACCTGCCAGCCATCATCCTCCAGCCGCTGTGCGAAATGGCGCATGGCGCTGAACAGCAGAACCAGTTTTTTCTTGTGGTGATTGGTGTAGCTGGCCTCGTCGTGGACCTCTGCCATCACGATTCTGTCTCGTTTCCTGTCAGCGTTGTCGAGTGCGCTGATGGCGGTGGTCAGCTGGTCGCCGAGTATCAGAATCAGATTGGACATAGCGGGAAACGACCTCCGTACCTGGGGCAGCAATCACCCATGATCGCCACGATGTGGTACGAAGGATACGCCAGCGGCGCAAGGCTGGTTCAGCTGGAAGGCTAGCCGCCGGTCATATTCATAAACCGAAGAATCTGAACGTCACCCTCGCTGGAAAAGTGATGGCGCTCCGGTTTCAGGTCCATGGCATTGATGATGGTTTCACGGAGCTTGTCATCGGTTTCCGGGTGGCCGCGCAGCACGCGGCGCAGATCAACGGAATGCTCATTGCCCAGGCACAGCAGCAGGCGGCCTTCCACCGTGACCCGAACGCGGTTGCAGGTGGAGCAGAAATTGTGGGAATGGGGCGAGATGAAACCGACCCGAACGTCGCTGTCCGGCATGCGGTAGTAGCGGGCGGGCCCGCCGGAATCTTCCGGAGTGGGAACCAGCGCATGGCGCTGGCTGATGATATCGCGCACTTCGTCGCTGGTGCATAGCACCTGACCGCGATCATGATCGGAAATTTCGCCCAGTGGCATTTCCTCTATGAAGGTAATATCCACCTTCTTTTTACGGGCAAACTCAACCAGCTCTGGTACTTCCTGGTCGTTGCCACCTTTCATGACAACGGTATTGAGTTTGATGCCCTCAAACCCCGCCTCTTTTGCGGCGTCTATACCATCAAGAACCTGGGCAAGCCGGCCAGTGCGGGTGATGCGGCTGAACTTCTCGGCATCCAGGGAATCCAGGCTGATATTCAGCCGCTTGAGTCCGGCCTTGCGCAGTGGCTCTGCCATGGTGGGCAACTGGCTGCCATTGGTGGTCATGGCGAAGTCCCGCAGACCAAATGTGCCGATTTCCTTGACCAGTTCCAGAATGCCCCGTCTTACAAGCGGCTCTCCCCCGGTCAACCGAATCTTTTCGGTGCCCAGGGATACGAAGGTCTTTGCCACCTGGGCAATCTCTTCAAGTGTCAGCACCTGCTGCCGTGGCAGGAAGGTCATCTCCTCGGCCATGCAGTACACGCACCGGAAATCGCAGCGGTCTGTGACGGACAGACGCACATAGTTGACGGTGCGACCAAAACGGTCTGTCAGCGTGGCGTTGGGCATGGGTAAGTTCCCCGTCTGGCTTTGTATACAACAAGCATAACCAATGTGTGGCGAATAACCCAACCCAATATCGACAAAAGAACCATTCGGGCGTAAGAACCGGTTTTATGAATTCTGCGTATACACGTATCGGTTTGGCCACTTTCGGTGTGAACCTGATATCGATGACTTATTGGAGTTGATGAATGCACATCACCCGTTACACCGATTACTCCCTGCGTGTTCTGGTTTACCTGGCGGTGCAGGGTGATGAGCTGGCGACCATTCAGCAGATCGCCGACAGCTATGAGATCTCCAAGAATCACCTGATGAAAGTCGTTCATCAACTCAACAAGAATGGCTACATCGAAACCGTCCGTGGCAAGAAAGGAGGGATGCGCCTGCACATGGCGCCGGAGGACATTAACGTTGGCATCCTGGTCAGGGAAACCGAACAGGATCTCAGTGTTGTGGAGTGCTTTTCCTCCAGGAATGCCTGCCGCATCACGCCGGTCTGTGGGTTGAAATCAATGTTCGGCGAGGCCTTGACGGCATTCCTGGAAGTACTGGACCGATACACGCTGGCCGATATTATTAACGACCAGCATCGCCCGCAGTTACTACGACTTTTGCAGATCGCTTAACCCAAGGCCCGGTTGCTGAATTCCGGTAGCAGCCGGTTGCGCATCCGGTCCGGCAGTGAATAGCCGAAAATGCGTTTCAGCACGGTTGAATACTGTTTGGCGAAGGTGCCGGTGTTGTACGGAATACCGTGCTTTTTACACACCGCTTGAACTTTCTCCGACATTTCGGGGTAGCGGTGGGCTGGCAGGTCCGGGAACACATGGTGCTCAATCTGATAGCTCAGATGGCCGCTCAGTAGGTGCACCCACTTACTGCCGGTAAAGTTGCTGGAGCCTGTCAGTTGGCGCAGATACCAGTGGCCCTTGCTCTCACCTTCGCATTCCTCCTCGGTAAACGTCTCCGCATCCTGGGTAAAGTGGCCACAGAAAATGACCGTGGACGACCACAGGTTACGGATCAGGTTGGCGCCAATGTTGCCCGCCAGTACCACCGGAGCCACCGGAAAGGTGATCAGCGGGAAGAACACATAGTCCTTGAAGGCCTGACGGCCGCCCTTGCGGAAGAAGTCCTTCAGGAACGGAATCTTTTCCCGTACCGAGATTTCCCGGCGGCGGATTCGTTCAGACTCCAACTCATGCAGCCCCACGCCCCACTGGAAGAACACACTCAGCAGGATATAGTTGATGAGCTGCAAGCTATGGGCCGGCTTCCATTTGTCGTCGTCGCTCAGGCGCAGCAGCGCATAGCCATAGTCCCGGTCCTTGCCAATAATATTGGTGTAGGTGTGGTGCTCGTAGTTATGGGTGCGGCGCCAGGAATCGCCAGTGCACACCGTATCCCATTCATAGGTCTGCGAGTGGAGCGACGGGTCGTTCATCCAGTCGTACTGGCCGTGCATGACGTTGTGGCCGATCTCCATGTTTTCGATAATCTTGGAGATACCCAGCGCCGTGGTGGCGGCCAGGAACACGGGTGGGATAAACCCGAAGGGCATCAGCACCCGGCCACCGATTTCCAGGGATCGGTGAAGCCGAACGATCCTGCGGATGTAACGTGCATCCCGTTCGCCAAGATCGGAAATCACCTGGTCACGAATGGTATCCAGGTCGTTTTCAAGCTCTTTCAGTTGTGTTTCGTTCATCGTTTTCATGGTGACTCCTTGCAGAATGGTCGAACCATGTCTGCCAATAATGGGTTCAGGCGTTGTGGTGCGGCCGGTCAGAGTTCAACAGACACCGGTCCGCTAGGAACAGACACACAAAGCTGAATGGTTTCCTCGCCCGGGCCGGAGGCTTTCCCGGTCAGGCGGTTGATCACAGTGCCGCTGGTCTTGCGGCAACTGCACTGGTGACAGATGCCCATGCGGCAGCCGTAGCGTGGCGACAGTTTCGCGGCCTCGGCAATGTCCAGCAGCACCGCATCGCCTTCGGACGAGACATCCAGGTTGCTGCGTTGGAAATGCACCGCTCCTCCGAGGATCTCGGTGTCGAGATTTGCGGACGGTGCGGAGAAGAAGGTGCTGTGAATGCGGTCTTCACCAATCCCCCGCCGATACAGGAGATCGTTGGCCAGATCCATGAGCCCTTTCGGCCCGCAGAGATAGCACCGCCGGGCCGCAATGCCGGGAACGTCATCCAGATGTTGCTCGCTGAGGAACTGGGGCGGGTGGGTGTCGCTGGTGGCAAACACCTTCAGGGTGAAGGCCGGCCAGCGACTGGCCAGCGCGTGCAGCTTTTCCGCAGCAATCACATCGGCCTGGGTGCGCACGAAATACAGCAGGGTCACCGGCGCCCGATAGTCTGATGCCGCCATGGTTTCCAACTGGCTCAGCACCGGTGTGATGCCGCTGCCACCGGCGATGTACAGGGCCGGCTCCTGCGGCTCGGGAATCTGGAAGTCGCCGAACGCCTCGCCCAGCCCGATGACAGCGCCTGGCTCCAGGTGGTCGTGCATCCAGTTGGTCACCAGGCCACCGGGAAGCCGTTTGATGGTCAGGGTGACGGTGCCGTCTGCGCGCCATTGAATGGGCGAACTGGACAGGCTGAAGGTTCGGTTACGACGCACGCCGTCGACATCGATGCCAATATTGACGTGCTGGCCGGCGGCAAAGCCTTTCCAGCGCCCGGCCGGCGCCAGGACAAAGGTTTTGGTGTCGGCGGTTTCGTTGTAGATGGCCTTCACCCTGGCCGGCGTGTATTGCCGTACCCACATCGGGTTGATGCGCTCCAGCAGGGGATCAAAAAAGGCAGCCGGGTCGTCCCGGTTAAAAAGCTGCCTGCCCAGCCAGTGCAGAGTGGGTGACTTTTCCAGTACGGACATCATGATCGCTCTCCTTTGTACTGATGTGTACAACTGTTCACTAATGTGTACGACTGTACACATCGAAGCATTGGGCGGCAATCAAGCCATTAACATTGTCCTCTAATGACAAGTTCGGGTTATTTTTAGTGTGGGCCTGTGTACACTTGTTGGCTTGTGATCAACCGATGAGCTAGTTCCAGGCCATGGCAGAAAAACAACGACGTAAGCCGGGTGAAACCCGCGAGAAACTGATGAACGCGGCATTGGCCCTGGTGGGAAAGGGGCGGCACTTTGCCAGCCTGGGCATCCGGGAAGTCACCCGGCAGGCAGGCGTGGTGCCGACGTCGTTTTACCGGCATTTCCGTAACATGGATGATCTGGGGCTGCAGTTGGTGGACGAATTGGGGCTGGTGCTTCGACGGATGATGCGCGAGGCGCGGGCGAACGTATTGCAGGCGGACAAACTGATCGACGAATCAGTCGGTATTTTTATCTCCCATGCTCGCAATAATCGCAGTTTTTTCATGTTTATGGCCCAGGGGCTGGCGGGGGAGAGCCGGGCGGTACAGGAAGGCATTCGCAGCGAAATGCGTTATTTTGCCAGCGAATTGGCCAATGATCTTCGGCGCCTGAAAGTGGCGGATCACCTGAGCGATGCCGATCTGGATATGACCTGCGACCTGGTCGTGCGCAGTGTGGCCTTCAGCCTGACAGACATTCTGGGGATTTCTCCCGACGACGACTATCAGGAAGAACAGGTGCGGCAGCGAACCGCACGCTTTCTACAGCTGATATTTGTGGGCGCAGCCAACTGGAAGAGTCAGTCCTGAGCCCACGTTGTGTTCCGGGTCACATGACGCTTTCGGCCTCCTTGTAGAGGGATCGCACAGGCTGAGCGAACACCCGTTGCACCATGGGCTCGAAGTAGGAAAGCGGTAGCGTTTCCGCATCAGGGTCGAACGCGGGTGAGTCATACTTGTGAACAAACTCGATGGTGCGTTCGAAGTGTGGATGGTCCCGGTACTGGTCTCTCATATCCCGGTTCATACCGAGATAGTGAAAGAAAAAGTAGCCCTGAAAGATGGCGTGGTGTTTTACCATCCAGTAATTAGCGTCGCTGACGAACGGTTCCAGTAGCACTGCGGCGACATCCGCATGGTTGTAGGTGCCCAGGGTGTCACCGATGTCGTGTAGCAGGGCGCAAACCACATACTCGTCGTCCTTCCCGTCCCGGTGTGCCAGGGTAGCCGTTTGCAGGCAGTGCGTCAGCCGGTCAACCGGAAAACCACCAAAGTCGCCCTCCAGCATTTTGAGGTGCGATAGAATTCGATCTGGCAGGCCTTTGGCGAATTCCCCGAAAGACGACGCGATGACCTGCCAGTCTTCGGCCTTGCCGTCTTTCATATGAGTAAACGTGGCCTGGTTCTTTGTCGGTTGGTTCATACTGTTCTCCCCCTTATTCCCGGAAACTGGCATCAATGCGGTCGAGCTTGCGTAGCAGGCCCGGCCAGGCCAGCTTGCCGCCCAGGCCTTTGGTCACCTGATCCGCCTGTTGCCGGATGGTGTCCACAATGCCGGCAGGAACTGGCGTCAGTGGGCGATCGCCCGACAGTGCCCTGATCTGGATCTGACAGGACGTTTGCAGTATGTACATGGCCAGGAAGGCATCAGGAATACTGGAGCCGGTGGTCAGCAGGCCGTGGTTGCGAAGAATCATGAAATTGGTATTACCGAGATCCTTTTGCAGGCGGGCCTTCTCGTCTTCCCTTAGCGCCACACCTTCATAGTCGTGATACGACAGGCTCGCCAGTGCAAACAGGCTCTGCTGGGATAGCGGCAGCAGGCCTTCCTGTTGGGCGGATACAGCAATACCGTCGGTGGTGTGCAAATGCATGACGCAGGCGGCATCGTCCCTGACCTGGTGGATGGCGCTATGGATGGTAAAACCCGCGGGATTGATATCGAAGTCGTCGGGGTTGATCTTGTTGGCGTCCTGATCCACTCGCACCAGGCTGGAGGCTGTAATTTCCTCGAACATCATACCGTATGGATTAATAAGAAAGTGGTGCTCGTCACCGGGTATCCGTGCGGAGATATGGGTGAATACCAGATCGTCCCAGCCGTACAGGGCGACCAGACGATAGGCCGCGGCGAGGTCGACTCGGAGCTGCCATTCTTCCTTGCTGACCTGATCTCTTTTTGACGGAATTGAAAGTTGTTCGGACATGGCATTGGCTCCCGTTCTCAGGTGTTGCGTTACTTTTTGTTGGAGGCGGCGACCTTTCTGCGGACGGATTTTTGAGTGGCGGTATCAGGCGGGAGAGCCAGCATTTCCAGTTCATCCAGAGCCTCGCCGGTGTAGACCGCCAGCTTCTGCATGCTGGGCAACGTATCGCGACAACCCGTGAAGCCAAAGTTCAGTGAACCGGTATAACTCAGGCAAGTAATGTTGAGAGCACCACCATGGGCAATGAGCGAGACCGGGTACATCGCCTCCAGCCGAGCGCCCTCATAGTAAAGCGTTTCCTCGGGCCCCGGTACGTTGGAGATGGTCACGTTGAACACCGGGCGCATTCGCCCGCCCAGGCCTGACATCAACTGCAGGATGTAGGGCGACATCAGCAGCATGGTGTATTGGGTCAGGGCTTTACGCGGCAGTTTCTGAAGGTGTTGTTTGGCCCTGCGGGTAGAGTGTTTGATGCTCTTCAGTCGCTCGAGGGGGTCGGCTTCGTCGGTCGCCAGTGAGGCAATCATGAAGCTGATCTGGGTACCCGTGCCCTGGTCGTCGGAGGGGCGGATATTCACCGGAATTCCGGCGGTGAGTGGCGTATCCGGCAAACCATCCTGTTCAACAAGAAAGCGGCGCAGGGCAGTGCCACAGAGGTAGAGCACAATGTCGTTCAGGGAACCGTTGGACGCCTGGGCGACCTTTTTGATCCGCTCGAGCTGGTAGTGCTGGGTGGCAAACCGCCGCTGGCCGGTGACCCGGTGATTGAGGGCGGAAACCGGGCCGGCAAAGGGCGCGGTCAGCCCCTCTTCCGGGTGCCGTGCGGACTGGATCAGGCGGTTCATCGCATTCCAGAGCCTCGGTGCCATGTCGGCCTGAATTCTCAGGGCTTCCATGGCCTGGGACAGGGCGGCTGAAATGCTGGCTTCGGAATCTGTCTTGCTGCCCCGTGTCCGTTCCGGGCGTACCGACCATGGCGGCAGCATATTAATCTCACCGGGGTCCTTGCTGAGCACCCGCTGCATCAGCCGAACACCGCTGATGCCATCAATCATGGAGTGATGCATCTTGGTGTAGAGGGCAAAACGGTTGTTCTCCAGGCCCTCGATAATGTGGCATTCCCACAGCGGGCGGGAGAAATCCAGCGGGTTGGAATGCAGCCTGGATACCAGGATGCCAAGTTCCCGTTCACTGCCGGGGCGCGGCAACGCCGAGTGTCGAACGTGGTAGTCGAGATCCAGCTTCTTGTCGACCTTCCAGGACGGGGCGACCAGGCGGCCCAGGAACCCCGAAAAGGCGAGCTTGTAGCACCAGGGCGGCGCTACATCGGCATCGGCTTTCATGCGGGCGAGCATGTCTCTTAGAAACGTCTCCGGAGCATCTTCCGGTAGTGAAAAAATCTGCAGGTTGCCGACGTGCATCGGGGTGTCTTCCGATTCCACCGCCAACCAGGAAGCGTCCAGTGTGCCCAGGCGTTTCATTGATCGTCCTCTTGCTTTATGAAGCTGCCAAACTGCACTGAATCTGATGCGTTTGGATTCGTATAGTTGTTGTTCGAAAGTATACGCAACAACCAGGACAATCACACGAACAAGCAGGTTGAAAGGTTCAGGTTTTTGCGCGCAATCCCATTCCTGTCCTTCCTGCAATTACATGTTGTTGCGAATCCACATTCACTCTTTTTCGGTGGCTTATGCTATTTTCACTAGCTGGCTAATCTAATCTAATCACAACAACAATCCTTGGAGGCTTTGTGGAATCGAGTCCACTGATCTCTGCGGGGCTGCCGATTGCCCTGTTTATTATCATGATCGGTATAGGTATGACCCTGACGGTCAGGGACTTCCGCCAAGTGGCTGTGTATCCAAAAGGGATGGTGGTGGGTACCGTTGCCCAGATACTGCTCATGCCCATGGTGGCCTTTGCCATTGCCTCCATGCTCGACCTGTCATCGGCCATTGCCGTGGGGCTGGTGATCATTGCGGCCTGTCCGGGCGGCACTACCTCCAACCTGTTCGTGTTGCTGTCCCGGGGGAACATTGCCCTGTCGATCGTGTTGACGGTCACGGCCAGTCTTATAACCATCGTGACTCTGCCGTTGTTCACCAACTATGCGCTTCAACTCTATGCCGGCACGGAGGAGTCCATCACGCTGCCGGTGGGAAGAACGGTAGGCATGCTGGTGGGGATTGTCCTGTTTCCTGTGGCGATTGGGATGATCTTCCGTACCCGGGCACCAGAGCTCTCACGCCGTGCTGAAAGCGCAGTCAGCGTGTTCGGGGGTGTGGTTCTGGCGTTGCTGGTTGTCGGTCTGATCTGGGGCGTGCGCGACCAGATCTGGGACCTGCTGCGACAGGCCGGCCCGGCAACCCTCCTGTTGAACATTGCCGGTATATTCCTGGGGCTCCTGGCGGGCCGCGTCGCGGGCCTGACCCAGCGCGAATCCATTGCAGTTGCCGTGGAGTTGGGCATCAAAAACAGCACCATTGCCCTGTTGGTAACGCTGACGCTGCTGGAGTCCAGCACCATGTCGATTCCCGCGGCGGTATACGGCGTGCTGATGTTCCCGATCGGATTCCTGCTGGCGGCCTACGGACGCCGCATCATTCCAAACCCCTCCGTAGAGGCGCCTACCGCTCAAGGCGTCAATTGACATATCTGCCACGGCCCCCTGCCGCTAGAGACAGCGGGGCCGCTGCTTTTCGCTGATACACTGCGGCTTCGCTCAGGAGCTCAGGACAATAACAATGACGTTTCCCCCTTCCCGATACTCCCCTTCCCGATACTCCCCTTCCGGGTACTTCGCTATCATTTCGCGGGCAATGCTTGCCTGCGTGCTGCTTTCCTTGTCGACCATAGCCTGGTCCGATGACGACCAACTGCGTTCAACGATTTACAACCAGGACCTTCCATTGCAAGACCGGGTCTCCGCCTTCCAGGAGCTGACCGGATTGGAGCTAGACCCGGACCGTGTCTATCGGGTGTGCATCTGGGATATCTTCGGGCGTTCCGGTCCAGTGTATGCGGCCGCTCAGGAACAGCGCAGGAAGATCCTTGAGTTCGGTATCAACGTGCAGATGGTGCCCTACACCAGTGAATCGGTGATGGTAGAAGAGCTCAAGACCGGGACCTGCGACGCTGCCCTGATGAGTGGGCTTCGGGCACGGATGTTTAATCGCTACACGGGCACTCTGGACTCCATTGGTGGCTTCCCGGAACGGCAACAGATGCGCCTGGCGCTGAAACTGATGGCCGACTCCCGCAGCGCCGACCGTATGGTCAGTAATGGCTATGTGGTGATGGGGATTGCGCCGGCCGGAGCGGCCCATGTGTTCGTTGATGACCGCGCCATCAACACCCTGGCGAAGGCTGCCGGTAAGCGGGTCGCCGTGCTGGATTACGACCCCGTTCAGGCGGAGATGATTGCAGGCATTGGTGCTACGCCAGTGGTCGCGGACATCGTCAACGCCCCGAACATGTTCAATACCGGCGTGGTAGATGTGCTGGCGGCGCCGTTGGCTGCCTATGAGGTGATGGAACTCTACAAGGGGCTGGAGCCTGACGGCGGTATTGTCGACCTGCCGTTAACCCACATCACCGCGCAGTTGATCGGTCGGTCTGAGGTGATACCCAACGAATTGGCGCAGTTTGTTCGCGAAGCCTTCTATGACGGGTTTGATGAAATCATCAGCCGGGTGCGTACAGAAGAAGAGAGAATACCGGATAAATGGTGGATCGAAATTCCCGCAGAGGAACGCCTGGAATACGACCGAATGATGCAGCAGGCAAGGTTGGAGCTGCGTGATAAGGGCTACTACAGCCCGGATATGCTGACTCTTCAGCGCAAGATCCGATGTCGGGCGAACGGTGCCCGCGAGGAATGCACCGACCCGGTGGAGTAACCAATGACCACCGACGCCCAAGGCCTGACGGCCAGCCAGGGCCGTTCCCTGTCTGTCACTCTGGCTAGCTTGCCAATGCTGGTCATTCTGGTGCTTACCCTGCTGGCTTCGGTCGGGGAGACACTGCATTCCCGTTTGCTGGAGGTTGGTGGGGAAACCTGGCCGGATTACTTTAACCTGCGGGTGATTGACCAGATTCCAGCCCCGAACTGCCAAGTGGTGGCAGACCCTGACGCCGCGGTCGAGCAGGCCGTGGCGGAGAAGCAGGCGGAAATGGCCGCCGACCCGTTTGCCGATGTTTTTGGCGGGGAACTGAACCGGAAAGACATCCGCTCATCAATCATGGCCACCTCAAGAGCCTGCGAGCAGCGGCTTGCGGAATGGCAGCGCTTACAATCCCTGGATGGCCCTGGTGTACGGGCCTTCGCGTTGATGGAAACCGGGCTGTCACAGGCGGTGGTCTTGATCACCGGTAACCGCCGGGTGTTGCTGGGGTTGATGTTGCTGTTCTGTGCGGCAGCGGCGACCTTGGGGCGACAGCATATTGCCTTGCGCCCGGTTGAATCCTGGCGCGACGACCGTGTGGCCACGCTTGCCCAGTTGATTGCCAACAGCCTGCTCACGGCCTCTGCCTGGATTTATCGTCAGCAGGAACTAGCCCAGGCCGATGCCGGTATCCCTCTGGCTCACCTCTTTATGCACGATATCTGGGTGGCCGGGTTTGGTGCTCTTACGTTGATCTCCCTTTGGCAGCTTCGGCAACCCCGGACTGGTCTGTCAGAAGGTGGGAGCTGGCCCCGATCGTTGCTCAGTGTGCCGCTGTACAGTGTCATGTGTATCAGCGCCGCCATTCAGTTCGCCTTTCTTGGTTTTTACCACGGCATCGCGGTTTACCTGAACATGATGGCTGAACTGTCGGCGCTGTTCCTGAATCTTGGGCTCTATGTCTGGGTCGGTATGCTGCTGGCCAGAACCCACTTGCCCCGTAAAGTGTTTGATCTTATTCGCCCCTGGCGGTTGCCACCGAAATGGCTGGGGGTAGTGGTCTTGTTGCTGACGGCACTGCCGACCGCCTACAGCGGTGCCTCCGGCATCTTTATTCTTGCGGCTGGTCTGACGCTTTATCGTGAGCTGAGGCGAGCCGGCACCTCTGAACAATTGGCGCTGGCGACCACGGCGATATCCGGGTCTATGGGCACCATGCTGCGTCCGTGCCTGCTGGTGGTGATTGTCGCAACACTGAACAACAGCGTTACCACAGATGAGTTGTTCAGCGCCGGCGCTCGAGTGTTGTTGCTGACAGCCTCGGTCTATGCGGTCTACGTCTTCCTTTTTGGGGGCGCATCCTCGGGCCGTATGGCACCGTTGCAGGAGGCTGTGCCGGGCACCCTGCGGGCATTGGTGCCGTTACTGCCTTACGTTGCGATCTTTGCGGCGGTGATTCTGTTTTGGAACATTCTGCTGGGGCGAGGGCTGGACGAGTTCTCGGCCCCGGCCATCCTGCCGCTGATTTTGTTGCTGGTTCTGGCCTATGAGCGGTTGGTGCAGAAGTCCGGTGACCCGGATACCGACGACCCTTCTTGCCAGGGCGATCCCCGCCCTCCCTCTGGATTCTCCGGTTCTGTGATGCGAGCCACCCGTGAATCCTGTGCCCTGATCGGCGCCCTGCTGATGCTGATGGCGCTGTCGGTGAGTGTCGGCGGTCTGATCGAACGATCTGGCCTGCTGGAGCTTTTCCCAGAACAGTTGGGATCCATCTGGCTGACCCTCACACTGCTTATGGGGCTGTTGGTGTTTATTGGCATGATCATGGACCCCTACGGAGCGGTGTTGCTGGTGAATGCCACCCTGGCGCCGATTGCCCTGAACAACGGTATTGATCCCCTGCATTTCTGGGTAATGACAGTGCTGGCCTTTGAAATGGGCTACCTGACACCGCCGGTCGCCCTTAACCATTTGCTGACCCGTCAGGTGGTTGGTCTGCCCACCGCGTGGGAGAGTCTGCACGGCACCTTCTGGCAACGGAATTTCCGTTTTATCTTTCCGGTATTGGTGATGGGTACCGCGCTGCTCGCGGTGACTTATATTCCGGTCGGGTGGGACACCGGCTTTCGACTATTGCTGGGTATCCAGCCGTTACCCTAATGGTTATGCTCTGGTTTCAGGCATGGTCTGCAACCTGGAGTGACAGGCATGAATTTTCTCAACGGAATAACCCTGCTGCTGGTGTATCAGTTGGTAGGGGAAGTCACTGTTCGTCTTCTCTCACTGCCGATTCCAGGGCCCGTGCTGGGTATGGTGATGTTGTTCCTGACGCTGATGATTCGGGGCGCCACGCCAGAGCCACTTGAGAACGCTTCCAGCGCATTGCTCAGCCATCTGTCGCTACTGTTCGTGCCGGCGGGTGTTGGCATGATGAGTCATTTTAGCCGGATTGCGGATGAGTGGCTGCCGATCACGCTGGCCCTGTTTCTCTCCACTATTATCACCATGGTCGCCACCGCCGGCATTATGCAGGTAACCTCGCGATGGTTTGCCCGACCCGAAAATGCGGGAGGGCAGCGGGATGAATGAGCCGGTCATTCGTGATATCTGGGTTTATCTTTCAACGTCGCCGTTGCTTGGCCTGACCATTACGCTGGTGGCCTATGGCCTTGCCTATCGGCTCTATCTCAAGTCCAACTCCAGCCCCCTGGCCAATCCGGTGGTTACCTCAGTGGCGATGCTGATTGCCCTGTTGATGCTCACTGGTACCTCCTACGAGGAGTACTTCGAAGGCGGGCAGTTCGTTCACTTCCTGTTGGGGCCTGCCACGGTGGCGCTGGCGGTTCCCCTTTACCAGCAGTTTTCCCGGCTGCGCCAACTCTGGTTGCCGGTATCCATTTCCCTGGTGTGTGGTGTTGTGATTGCAGCGGGTAGCTCCATTGGGCTTGCCTGGCTTCTTGGCGGCTCCACTGAGATTCAGGTGTCCCTGGCGCCCAAATCCGCCACGGCGCCGGTTGCCATGGGGATCTCCGAAACCATCGGCGGCATTCCGTCCCTGACCGCCGTTCTGGTGGTGGCCACTGGTATTGTCGGTGCGGTGCTCGGTACCAAACTGTTTGAATGGATGCGTATCACCGACGACAGTGTGAAAGGCATCGCCATGGGTGTGGCGGCCCATGGCATTGGCACAGCACGGGCATTTCAGGTCAGTTCCCAGATGGGCGCTTTTTCGGGGCTGGCGATGGCGCTGTCGGCGTTTGCGACGGCATTGATTGTGCCCTGGTTGGTGGATTTACTCGGAATTTAGACCGGCAGCAGGAGGTAAAGTGATCGTTCACAGGAGATTGGTTGTGGTCTTTTCAGCGCTGATATCCGCTGGAACATGGGCTACCGCCAATGCGCAGCAAAGCGTGGAGTCGCAAGACAATGTCATCAAGGTGACGTCGCCCCGCCTTGAGAGAGACCTCTACGAGACCCCCGCTGCGGTGTCCGTGACCAATGCCCCGGACATCCAGGAGGGCCAGCAGAGACTTCAACTGGATGAGTCCCTGGATACTGTCCCTGGCCTGTTCTTCCAGAACCGCTACAACTTCGCCCAGAATCTGCGGCTGTCCACCCGTGGTTTTGGTGCCCGGGCGCCATTCGGCATTCGCGGCATTCGTATACAGGTGGATGGCATCCCCTACACGTTGCCCGATGGGCAGTCTCAGATTGATGCGGTGGACCTGGACTCGGCACAGCGCATTGAAGTGATTCGTGGGCCGTCGTCGGTTCAGTACGGTAACGCCTCGGGTGGGGTGATCGACATTACCACGGCCCGCGGAGGCGAAATGCCGCCGGGCGCGCGCCTGCGTCAGGATGTGGGAAGCAACGACTATTACAAAACCACGTTCCAGGCCAACGGAAGCGAGGGGGCTACGAGTGGCATCGCAACTGCGTCCTGGCTCAACTACAACGGCTACCGCGACCAGAGCGAGGTTGAAAAAGGCCTGTTCAATGGGCGGTTGTCCCACGAATGGGGAGATGGGCAGCGCCTGACCGCCACGCTCAATGCTCTGCACACGCCGAAAGCAGAAGACCCCGCCGGCCTGACAGCGAGCCAGGTGGAACAGGATCGCCGCCAGGCGACGGCCAATGCCGAACGGCTTGACGCCGGCCAGGACGTTGACCAGCAGACGCTGGGGTTGCTGTATGAAACCGCCGAGATGGGTGTTGGGGATCTGACCGTTAGTACCTTTTTCACGCACCGTGATTTTGCCCAGCAACTGCCGTTTCCGGGCCCCAGCCGGATTGCCTACGACCGGCAGTTCTACGGCGTCAGTACGGATTACCAGCAGGGCAGCGAGGTAGCGGGCCTTCCGCTGACCTGGGTGGTGGGCGCTGATCTCCATCGCCAGGTTGATGAACGCCGGCGTTATTCGGTGTCGTTTAACGGAGATGTCACCGGACAAACCCAGGACGAAACCCAGAACGGCACTACCGCAGCGGTGTTTGCCCAGGGTGATCTGGCATTGACGGAGCGCCTGAACGTGTCCCTGGGCACCCGGTTTGATCGCCTGCGGCTGTCGGTGGATGACCACAGGATCAGTGACGGAGACGATTCCGGCAGCCGCACTTATCGCGAATTCAGTGGCTTTGCGGGAGTCAGCTATCGGTTGGCGCCACGCCAGCAGTTCTACGCCACGGTGGGCACGGCCTTTGAAGCACCCACCTTCACGGAGTTTGCCAATCCCGACGGTAGCGGTGGCTTCAATCCAGACATTGAGCCCCAGCAGGCGCTTAACCGGGAAGTCGGTATACGCGGCGGCCTGGGGCAGGGGGTCCGTTACGACCTGGCGCTGTTCTCCATCCGGGTGGACGACGAAATCCTGCCCTATGAGATCAATAACCGTACCTTCTACGAAAACGCCGGGCGCACAGAACGGAATGGGGTGGAGCTTGGCCTGAAGTGGGACATTTCCTACGCCTGGCGCGTAACCAGCGCCGTGACCCTGGCGGACTACACACTTAAGGACTTCACCGACGAGCAGGGCAATGACGCCGATGGCAATCGCCTGCCGGGGTTACCGCAGGAGCAATGGGTTACGGAAGTGGAGTGGCGTGGTGACGGGCAACGGTTTGCTGCCCTGGAGTGGCAGTACGTGGGTGACCTGTACGCTGAGAACAGCAACCAAACCAGGGTCAGCGATTACTGGCTGCTGGGGATTCGGGCCGGTGACAGCGTTCGTGTAGGTAGTCAAAAATTCAGCGTCTACGGCGGTATCCGCAACCTTCTGGATGAGGATTACTTCAGCAATATCCGCATCAATGCCAATGCAGACAGGCCTATAGAAGATCGCGGCTACTATGAACCCGCGCCCGGCAGAACTTTCTATGCCGGGCTGGAGTGGGCATTCTGACAATTAATAGCAACATTCAATCCGCGTCGTCCGGTTCCCGTTGCGGGCAGTGGCACTCCTCCATGACCACGCCGTTGTCGACGCTTTCAAGGTGGACATCAAAGCCCCACAAACGATGCACGTGGCGAAGAACCTCGTCAGTGTCGTCGCCAAGTGGAACCCGGTCGACGGGAATGTGCCGCAGGGTGAGTGAACGATCCCCCCTGACATCCACGTTCCATACCTGAATATTCGGTTCTCGGTAGCTCAGGTTGTATTGCCGTGCCAGCTTTTCGCGCAGGTTACGGTAGCCCGGGTCATCGTGAATGGCGGTGATCCGATAGACGTCCTCTTCGTCATCGTTCTGAATGGCAAAGAATTTCAAATCTCTCATCACCTTTGGAGACAGGAACTGCTGGATAAAGCTTTCGTCCTTGAAGTTCTTCATGGCGAAGTGCAGGGTTTCCAACCAGTCAGAACCGGCAAAGTCCGGAAACCACTCGCGGTCCTCGTCGGTGGGATTCTCACAGATCCGACGCAGATCGGTAAACATCGAAAAACCCAGGGTGTAGGGGTTGATGCCCGAATACCAGGGGCTGTCAAAAGGCGGTTGGTAAACCACGGCCGTATGACTTTGCAGGAATTCCATCATGAAACCGTCGTTCACCAAGCCCTTGTCGTACATTCTGTGTAGCAGGGTGTAGTGCCAGAAGGTGGCCCAGCCCTCGTTCATGACCTGGGTCTGGCGTTGTGGGTAGAAGTATTGGCCCAGTTTGCGAACGATACGGATGATCTCCCGCTGCCAGGTTTCCAGCAGCGGTGCATTCTTCTCAATGAAGTAGAGAATGTTCTCTTGCGGTTCTTCCGGATAGCGCTGCTTGCGCTTGACGGGGTCGTCGTCCTCGCCCATCTTCGGAATGGTACGCCACAGGTCATTCAGCCTGCGTTGCTGGTACTCTTCCCGTTCTTTTTGCCGGCGTGCCTCCTCTGCCGCAGAGATCGGCGCCGGGCGCTTGTAGCGGTCGACCCCGTAGTTCATCAGGGCATGGCAGGAGTCCAGGATTTCCTCCACGGCATCCAGCCCGTAGCGTTCCTCACATTCCGATACGTAGTGACGGGCAAACACCAGATAATCGATGATTGCGCTGGCATCCGTCCAGGTGCGGAACAGATAATTCCCTTTGAAGAAAGAATTGTGGCCATAGGACGCATGAGCAATCACCAACGCCTGCATGGGCAGGGTGTTTTCCTCCATCAGGTAGGCAATGCAGGGATCGGAGTTGATCACGATCTCGTAGGCAAGGCCCATCTGCCCCCGCTGATACCCTTTTGAGGTAGACAGGAACTGCTTGCCGAAGGACCAGTGGTGGTAGCCCACGGGCATGCCGACGGAGCTGTAGGCGTCCATCATCTGTTCGGCGCTGATCACCTCCACCTGGTTGGGGTAGGTGTCGAGGCCGAACTCTGCCGCGCATTTGGCGATTTCCTTGTCGTATTTCTCGATCAGCGGGAAGGTCCACTCGGAACTGGTGGATATGGGTTCCCGGGTTTTCGGCTCGTTGGGTCTGTCGATGGTGTCAGTCATGCGGCTTTCCTCTCGAACAGCTGGCGGAAGACCGGATAAATTTCACCAGGATCGGCAATCTGCTGCAGCGCGAAGCTCTGCGGGAACCGCTCCTGAATCTTCTCGTATTCGTACCACAGCATCTGGTGATCCTGGGGCGTGATCTCCACATAGGCGTAGTACTGCACCAAAGGCAGGATGCTGTCGGCCAGCAACTTGCTGCAGATGGGAGAGTCATCGTTCCAGTTGTCACCGTCCGAAGCCTGGGCGGCATAGATGTTCCACTCCGCAGGGGAGTAGCGGGACTCGATGATCTTGTGCATCAGTTTCAGAGCACTGGATACGATCGTGCCGCCGGTTTCCCGGGAGTAGAAGAACTCTTCCTCGTCCACTTCCTTGGCGCTGGTGTGGTGGCGGATGAAGACCACTTCGATCTTCTTGTAGTTCTTCTTCAGGAACAGATACAGCAGAATAAAGAAGCGTTTGGCGATGTCCTTGTGCATCTGGGTCATCGACCCGGACACATCCATCAGGCAAAACATCACGGCGCTGGTGGCCGGTTGTGGCTTCTTGATGTGCTGGCGGTAACGCAGGTCAATCTCGTCAATGAACGGAATGCGCCGGACATTGGCCTTGAGATCGGCAATTTCATCCTCCAGGGCTTTGATCTGGTCCTCGTGGCTGAACGCCGGGTCCAGATCCTCCGGTGCACTTCTCAGTGCGGCCAGCTCTTCCTCCATTCGGCGGATTTTCTTGCGGCGCGCGCCACCGAGGCCAAGGCGTCGGGCATGGGCGCCCCGCAATGAGCGAACCACGTCCAGCTTGGCGGGGATGCCCTGGGTTGAAAAACCGGAGCGAACGTATTTGAACGCCTCGGTGTCTTTCAGTTTTTTACGGGCGAGATTGGGAAGCTCCAGATCATCAAACAGAAAGTCGAGGAACTCTTCCTGGGTGATCTGGAAGGCGAACTCATCCATGCCTTCGCCATCCGGGCTGGCCTGGCCTTGTCCCTGGCCTCCGCCGCCACCTCCCGGAGGTTTGGGCACAGTGTCACCGGTGACGAACTCCTTGTTGCCCGGATGCACCATCTCCCGTTTGCCGCCCTGGCCATGGTGGAAAATCGGTTCGTCAGTATCCCTGGACGGAATACTGACATTCTCGCCACGCTCAATATCCGTAATGGAGCGCCGATGAACCGCGTCCGCCACTGCCTTCTTGATATGATGGCGGTAACGGCGCAGGAAACGTTCCCGGTTTACCGCGCTCTTGTTCTTGCCGTTCAGTCGCCGGTCGACTACGTGGGTCATACCCATAGTTTCACTCCAGTTCAGCGTATGAAGGCTGACTTATTGAGACTTACGAACCCGCAGGTACCATTCCGCAAGGAGACGGACCTGTTTCTCCGTGTAGCCTCGATCGACCATACGTTCGACGAACTGCTTGTGCTTGTTCTGATCCTCCTGGCTGGCCTTCGGATTGAAGGAAATAACCGGCAGCAGGTCCTCGGTATTGGAGAACATTTTCTTCTCGATCACGCTGCGCAGTTTTTCGTAGCTGAGCCAGGACGGGTTGCGACCCTGGTTGTTCGCCCGTGCCCGCAACACGAAATTGACCACCTCGTTACGGAAGTCTTTCGGGTTACTGATGCCGGCCGGTTTCTCGATTTTCTCCAGTTCGTCGTTAATGGACGAGCGGTCGAGAATTTCCCCGGTTTCCGGATCACGGTATTCCTGATCCTGAATCCAGAAGTCGGCATAGGTGACGTAGCGATCGAACAGGTTCTGGCCGTATTCGCTGTAGCTTTCGAGGTAAGCCGTCTGGATTTCCTTGCCAATAAACTCAACGTAGTGAGGCGCCAGGAACTCCTTGATAAACCGCAGGTAGCGGTCGTGGGTCTCGGCCTGGAATTGTTCCTGCTCGATCTGTTTTTCCAGCACATAGAGCAGATGAACCGGGTTTGCGGCTATTTCCGTGGTGTCGAAGTTGAAGACCTTGGACAGAATCTTGAACGCGAAACGGGTGGACAGTCCGTCCATGCCCTCGTTTACGCCGGCTGTATCCCGGTATTCCTGAATCGATTTAGCTTTCGGGTCGGTGTCCTTGATGTTCTGGCCATCGTAAACCCGCATCTTGGAAAAGATACTGGAGTTTTCCGGCTCTTTGAGCCGCGACAGGATGGAGAACTGCGCCAGCATATCCAGGGTGTCCGGTGCGCAGGGGGCGCCGGAGAGGGAACTGTCGCGCAGCAATTTGCGATAGATATCAATCTCTTCCGTCACCCGCAGGCAGTAGGGCACCTTGACGATGTATACCCGGTCAAGGAAGGCCTCATTGTGCTTGTTGTTACGGAAGGTCTGCCACTCGGACTCGTTGGAGTGGGCCAGGATAATACCGTCGAACGGCACGGAGCCCATGCCTTCGGTGGTGTTGTAGTTGCCTTCCTGGGTGGCGGTGAGCAACGGATGCAGCACCTTGATGGGCGCCTTGAACATTTCCACGAATTCCATCAGGCCCTGGTTGGCCTTGCACAGGCCGCCGCTGAAGCTGTAGGCGTCCGGGTCATCCTGGGAGAAGTCTTCCAGCATGCGGATATTCACCTTGCCTACGAGGGCGGAGATGTCCTGGTTATTGTCATCACCCGGCTCGGTCTTGGATACACCCACCTGGTCCAGTACCGACGGGTACATCTTGACCACACGAAACTGACTGATGTCGCCGCCATACTCGTGCAGGCGTTTTACCGCCCAGGGCGACATGATGGACTTGAGGTAGCGGGGCGGGATGCCGTATTCCTCTTCCAGAATGCTGGCATCCTCGGCGGGATCGAACAGGCCTAGTGGCGACTCGTTAACGGGTGACCCTTTGATCGCATAAAAGGGCACTTTCTGCATCAGTGACTTGAGTTTTTCAGCGAGCGAGGACTTGCCGCCACCGACGGGGCCGAGCAGGTAGAGGATCTGTTTCTTCTCTTCCAGGCCCTGGGCAGCGTGGCGGAAGAAGGAGACAATGTTTTCCACGGCCTCTTCCATGCCATAGAACTCGGAGAATTCCGGGTAACGCTTGATCACCTTGTTGGAAAAGATACGTGACAGTCGGGAGTCACGGGATGTGTCGATATGTTCCGGCTCGCCAATGGCCAGTAACATCCTCTCTGCGGCAGTGGCGTATGCCGCCGGGTCCTTTTTGCAGATCTCCAGGTATTCCTCAAGAGTGTATTCTTCTTCTTGAGTTGCTTCATACCGGTCTTTGAAATGCTGCATTATGCTCATAGATGGCCCCTCGCTTGCTCTCTTGCCATGAAAAGACAGCTTTTAGTTCACACAATATCCCCGTTGCTGTTGGGTCCGCCGCTCCAGGCGGTCGTTATGGTTATGGGTGGAAGTATAGGGAGTAACAGACCGATTTACGCCGACGCGTTTATGTCGGTCTTGTTACTGTGAGCTTAGTTCAAGCTTCGGGACTTGGACAGGCGTAAAAGCGTTAAGGTTCATTAAATTGTGTATCAGCGCTTTCTGAGACGGAACACGCTCTCCGTCGCGCCAGCAAGCCCTTTACGCTTGGTAAACGGGTGATCTTTTGCCAGTGTATTGGTGAGTATGTGTTCGATCTCGTAATCAGCGGAGTATAGTTTCAGTACTTCTTTGTCACTGACATTGAACGGCGGGCCCTTGATGTCGGTGTCGTAGTCCAGGGTGATCAGAAGTATGCGGGTGCCGTCCGGAATCACGGCGGTCAGGTGGTCGACATAATCCTGGCGCATGTGGGGTGGCAGGGCGATCAGGGCAGCACGATCGTACACCAGCCGGACGTGCTTCAGGTCCTCCGGCACCAACTGGAAAAAGTCGCCGCACCAAAGCTGGAGATCGTCGTGGGCGAATTTCGTGAAGGGCTCACCCGGGTGAACCTTCGCTTTCTCCTGGCCCTCTTCGAAAAAATCCTTGCAGGCAACCTCGCTCAATTCCACGCCGATGACAGCGTGGCCGCGGTCATGGAGCCACCACATGTCATGAGCTTTGCCGCACAGGGGAACGAGCACGGCGCCGATACCATTGCCGGCAAGTTCTGGCCAGTGGTCATGGAGGTACTGATTAACGGTGCCTTCGTGGAAGCCGATTTCTTTCTTGGCCCAGCGTTCGTGCCAGAACTGATGTTCCATGAGTGTTCCCCTTTTCGCCAATTGGAGGTTTAGCTCAGTCTAACTTAATCTGGGGCTCTGTTGGTCGGCCAAAAACTTCATGAATAAGGAACGACGAATGAAAGCCGTATTTCTGGACGCAGACACACTGGGTAACGATGTGGACCTTTCGCCGATTGAGGCAGTGACCGGGGAGATGGTCAAACATCCGCGAACGTCCCCCGAGCAGGTGCAGGAGCGCATACGGGGATTCGACACGGTGTTGGTGAATAAGGTTGTGCTGTCGCGGGAGCACTTTGAGGCCAGCCCGGAGCTGAAAACGGTTGCGGTGGTGGCGACGGGGCTGAACAACATTGATAAGGACGCAGCGAAAGACCACAACGTAACGGTGATGAACGTGACCAACTACGGCCGCTCCACCGTGGCGCAGCACACCATGGCGTTGATTCTCGCGCTGGCCACGCGCTTGGTGGATTATGACAAGGACGTGCGGGCCGGGCGCTGGGGGCAAAGCTCGATGTTCTGCCTGATGGATCATCCCATCATGGAACTGGAAGGGCGCACGCTGGGGGTTGTCGGCTATGGCGACCTTGGGCAGGGCGTTGTTGAGCGCGCAAAGGCATTCGGGATGAATATTGTGCTTGGCGCCAGGCCCGGCCAGGCAACTGGTGAGGTGGACGGTTACCCCCGCATTCCCATGGATGAGCTGCTGCCCAAAGTGGATGTGCTGTCGCTTCATTGCCTGCTGACGGATGACACCCGGAATATGATAGGCGCCCGCGAACTGAAGATGATGAAAACGGAGGCGCTGCTGATCAACACCAGCCGTGGCGGCCTGGTGGACGAGCAGGCACTGGCGGATGCCCTGCGAGGAGGGACCATTGGCGGTGCCGGCTTTGATGTGCTGACGGAGGAGCCGCCTCGAAATGGCAATCCGCTGTTGGCGGATGATATTCCGAACCTGATTGTGACGCCGCATTCGGCCTGGGCGAGTCGGGAGGCGCGGCAACGAATCGTCGATATTACGGCGCGTAACCTCTCTTCTCTGGTCTGATTTTCTGACGGTTTTCCCGGGTACGCCCCCTCACTCCCCCTTGAAAAGTTCGCAGCCGTATGACGCGGCTGCGGTTCCTCCCCGCCTAAACTCCCTGTGAAATGCCCCCGATAGGGGGCATGCGTTTCACCAACGCTCAAACAATAACAACAGGGCGATACCTATGATCAGACCTCTCCTGGCTCTTGCGCTTTCCTGTGTTTTCTTTTCCGCGCCGGCGTTCTCTTTTGAACGCGGTGAACTGCTTATCTGGATCAACTCCGACAAGGGGTATGAAGGACTGGCTGAAGTCGGCCGGCGCTTCGAAGCCGAAACCGGCATTCCTGTGACCGTGGAGACGCCGGACGATCTCACCTCCGAGTACGACCATTACGGCTATTCCTCCAAGGCTCCGGATATCGTGATCTGGCCCCATGATCGTTTTGGCAGCTGGATCAATGAGGGCCACCTGCGCCCCATCGAGCCATCCGGGCAGGTGCGTGAGGCCATTGCACCCTTCGCCTGGCAAGCGGTTTCCGTGGGCGATCGGGTGTACGGCTACCCGATTGCCATGGAAGTGGTCAGTCTGCTCTACAACAAGGACCTTATTTCAGAGCCGCCCGCCACGCTGAAAGGCGTGAAAGCTGAGCATCAACGGCTGAGCGCACAGGGTATTGAGGCCATCTCCTGGGACTACAAGAATGTGTATTTTTCCTGGCCCGTGTTCGCCGGATCCGGTGGGTACAGTTTCGGCCTGGAAAACCAGGTCTACGACCTTTCCGATGTCGGCGTGGACACAGATGGTGCTGTGGATGCCGTGGCAGGCATAAAAGACTTGCTGGATTCGGGTGTGCTGTCGGCAGGCGCGGATTACGGCACCATGATGAACGGATTCAAAACTGGCCAGACAGCGATGATCATCAACGGTCCCTGGGCCTGGAGCGAGATACGGGATGCCGGTATCAACGTGGGCATTGCCGACGTGCCTACCGTCAGTGGCGATCCCGGAAAACCCTTTGTGGGCGTACTGGCCGCCGGGATCAGCGCGGTGTCCACCAACCACGAACTGGCCCGTCGGTTCATGGAGGACTACCTGCTGACCGAATCCGGCCTGCACGCCGTGAATGACGACAAGCCCCTTGGCGCCGTGGCCCACCTGGATGTGGTGAAAACCCTCAGCGAAGACCCGTTTATTGACCATACCTTCCGTTCCGCCAGTCGTGGGGAAATCATGCCCAACATTCCTGAAATGAAACGCTTCTGGGATCTGATGACCATCCGCTTTGACGGCATGCTGGCCGATGATTACCCCATAGCGTCCACGCTCAAGGAGGCTGCAGGTCGGCTTGAAAGGCTGGATGACATGCGGGGCTGGACACGCCGGCATTACGTTACGAACTGAGTGAGCTCGCTATGGCATTCCCCCGATTTGAATTGACCATCCGTTCCCGGGTGATCCTGCTGTTTACCCTGTTGATCGGCCTGTCCGTTGCGTCATCGGCCCTGGTTTACCAGCGCATAGCCGGCATTGGTGACAGTGTCGATCAGCAGGCACGCGGCATCGCCGGCCAAATGGTTGCCATTGATGAGCAGTCCGAACTCATTGACCAGCAAAGGGCGTTGGGCAAGCTGTCCGAACGCGTTACGGTCGCCCAGCAACATATGGGTGCGATGCAGTATTGGTATTTTCACGCTGCTCTGAATGCGGACATGGAGTCCCTGGACAAGGCTCAGGCCGCCTCCGAACAGTTGGTGGACGAGCTGGCTGCCATGGTGGCGGCCGATAGCAGCCTGCAGGCGGAGATCGCGGAAATGACAGAAACCGTGGAGCAGTACCGTACGCTCGGCGAAAAAATGTTCGAGTTCTTTGAAAAGTCCATGATGCTGATGGGGCGTTCGATGGCGGAGGCCGCCCGGGAACAGGCCGTTAGTCTCACGGCTAGCCTCAACGATATCCGCAGCGGCTACCAGCAACGGGAGGCCGTACTCACCGAGGGCGTGTTGGAAGCCGGAGAGACAGTCAGGCGTGCCAGTGATCAGGTCGCCATAAGTGGCGGTGCTATTCGACACGAAATTGATCGGGCTGGATCGGTCAGCCTGATAATGGCTGGCGCGCTCGTTATCTCGGCATTGTTGCTGGGCACGCTGTTCCTGCGTTCACTGCTTCGTCCGGTGCGCAGGTTGGGGCAGCGTATTGGCGAAATACAGGCCGACAATGACCTGCGGGGCAGCCTCGAGTACCGCAAGAACGATGAATTAAGCGTGATCACCCGCGCCTTTGATCAGATGCTGGCGCGATTTGGCGGTCTGATCGGTCATGTCGCTGCCTCCACCAATGAATTGGGGGATATGGCGGCTCAGGGACGGGAAAGCAGTCAGAGTCTTGCCGACCAGGTTGGACGCCAGCAACAGGAAACCAGTCTGGTGGCGACAGCTGCAAACGAAGTTACTGCCACTGCGGAAGAAGTCCGGAAGAGTGCCAACCACGCGGCATGCCTTGCCGATGAGGTTGGTGGATTGACGCACAGTGGCGGTCAATCGGCGGATGAAGCCGTTGCCGCCATGGCTAGGCTGGAAACACGAGTGGAAGCCGTGGCCGAAACCATCGCCGGGCTGGCCAGCCAAAGCCAGTCTATCGGCCAGGTCGTGGATGTAATCCGGGGCATTTCGGAGAAAACCAACCTGCTGGCATTGAACGCTGCCATTGAAGCGGCCAGGGCCGGTGAAATGGGCCGGGGGTTTGCCATTGTGGCCGACGAAGTGCGGGGTCTGGCCAGCCAGACGGCGAACTCGACCGGGCAGATAGACGATCTCGTGTCATCGTTGCAGGCACAATCCCGTGATGCCGTTGAAGCGGTGGAGGCGGGGCGGGAGGAGAGCCGTACAACCGTCCAGCGCATCCGGCAATGCAGCGAGAGCCTGGGGCTGATCGATGAGAAGGCGGGCGAGATGCGTTTGCTCAACCAACAGGTCGCCCAGGCTGCGGCTGAGCAGAGCGAGGCTGTCAGCAAAATCGACGAAAACCTGATCAACCTCAAGCGCCAGATTGAAGACATTTCAGACAATGCCCGCGATACCGGAAGCATGACCGATTCCCTCGCGTCACTGAGCGAAGTGCTGAGAGGAAATATCAGCCAGTTCCGATACTGAGCCGAAACCGCTAGTAAAAGCCACACAATACGCCATACTTTGTTGTGAATTGGTATCTGACTGATAATCTGTACAAAACACTGGCAAACAGGACGTTGTGTGGCTTCATTTCAATTCAAAGATCGGCTTCAGTCTGCGGAAACCTGGATTCTCGCCAATCCCAATCCACCGCAACACTGGCCATGGACCTGGCTGTATAAAACCGGGCGAACGGCCTATGCGCTGGTGCGGGACGTCGTCAGTGGCAACCTGACGCTCCACGCCATGAGCCTGGTGTATACCACTCTGCTCAGTATTGTGCCGTTGCTGGCGCTGAGCTTTTCAGTGCTCAAGGCGCTGGGAGTGCACCAGCGTATGGAGCCCTTCCTGTTCCAGTTCTTTCGGCCCATGGGCCCGCAAGGCGTCGAGATTGCCGAGCAGATTCTGGGCTTTGTGGATAACATGAAAGTGGGTGTGCTCGGCTCGGTCGGCCTGGCACTGCTGGTTTATACGGTGGTGTCGCTGGTGCAGAAAATCGAGCGGTCTTTCAATATGATCTGGCGGGTGCCGGACATGCGCTCAATGGCCCAGCGTTTCAGCAATTATCTCAGCGTTATTATGGTGGGGCCGTTGTTGATGGTGTCGGCCATCGGTATCAGTGCCACCATTTTCTCGTCGGCGTTCGTGCAGTCGCTGATGGAAATCGAACCGCTCGGTTCGATGATTGTCTTCGCCACCCGTTTCACCCCGTTCATGTTAGTGGTTGGGGCATTCACCTTCGTGTACGTGTTTATCCCCAACACCCGAGTGAAGCTTCGCTATGCGTTCATCGGTGGCCTGGTGGCGGGTATATCCTGGCAGGCGGCGGGTATGCTGTTTGCGTCGTTTGTCGCCGGTTCCGCCAAGTACGCTGCCATCTATTCCAGTTTCGCAATCGGCATCATCCTGTTGATCTGGGTGTACCTCAACTGGATGATTCTGCTGCTGGGGTCCAGCATTGCCTTCTATCTCCAGAACCCGGGCTCGGTGGCCAAACGCCGCCAGGTACGGTTGTCGCCGGAACTTCTGGAAAAAACCGGGCTGGCGTTGATGTGGCTGGTGGCAAAACCCTTCAGCGAAGGTCGGCCAGCGCCTCAGCAGGAAGCGGTTGAGCAGCAACTCAGGGTGCCGGGGGAGGTGACCCGTGGTATCAGTGACAAGCTGATCCGCGCCCAACTGCTGACATTGGCCGGTCGCAACGGCGATTGCCTGGCCCCGGGCCAGTCCCTGGAGAGGATTACTGTTGGCAGCGTGCTGGAAGCCATACGTCATGATGAGGATCGGGTGGCTGACCGTTTACCCTATGCTGTGCCGAGCCATCTGATGGAGCGCCCTCCGGAACACGAATCGGTGTCCTTCGCCGAACTGCTGAAGCAGGAAGGGGGTTACGGAGAAAAAACCTAGGCGCGGGTTTTTGCACCGGCCTCCAGGGTATCGAGGATCACCTTGCGCACCCGTGTAAACTGTTCCCTCGAGATGTGAGTAATCCGCAACACGTCGTCTTCCGGCATGTTGCGCTGGTGGGCATGGCGTAACACCTCCCGGGTGCCGATGATGATGCCGTCGTTCAGCGGGGTGTGCTGCTGCCTCGGAGCCGGTCGTTCCGCCGCCAGAAGCTGGGCGTGGTATTTAGGCGGCAGGTTCCATTCATTGGCCAGCAATTGCGATGTGGCCCATTGGTGGCGTGAAAGGGCGATATGGATCAGCGAGGGTGGCGGTTCCACCATTCCAGATTCCGTTCTGCAAACGCGCAGCAACTCCCTTCGTAGCGTGATGTAGGACAACGCTGGCAGTAAGCCCGCCATGAAATAGACGCTGCTATCCTGGCCCTGAATCTTGGCAATCAGTTCCGCACTGCGGGCACAGGTGAGCCCCCAGCGCCATACCCGTTGTGCGAAGAGCGCTTCCCGACTGTTCCGCGCCGCCATCATCGGCCGCATGATGGCGGCGGAAACGACGTTACGAATACCGTCCATGCCCAGGACAAAGACCGCCTGGTCCACCGAGTCGATGGTTTGGTCGCTGGTACGGAAGTAAGGGCTGTTGGCAATTTGCAGCAACTGGTCGGTCAACGCGGGGTCATTGAGAATGATCTCCGTCAGTTGGTTACGGCCGGTGTTGGCATCGGAGAGTGCCCGCATCAGCATTGGCAGCGTCATGGGTTGGCGCGGTAACTCGTCCAGTTCACCATTGGCGATTCGCCAGCGCAGTTTTTCCAGAACCTCATCCCATTGCCCGGCCTCTGATCGCAGCGCGACGGGAGGCGAGTCAAGGAGCCAGCAAAACAGGTACTCTTCCAACTGGTCAATCAGGGCCGGGTCTATGTCCGGGCTGTCGTCTGTCGCAACAACCGGGTTGAGCAGGCGGGGTTCAGATACTGTTGTGGTTGCGTTTGTTGGTTTGTCGGACGAAAAAAGTCCTGAAATCCAGGAAAAAAAGCCTGGCATCCGATGCCTCCGGGAAAAGAATAGTCGCCGGGAAATACATGCCCGTACTCTATGAGTATAGAATGAGCTGGCGGCTATGCCCAGTGCTAAGCGCTATAACCGCAGGCTTTATGGCGCTGAGGCATCAGAAAACTGAGCCACCGAAGACGAACACCAATTGGCAGATACCGGCGGCGAAGCCCAGGAAGGCGCCCACCAGTATCAGTTTGATTTCGTCCTCCTGGAAGCAGGGCCGAAGAAGATCCTGAAATTCCTCAGACGAGAGGGCAATCATGCGCTCCACCATGATGCTTTCCACGGCCCTTGCCCGGTCGGTTTCGAACACCGGGTTATTGAAGGAGGTTTGCGATATTTCGATGGCTTTTTTGCCGACCTGGTTCTTTAGGGTTGCAAAGCCTGTTGGTCCAAACGCCATCTGGGTCAGGGCCTTGCCCATGCCGGCGGTTTCGTCGACCAGGGGTTTGATGTGCTTTTTGACCATGTTGCGGGCCCGGTCGCCCTTAGAGCCTTCCAGTATGGCGTTGATGATGTTACCAACGGTGAGAATTTCGTGGGTAACGATGTGGCAGAAGGATTCGGCGACTTCCTGCTGGCGTTTGAGGAACAGCCCCTGAAGTCGGACAGGGCCGACTTTCTTTTCATGCAGCGGGCGGAAGATTACGTTTAGTGCAATCCAATTGGTGGCCCAGCCCACCATCAGGCCGAAGAAAGGCAGTACCCACCAGCTTTGGTAGAAATACCAGACGGTCATCTGAACCAGGCCGAACAGGAAGCCGAAGTAAAAGCCGGAGTTGATGATGAAACGGAACTCCACTTCCCCACACTCGATGAAAATCCGGTTCAGCAGTCGTTTGTCCTTGGCCAGGCGTTCGATGACCATGCTTTTGATGTCGAGAAGGTCTTCGATGTTGTCGGAAACGTCACCGACCAGGTTGTCCACCAGTTGTGGGGTAGATTTACGTACCCGGTCATAGACCATGTTCCTGGCGGAGGAGGGCAGGTTTTCCCAAAAGGTGGGGTATTCCCTGAGCATGAGTTCGTCGACGTATTCTTCGGTGCGGGGTTCGACGGTGTAGATGATGTGGGCGGCGAGTACCTGAGGGTCGATCTGCTGGAAAATTTCCCGCACCGTGCCGATTTTGGAGATGGTGGCGTCGACGCTGATGGCGGCCATCTTTCGAGCCTTGGAGGGGATGATGCCCTGCCAGCCCAGTAGCGGAGGCTTGCCGACGAATTCCAGCGGGTAGAAGGTCATTTTGATGGCCAGCCAGTTCGTGGTCCAGCCGATCAGGGCGGCAATGACCGGGATACTGAGGTATTGCCAGAATTCTGGGTTGCTTAGCAGGCTTGTCATCTGGTGCTCGCGTTCTTTGGTTGTTAGTGACTTGGTGCCCGCTACCTTACGGGGAGGGTTCTCCAAAACACGCTCCTGCGGCACATCCTTGTGGCGCTTGGGCTCCGCCATCCATGGCTCCGCACAGTTTTGGAGAACCCTCCCCGTAAGGCAGCCCAAACCACGGAGGCGCCTTCAACGGTCATCTCACTCTTATGTCCGACAGGGATCATGTTGTCAGGCGTGGCTTCTGTCAATGACTTGCCTGCCAGCCTGAGACGGCGGCACGGTCGGGTGTTATTGGCTTCCGATATCGCCCCACAACCACTGACACAGTGCCATGGCGGCAACCGGGGCGGTTTCGGTGCGTAGAACGCGGGGGCCGAGGGCAACGGGGAGGAAGCCGGCGGTTTCGGCGGCGGTGATTTCGTCCGGGCTGAGGCCGCCTTCGGGACCGATCATTAGCGCGACGCGGGCGGGTTTGGCCAGGGTGTCCAGGGATTGTTCGGTGCGGTGGTGTAGGACCAGGCGCAGGTCACAGTCCTGGGTGTGGTCGAACCAGTCGGGCAGTGCCATCACGGGCAAAATCTCAGGCACCCGGGCGCGGCCACACTGTTCGGCAGCGCTGATAGCAACGGATTGCCAGTGGCGCAGGCGTTTGTCTTCACGGTCGCCTTTGAGTTTGACGTCGCAGCGTTCGGTGGTGAGAGGGACGATGCGGGTAACGCCCATTTCCACAGCTTTCTGAACGGCGTAGTCCATACGGTCGCCTTTGGAGAGGGTCTGGCCGAGTACGATCTCCAGGTGGGACTCGGTGGCATTGGCGGACGGCGTTCCTACCTCGACCGACACGTGTTTCTTGCCGGCCTCGGTGATGGTGGCGGGGTAGTCGTTGCCGTCGCCATTGAACAGCAGCAGCTCCTGGCCGGGCTGCATGCGCAGCACACGGCCGACGTGTTGCGCTGCATTGTCGTCCAGGCCGGCCGTGGCGCCTTCACTCAGGGGTGAGTCGGTGTAGATGCGGGGGATGCGCATGGTGTTTGTCAGTCCCGTACGGCGATTTCGATGCCTTCTGTGGCCACTTGGGCCAGGTGGCGGATCTGTTCTTCGGTGATCACGTAAGGGGGCATAAAGTAGACTACGTTACCCAGTGGCCGCAATAGCGACTGGCGGGTGAGCGCATGCTGGTATACGCGGATGCCGCGCCGCTCCTGCCAGGGGAAGGGCTCTTTGGTGGCTTTGTTTTTCACCATTTCCACCGCCAGGGTCATGCCGTGCTGGCGGATGTCTCCCACGTTGGGGTGGTCCGCCAGATGCGCGACGGAGTCTGCCAAGCAGGTGCTCAGGCGTTTGTTGTTTTCGATGACGTTGTCATCGCGGAAGATGTCCAAAGTGGCCAGGGCAACGGCGCAGCCGATGGGGTTGCCGGTATAGCTGTGGCTGTGCAGGAAGGCTTTCAGGGTTTCGTAATCGTCGTAGAAGGCGTTGTAGACCGTGTCCGTGGTCAACACCACCGACAGCGGCAGGTAGCCGGCAGTCAGGCCCTTCGACAGGCACATGAAATCCGGAGTGATACCGGACTGCTCGCAGGCGAACAGGGTGCCGGTGCGGCCGAAGCCAACGGCAATTTCGTCGGCGATCAGGTGCACGCCATATTTGTCGCAGGCTTCGCGCAGTTTGGTGTGGTAAATCGGATGGTGCATGCGCATGCCACCGGCGCACTGGATCAGGGGCTCCACCACCACGGCGCAGATTTCGTCGTGCTTTTCGGCCAACAGTGCGTCCATGGCCTCGAACTGACGCAGGGCGTATTCCTCGTCGGTTTCGCCCGGCTCCTTGTTGAACGCATCCGGGGAGGGCGCCGTCATGACTTCCATCAGCAGCGGCTGATAGGTGTCCTTGTAGAGGGCAACATCGCCCAGTGCCAGTGCCCCCAGGGTTTCGCCATGGTAGCTGTTGCTCAGGTTGACGAAGTTTTTCTTGCCCGGTTTACCCTGATTCTTCCAGTAGTGGAAGCTCATCTTGAGCGCGGCTTCAATCGCAGAAGAACCGTTGTCAGCGTAGAAACACTTGTTGAGACCTTCCGGTGTCACTTCGATAAGCCGTTCGGACAGGCTGACCACCGGCTCGTGGGTAAACCCCGCCAGGATCACATGTTCCAACTGACCAATCTGCTCCTGAATGGCGGCGTTGATTCGCGGATTCGCATGGCCGAACAGGTTGACCCACCAGGAGCTCACGGCGTCGATGTAGCGGTTGCTCTCGAAGTCCTCCAGCCACACCCCTTCGCCCCGTTTGATGGGCACCAGGGGCAAGGTGCCTTCGTGGTCTTTCATTTGGGTGCAGGGGTGCCATACGGATTTGAGGCCGCGGGCGACGAGGTCAGCGTTACGCATGATAAATCTCCGTCAGACGGTGGGGTTCTGTCAGGTTCCAACAAAAGGTCGGTTGTTAACCAGTGCGAATATTACAGTTAACATCGCCTGCTGACCACTATGCCATCCGCCGGTGACCGGCGGGCCAATGTGTGAACGAAACTCACCGCACACAATCAGGCCATTCTTATACGGAGGCCTTTATGGAACTGGAATTGAGACATTCATACGATGCTGGCCTGGACCGGGTGCTGGGTGCGTTCTTCGACGAGGCCCATATCCAGGAGAAAAACCAGCGGCTGGGTTCGCGCAATGTGCGTATATCGGAGCTGACTCGCGACGACTTGTCCGCAAAGGTGGTGGTGGAGCGGGAAATGATGGCGTCTACCGAAGTGCCCGGAATTCTCGCCAGTTTCCACAAGGAATGGAATCGCGTGCGCCAGGAAGAGCACTGGTTCCGCAAGGACGACGGTGAATGGCACTGCGAGTTCCGGGTGAAGATCGAAGGCGTGCCGGCGAAGATCAAGGGCAACATGCGCCTGCAAGGCACTGATCAGGCCTGCATCAACTACGTCACGCTGAATATCTGGTCTGAAGTGCCGTTACTGGGCAAGAAGATTGCGCGGTTTCTGGCGGATGATTCCCATACCAAGATCGAGAAGGAGTACAGGATCACCCGCCAGTTGTTGTGAGGTTATCGTAAACGTTATCGGCGATCCGGTCCGCCAAAATAGCGACCAATCTGAAGGCCCAGATAGCGCGCGTCCCGATCATAACTGTCCAGTTCGGCTCGAATGAACCAGGCTGATTCGAGCGGTCGGTATTGCACCCCAACACCCACTGCAAACTGCAGTGTTGATTGCTCGTCGTAACCGATTCTGTCGTCGCTGGCGCTGTTCTGAATCAGTGACGCGCCCGCTTTGATGAAGGCATTGAACCGATGGCCGGGCTCCCGAAACCAGTAACCGGCCATGAGCGACGGAATCTTGTAGTCGATATGGGCGTCAGGTGTCACCCGCTCCAGTGCAGGGTTGCGGTTGCCGAGACCGGCCTCCCCGAGATCGCTGTAGGACAGTTCCCAGAACCAGTGGGGCGCGAAGTGATGGCCAACCGCTACCTTCCAACCCCAATCAGAGTCGTCGTTGGTGCGCCAGCCATTGCTTTCGCCTTCCGGATCTATATGGGTAAGCCCGAGCCCAAGGTTGCCATAAAAACAATCCGAGAACTGCACGTCCTCTTCATCATCGTCATCGGTAACGATCTCATGGCTTGAAGACAGCTGGTATCCGCACTGGCCCTCGTCTGCCTGGGAAAGCCCGGGCAGACTGAAGGCCACTGCTGCTGCCAGCAGTGGGAGTGCGTGTTTGTATCCAGCGCGGCGGATCAGCACGAGTGCAAGCAGGGCGGTCAACATCCAGACACCAACGCCTCCGACTCCTCTGACCGCTGTTTCCAGTTCGCCGCTATTATCGAGACGATCAATCTGACCATCACCATCGAAGTCGCCTCCTTCAAGGTCATCATTATAACCATCTCCATCGGAGTCAATGTCACGGTAGTCTTCACGTCCGTCGCCGTCAAAATCAATGGGAGACCAGCGACGGGAAGTGTTGCCGTTGATTCCCAGCAGATCCACCATGCCATCGCCGTTGCTGTCTACCTGACGGATATCGACGCCGTTGTCAGCCGCTTCCACCAGGTCAACAATGCCGTCGTTGTCCGAATCGAGGTCCTGGAAGTCGGCTACACCATCGGAATCTGAATCGATGGGCAGGAAATCTACGGCAACACCATCGTCCAGACCATTCAGGTCGGCGTCGAGGAACAGGTCAATATAGGTGTCGGAGTCTGAGTCCAGACGCCCCCGGTTGGCTTCAAGAACATCGCTGATGCCATCGTTATCGCTGTCCGGGTCAAGGCTGTCCGGCAGGTTATCGCCGTCGGTATCGATGAGGCCGCTACCTTCTGCCACGTCAGGAATGCCATCGTTGTCGTCGTCCAGGTCGGCACGGTTGTTGATCCCATCCAGATCGTAGTCTTCCAGCGAGCCGAACCCGAAGTCGCTTTCGTCGACGATGTCGGCGATACCGTCACCATCCCGGTCAGCGGTATCGTCGATCAGGCCATCATTGTTGGCATCGACAGCGGCGGCGTCATCGCGATTGCTGACATCGAAGGGACCGCTGCCGTCGTTGGCAGGGTTCGAGCTCTCGATGTCACGGTAGTTCGGCAGCGCATCGGCGTCGTCGTTCGCAGGATTGATCAGGGTGCCCTGGTTGTTGGCCGGATCGTCGATCAGGCCATCTTCCGGAGCGCTGTCTGCACCTCCAGCTTCGCGAACGTCGGTCAGGCCGTCGTTGTCGCTGTCGAGGTCGCGATAGTCCGGCACGAGGTCGCCATCGGTGTTCACCAGGGTGGTCAGGGCATCATCAATGCCGTCGTTGTTGTCGTCGGTACCACCCGTGTTGGTGACATCAAAGCGATCATGAATGCCGTCGCCATCGCTGTCGAGCAGCGGCAGCAGGTCGGTTTCGACACTGTCGGGAATGCCGTCGTTGTCACTGTCGATGTCGAGCATGTCGAGGGTACCGTCGAGGTCGGTGTCGAGCAGGGCAACGATGTCATCATCAATACCGTCGTTGTTGCTGTCGGTGCCGCCGGTGGCGTTGACGTCGAAGGCATCGTCAATGCCGTCGCCATCGCTGTCATCGCCGGTTGAGAGGCCGTTCTCCAGGGCATCGGGAATACCGTCGTTGTCGCTGTCGGTATCCAGGTAGTCCGGGATCAGGTCACCATCGGCATCGTTCAGGCCATTGAGGGTTTCCACCACATCGGGCACCCGGTCGTTGTCGCTGTCGGTGTCACGATAGTCCGGCTGGCCGTCGCCATCTGTGTCACGCGGGTTGTCGGCGTCCCCACCCAGTTCCTGGGTGTCGGAAATGCCGTCGTTGTCGCTGTCGGTATCGAGCGCATCGATAACGCCGTCGCCGTCACTGTCACGGGGGTTCGACAGGTCACCACCGAACTCTTCCGCATCCGGAATACCGTCGCCGTCGGAGTCGTTGGATGTTGTGGACAGCCCGTTGTCGGCTTCAAAACCGTCCGGCACATCGTCACGATCCACGTCACACAGTGAGCTATTGGCATCCGGCTGACAGGCGTTCTTGGTGAAACTGCCATCGGTTTCAGTTTCGTTGCCCGCCAGATCCATCGCAATCACCTGGACGTCCAGAGGCCCATCCTGCAGGTTTGACAGGTCCAGGGTGCTGCTGAAGCGGCCATTGCCGTTGCCGTCATCCTGACATTGAGGCGTGCTGTCTGAAACCGAGCGACCGTCCTGATCACTGATCAGGATCCCGATCATGTCGGCGATCTCCGTGCATTGCCCTGACAAGGTGTAAGCCGTGGTGTTGTTACCGTTTGCATTTGCCAGTGCGTTAAGTGTGACTGTAGGCGCCTGGAGATCGACAACGAGCTCACCTGATGTGGTGTCGCTGGCGGCCTGGTCCTGGGCATCACGGATGGTTGCCGTGACATCGAACTGACCGTCCGGCAGTGCAGCGCCCGCAGGAATGGTTAACGTCCAGTTGTTGCCATTGATCACGAGGGCAGGGTTGCTATCCACGTAGGTTTGTCCATTCACGGTCACATCAAACTGAGAACCGCTGAAGCTCTGCAGGGTTCCGTTCAGTGTCGGCGTGCTGTCATTGGTGAGCAGGGTTTCTACCGTCGGCAGTACCTGAGCTCCGAAGCCGGATGCGTTCTGGTCAACGGCATCGGCGATGCCGTCACCATCCTGATCAGTGGTATCGTCGATCAGGCCATTATTGTCGGCATCGACAGTGGCGGCGTCATCGCGATTGCTGACATCGAAGGGACCGCTGCCGTCGTTGGCAGGG